>ENA-OUNI01001087-OUNI01001087.1-human-gut-metagenome-genome-assembly--contig:-NODE-1087-length-11186-cov-2.335383_pt1 | contig 11186 bp, 13 predicted proteins | sample MGYA00242499_ERZ504580 | MGnify/ENA primary metagenome ERZ504580 (study PRJEB26092, sample SAMD00036315) | human gut metagenome | host: Homo sapiens | study: EMG produced TPA metagenomics assembly of... | reverse complement strand
CGTAGCTGTGGCTGGTGGTACCAGGTGCTGTCGAGGACAATGGGAAGGCTGAGGCTAGGTGCTCTGCTAGATGAGTTTCCAGGGGGCTGGCCGAACGAGCTCCGAGATTCGCTGATATACCGTTAATAATCTAGCTAAGACTCCGAGATCGTCTCTACGGAGGTGACGGTGCCGCCGTGGTCTTCTATGTAGGTGCAGACGACCTCTTCGAATTCGCTGGCGCTGCCTGGGATGTTGTAAAACTGCTGGACGTCGACAGCGTCGGCTATGGTGGGGGAGCCGGTGTAACTGATGACCGCTGTGGGGTCGTAGGCGTCTAGGTCGATGACGAACTGGCTTGTCTGGCCGCCGAGCTCATATTCTATGATAGTACGGTTGATCGCCGCTTCTTGGATCGCTATGGAACCCGAGAACTCCGGTATGGCGTAGAGGGCGACGGCCAGCACAAGGCCCTCCTTGTCGCCGATGATCTCATTCTCCTTTCAACCATAGCGATTGCCGCCCGATCAGGCAAGCAACTGAAACTAACACGGCGGTTTCTGTGCGATACTGTGGCACAGAGTGCGATAAGGTTCGGCCGTGGTCGCAGTTGCAGGCTCGGAAAGGGGCGATGGTGCTGGCGGATTGGTGGGACAGGGTTGCCGGGCGCGCGGGGAAGCGCGAGGTGTTTCCTTCTCGGTTCGGGGAGGCGGCGGTGTATGCGATGCCGGCGGAGGACGGGTCGCTTTGTGCGCATGTTGAACGTGGGCGGGGTGCTGCAGTCGGCGACCTATCTGGACGAGCGTTGGGCGACGTGCCCCTTTGCGTACCTGCGATCCTTCGACCACCTCTTCGAGGCGGCGCTTCCCGAGGCGCCGGATCCGCTGGTCGTAAACCGCGTGCTCATGCTCGGCGGCGCTGGGTTCGCCTATCCCAAGCAGCTGCTGCTGGAGCATCCGGGCGTTGCGCTGGACGTGGTGGAAATCGATCCGGCTGTGGTGCAAATCGCCCGGGAACGTTTCTTCCTGGATCGTCTGGAGATGCAGCTGGCTGCCGAGGGCCGCGCCGACGATCTGCGCATCTTCGTGGAAGACGGCGAGGCGTTCCTGCGGCGGTCGGACGGCGCCCCCTACGATGCCATCATCAACGACGTCTTCGTCGGGCGCGAAGCGGTACCGTTCTTCGCCAGTGACGAGGGCATTGCTTGCGCCCGCGCGCGCTTGACGCCGGGCGGCCTGCTCATGCTAACTGCGTCGTGGAATACACCGGCGACGCCATGTACCGCCTCTTCTCCCAGGTGGAGCGCTTGCGCGACCACTTCGCCAACGTGTACGTCATCGACGCCTCCGACGACGAGTTCGGCGGCGCCGACAACTACCTCCTCATAGCCACCGACGGTTCCTACCCCTTCACGGGCGTCATCCCCTACGGGGATTAGGGGCAGCTGCACGATGATAGCCCGTCGATCAGGCGCTTCTCGTTCTCGGCGCGGCCCTCGACGATATAACGACGCAGGACGTCGGTGGCCCAGCGACGGAACTCAACGCCGCGCTGAGACTTCACGCGGTAGCCCACCGAGATGATGACGTCGAGGTTGTAGTATTCGACCTGCCGCTCTACCTCGCGATTCCCCTCTTTTGAACTGTCGCAAATTTTGCGACAGTTGGTTTCGGTGAGTTCTCCAATTCCTCCTTAAGCGCGTTGGCGATATGCTTGCCAATGGTTTTGACATCGCGATCGAACAGGAGAGACATCTGAGAGCGGTTGAGCCAGATCTCGTCCTTTCCGACGTCAACCGCGACATCTAATCTCACCTCCCCATCGGAGGATTCGAAAAGGACGATGTTCGATGTGCTAGCTGCTTCAGACATGCTCAAGTCTCCTTTAGCTCTCGAGGCGGCAGGCGAGGTCGGCGCGGCGGTTGATGCCGAGCTTTCGATAGAGGTTGCGCACGTGGTTTTCACGGTGTTGGGCGAGACGACGAGCTCCTCGGCGATTTGCGGTGCCGTGCGCCCTTCAACGAGGAGGCGCAGCACATCCTCTTCGCGGCGGGTGAGGTCGTAGGTGCGGGCGGCCTTGGCGCAGAGGGCTTCGATATCAGGCTCTTGCGGCACCTCCGGGTCGGCCAGCTGCGAGTCAGCGTAGCCGCTTTTCGCCAGTTGCAAACGCTCTGCTTCGCGCTTCATGGCGGCTTCGCGCCAGTAACGACTTAGGAAAAAGGAGGCAGTGCGGTTGCTGCCAGCAGCGTCGCTGAGGCGATCGCGGCCGTTTTGGATGCCTGAAATCCATCCAGTGCCGGCACGACAATGGAGACCCCGATGCTCTCGACCGACCACAGTACCGCCAGCCGTGTGCTCACATCGTCGCTGCGTCGGCGAAAGCAAGCTTGCCCGACGGCCGCGCAGGCCGCGCCTACGCCGATTAGGGCGGAAAAGACGATAATGAAGCTGGCGAAGGGAATCACGGGTTCGGCTCCTTTTTCCGATTTGGATGCCTCTCACTTTATCTTATCGCAGGCGCTTGCCCTAGGGTGAAAAACCTCACCATTGCCCTTTTGGCCTGATCCCATGCTAGTTTGGGCTCGGTAATCGAGCGAAAAGGAGCGAGCTATGGCCGAAGAAACGAGCTTGAAGGCGCCAGGGCCGAACCGGGCGATCCGCGTTGTTGTCGGCGTTGCGGCCATAGGGGTGCTTCTGGCGGCGCTCGCCTGGATGATTCCGCATTTTATCGCTCAGCCGCACGCGCTACCTTAACCCAGGAGACGCCGACGGGGATGTCATCGGGTTACGCTCCCCATTGGAAGGCCGAGGAGATTGTGAAAGTTCCTTTTGGCGAGACCGTCGTGCTGGATGACTTGGACTGGGGAATGAAATACGACCTGGAGGCAAGCCCCTACCTGCAGGAGGACTGGGATTCCAAGACCGAAGCCGAGAGACAAGCCGCGATGGAAAGCGAGAGCTGGGATGAGGAGATCGCCCCGTTCTCGGCCCGCGTCGTCGATTGCGCATGGTGTCTCCGGCGGCGTTTACGGAATGGTATCCGCTGTACGTCGAGACGAACCTCTCGGCAGGTTCGGGAATGCTGTTCGCCGACGAGGACGTTCGCATGGTGGTGGTCGATGCAGAGGTTGGCAATCTCGGCACCGAACCCGCGGCGCCGCCGAACCCTGTGCTGCGGTGCGCCGCCTTCACGGGCGATAACGCGATGATGGATGCCGGGATGCTTCCAGGCAATTATGCTCAAGCAGCGCTGTATCCTCTTGGTGGCGATGACTTCATAGTGGGTCTTGCCGGCGGGTATGACACGCTGATGCCGGGTGAGACGCGCGTAATCCGCTACGCCTTCGTCATTTACCGTAACAGCTTCGCCGAGCAGGACGGCATCGATAGCGCCGATCTTTCGGCTATGGAAATCGCGTATCTCGATTGCAGCCCGTGGCGCGTTATCGCCCTGAAGCTGGCGAACGCTCGCGATGCCGCCCAAGTGCACCCGCGCAACGCCTACACCGACGGGATCCTCGGGCGCTAGATTGGCGAGGCGCCTGCTCGACGTTCTTGTCCTGCGCGTTTCTTTGTAGCCCTCTTTCGCGGTCGAGGCGCTCTCTGGTTCGTGCTGCTTTTGTGGAAGGTGGGTGGGGCGTGCAACAAAGCGGGCTTCCCAAACGTCTAGTAGATAGAGGGTCGGAGCAGAACGAGCGCGAGGAGGCTGACGTGCACAAGTTGAGCGACATTATGGCCGTTATGGGGCTGGCCGTCGTGTTCGTGGGCATTGCGATGTTCATCGCCTGCTGGGGGTAGCCGCCGGCCGCTTGTTTCCCGTAACCGCTGCATAACGAGGCTTATCGGGTTGGCAGACGTTGCGTCAGTTGGTCATGGTTTCACAGAGCGCCCCTTTACACTGGATGCCGAGACATGCGTTCAGGGAAAAGGAGGCCGGCCATGGGAGACGAAAAACGCCATGTAGATCACCTGGAAGAGGCCGCGCACAAGGCCGAGGCCGACCTGCGGGACGACCTTGAGAAGGCCGTGGAATTCGAGAAGGCCGACGTGGCTGAAACTCATCGCGAGTGGCACGACCAGCTACATAACGATCATGCCGAGCTGGCGGCGACGTTGCTCGCGACAAAGAAGAGATCCGCGAGGCCTTAGACGACGCGCGCCACCCCGAGCGCATCGTGCATGCGGCCGAGGAAAAGCTCGCCCACGCCGCCGACGAGGCCCGCGATGTCGTGCGCGCCGTGGAGCACCCGAGCGTCATTGTCGATGACGCTAAGGAGGCTCTGGCCGAGAAAAAGCACGCCCTTGATGAGACCGCGGCCACTATCGCTGCCGAATTCACCAGCCCCGCCGACAAGAAGCGCCTGCCGGTGGTGCTGCGCGTGTTCGGCGTGCTGCTCATTATCGGCTCGGGCGTCGCGCTGCCGGTCATCGCGAAGACCATGTATCAGGCTGTGACCATGTTCGACTCTGGGGCTATGAGCGGGGAGGGCATCTCCACCATCGTGGTGACCTTCGTGAATCTGGCCGTGCTGGTGGCCCTCGCCGTCACGCTCATTGTGTTCGGCGTGCGCCTCATCCGCAACCAGCGGCGCTGGGCAGCGCTGCTCTCCTACGGGCTGTACGTGCTTCTTCTGGCCGGGGCTCTGTGCTCCATCATGCTGGCCGGCATTGGCTACGAGCTTATTCCCTACGGCGTCGGTTTCGCGGTCACGGTGGCGCTGCAGAGCTACCTCGACCCCTCGCTGCTCGAAGAACGCCGCGCCCATCGCAAGGCCCGCGAGGCCGAGGAGCACGCGGAGGGGGAGGCCGGGACGCTCGGTCGCGACCCCTCGGGCAAGGGCTACATCACGCTGAACTTCTTCAACCTGTTCTGGATCTTCGTTGTGGCCAGCGTGCTGGGGCTGCTCATGGAGGAGATCGTCACTTTCTGTTCGTGGTGCCGGGCCAGTGGCAGGACCGCGCGGGCCTGCTGTTCGGCCGTTCTCGCCCATCTACGGGTGCGGCGCGTGCTCATGACCATCTTTCTCAACCGCTTCCACAAGAGCAACTGGCTTGTCATCTTCCTTGTGGCGGCTGTCATCGGCGGCGCGTTCGAGGCGTTCGTGAGCCTGTTCATGCAGTATGCGTTCGGTGCTGTGGCCTGGGATTACTCCAACATGCCCGGATCGCTGTTCGGCGGTCGCACGTGCCTTCCGTTCATGGCCTGCTGGGGTCTGCTCGGCGTTGTGTGGATCAAGCTGCTCTTGCCGTTCATGCTGAGGCTCGTGAACCTCATCCCGTGGAACTGGCGCTATATGCTTACCACTGTGGCCGCCTGCTTCATGCTGGTGGACGCCGTCATGACCCTGCAGGCCCTCGACTGCTGGTACATGCGCCTGTCCCATGACCCGGTGGACACGCCCATCCAGCAGTTCTACGACCACGAGTTCGGCGATGCTTACATGGCCGACCGCTTCCAGTCCATGACCATCCACCCCGCCGACGCCGTGCGCGGGAAGTAGGGGCGCCGTAAGCCTGGGGATGCGCGGCGCGCGGGGATCCGAGTGAAGTGCGGGGTGGGCCGACGGTGCCCACCTACAGAGTTGCGTTGAATGCGGCGAAGGCGTCTTCGAGGCACGGAGCGACCAGGCGCACGAGTCTTCCTTGTGCCCCGGGCGGTAGAGCAAATCCAGGTCCAGGGTAAGTTCTTCGCCGACGAGGGGAATGATGGCCGCATCGGGGTTTTGGGCGATGGCGGGTAGAATGGAAGTCCGGGGCGAGAGATAGAGGTCGGTACCCATGGCATCAATGGCCCGGATGATGTCGTACTCGCTGTTGGCGGGGTAGGGTGCGGTCGTGTAGGTTATTTCGGCCTCATCGAGCAACTGGCTGAAAACGTGCCAGTAAGGTGAGAAATCGGGGCCGGTAAAGTGCACGAAACGGCCGTTCTGGAGCGCGTCAGCGGTGAGAAACGGCTCATGGGCAAGGGGATGGTCGCGTTGCACGATGAGAGACACGGGGACATGACCCAGACGGATGCTCTCCATGTTTTCGTAGGATTCCCTGGTGCCGGCAACGGAGGAGAGAAGCAGGGCGCAATCGGTCTCATCGCTCTGCAACGCCTCGACTTGCTCGAGGAGCGAGGCGCTCGTATTGCGCTCGACCCGCAGGGTGACGGTGGGATCGGCGGCACGCAAGCGAGTTTCCGCATTAAGAATGTAAGGATAAAACGAAGGGTGCCCGACGATGCCGCTGATACGCAGGTGGCGCTCTCCGGAAAAAAGACGCTGGAGATGCTCCCGGGAGAGGGAGAACTGCTCCCAAAGTTGCTCGGCGTAATCGAGAAGGAAGGCTCCGGCATCGGTGAGATAGACGGCGTGGCGATCGCGCTTGAATAAGGCCGTGCCGTAGAACTGCTCGAGTGCGGCAATGTGGCGGCTGAGTGCCGATTGCGAGATGTGCAGATCTGCTGCGGCCTCGCGAAAATTCAAGTGGCGTGCGAGGATGGCGAATTCTCGTAGATGCTCTATTTCCATACCCCCTCTTTCCCTCAACCATGAACAGTATGCCATAGGGCTCCGTTCGGTGGCGCGGCTTCATGGGATTGGTGATGCAAATATAACATCACCGTAAGAGGCGAGCGCATGAGGCTAGGCGGCTGCGCAACAGGGCGTCGTGGTCTGCGTAAAGGCTAGAAAGAATGCACCACCATCGCTGGGAGCAGCGCGATAGACTGATTGCACAATCCGCTAGACGAGTGCCGCTCTCAGCATTGTAGCCGACCGGTCCGATTTGCTGGGAGGAGATGCGTGAGTACGGGCTCGGGTCCATGCGGGAAAACCCCACGAGGAAAGAGAAGGAGGAGAAATGGGCTCATTGAACTTGTCCCGACGGAGCTTCCTGAAAACGGCGGCGGTCACGGCAGTTGCGGCGAATCTTGTTCTGAATGCGGAAAGCGCTCTGGCCGAAACTTCGCACACTGCCGCAGATGGTGTGGGCGAAGTCAAACGCATTCGCAGTTGCTGTCGCGGATGCGGGAAGATGGAGTGCGGTGTGTGGGTGACCGTGGCGAACGGCCGGGCCGTAAAGATCGAGGGCGACGAGACAGCGCCCCACACCATGGGCAGCTGCTGCAACAAGTCGGTCGCGTCGCTGCAGGCGTGCTACCATCCTGACCGCCTGTACCATCCAATGAAGCGTACCAACCCCAAGGGAGAGGATCCAGGCTGGGTGCGCATTAGCTGGATGAGGCACTGGACATCATTGTGGCCGGCGTTCAGCAGGTAAAGGACAAATACGGTGGCCAGTCGCTGTTCACCATGGGAGGCACGGGGCGTATCTGGAGCATGTCCCCCTACAACGGCTATGATAGCTGGTTCATGACCCCTAACAACGTGGTGGCATGGCAGGTGTGTAAGGGACCGCGCCACTTTGCTTCGGCACTCACCTCCGAATTCAACCACAGCTGTCGGCCACGGTGGAACGGCCTCCAGTGTTCACCATCTGGGCCTCCACGCCCGAGGGCTCCAACTATGATGAGGCTGGCCGCTCGGTAGTTGATGAGGCCATGCAGGCTCAGACATTTATCTCGGTGGATCCGCGCACAACAAACCTGGGCAAGGAGGCGGACATTCATCTGGCGCTGAAGCGGAACCGACGCAGCGCTCGCCCTGGCCATGTGTCACGTGATCATCGAGAATGACCTGGTGGATTGGAAGTTCGTGAAGCGCTGGACCAATGCGTGCTTCCTTGTGGTAGATGATAAGGAGCCCTCGGGACCGCCCATTCCTCATACGTACAATGCCACAACAATGGTGAAGACCAAGTTGTTGACCCAGGCGGATCTGCAGGAAGACGGAAGTCCCTGGAAGTACATGGTGTGGGACAAGGCGTCCAATTCGTTGAAGTGGTTCAACGCTTCGGCCGACCAGGCAAAGGCCAATCCCGACTACGATCCCGCCACCGATCCGGAGTGCGGCATCTGGGAAGGGGAGAAGCCCTACAAGCGCTATGACGGATCCGGCTTCGAGGAGCATTGGTCAAAGGAGAACTTCCCGGGTCAATGGGGAGAGGCGAACGTGCGGGAGGGCCACATGCAGGCGTGGTCTCCCGAGCTAGATGATTTCGAGTCCATTGATCCTGCTACCGAGGGGACATTCGAAGTAACTTTCGCCGATGGCACGAAGCACACAGCCATTCCCGTTTGGCAGAAGTTCGCTGAACGTTGCGCTGAATATGCGCCCGAGAAATCGGAATCCATCACCGGAGTTCCTGCGGAAAAGGTGACCGAAGCGGCCTTGTGTACGGCACGCGGGTAGATCCGCGTTGGGGCAATGGCGGTATCATGTACCAGTTGGCGGTAGAGCATCACGCAATGCCATCATGAATTGCCGGGCCATCGAGCTGCTCACCGCTATTACCGGGAACACCGACGGCCCCGGCGGTCAGCGCGGCTCCACGAAGATAGACGTCACGTATATGGCTCTTTCGACAGCCTTCCCCAATCGCCCCTGTTGGATAACCCGAAGTTCCATCCGGAAATTATGGAGAAGCAACTGGGGCGCGACACGCATCCGCTGTTCGCGTGGTGGACGAACTGGGCGAACGCCAATACGGTTTGGGAGGCGGGCGTCACGGGCGAGCCTTATCCGGTGAAGGGATGCGTGTGCCAGTCTGGAGACTTTCTGAACATGGGCAATACCACGATGGCGTGGGACACCCTTGCCCAGCTGGACTTCATGTTCGACATCGACCTGTGGCACCATCCACCGCTGAAATGGCCGATGTTCTGTTGCCAGCTCAGCACTGGCTGGAGGTGCCCTCGCCGCGCCAGAGCCAGGGGTCGGGTGGCGCGCTGGGACTGTGCGTACCTTGCGTGGAGCCTCCAGCCGATACGCGTTACGATCCGCAGATCGTCGAGGATCTGTACGAGCGCGCGGGGCTACCCTGGGGTTGGGACGAAGACAACCCTTATCCCACGATGGAGGAGATTCTCGACCACACTGTGCGCAAAGTGGGTCCGTCGTGGAAGACATTGGTTGAGGAATTCCAGGAAAACGGCTGGTGGGACGTGAAGAAGCTGCGTCCAGACGACTGGGGCACCTACTATCGATTCCAGACTGGCTTTATGAAGAAGTCGATGGCGGAAGACCCCACCCCATCGAATGTTATTCCGGGATTCAACACGCCCACCATGAAGCAGGAAATTTGGTGCACCATTATGGAGACCTACCATGGTGCTGAGGATGCGCTACCCGATTATCGTCCCCACCCCGACACGATGGACAAGAATCCCGAGCTTTGGAAAGAGTATCCCGTGCATTGCCTGACGGGGCGTCGCATCCCCGTGTACTTCCACAGCGAGCATCGCCAGCTGCCCTGGTGCCGCGAGGTGTGGCCGGTGCCGCGCGTGGAAATCAACCAGAAGATGCGGCCGACTGGGGCGTCGAGCAGGGCGATTGGGTGTGGATCGAGAGCCCCCAAGGCAAGATTCGCCAAACAGTCGATCTCTACTATGGTATTCCGCGCGGCGTCATCAACGCCGAGCATATGTGGTGGTATCCGGAAATGCCCGCTCCCGAGCACGGCTGGCGGCTCTCGGCGGTCAACCAGCTGGTCAACAACGATATCGATGACCCCCATTGCGGTGCGTCGGTGGTGCGCGGCTATCCCGTGAAGGTGTACAAGGCCACTCCAGAGAATTCGCCGTTCGGCAATCCATGTCCCTGCTCCGATGACGGGGTGGAGATCATTCATGATGCCAACGACCCGCGCTTGAAGGACTGGGCGCCGGTTTACGAAGGGAGGGACGAGCGATGACTCGATACGCCATTGCGGTGGACTGCAACCGATGCGTGGGCTGCATGGCCTGCAACGGTGCGTGCAAAATGGTAAACAATGTGCCCATCGGCAGCTTCTGGAACAAGGTGCTGCGCATCGGCCCCAATGAGCCGGGCCAGGACGAGGTGCCGAGCCACGATTTCTACTTCCTTCCCATACAGTGCCAGCACTGCGAGAACCCCGAATGCGTGAAGGTGTGCCCCACGGGCGCCAGCCATAAGCTGCCTGATGGTACGGTGCAGATTGACAAGGACAAGTGCATTGGCTGCCAGTTCTGCGCCATGAGCTGCCCCTACGGTGTGCGCTACCTGAACGAGGAAGAGCGCGTCGTGGAGAAGTGCACCCTCTGCGAGCAGCAGATCGCCCAGGGCGAGTTGCCCCAGTGCGTGACGAATTGCGTGGGCATGGCCAAATGGTTCGGCGATTTGGACGAGGGCATCGAGAGCTTCCGCGGGCCTTGTGGGAAAACGATGGGCGACTTCTGCGAGCCCTTCGACGGAGAGCACGATGTGCATACGCTGACTGATGTGGGGAATAGGCCGTCGTTCCTCTATATCCTGCGCGACCACACCTGGCGGGGAAAGGAGTAGGCAATGGAAATGCAATGGCCCCTTATTCTGTTCACGCTGTTCATGCGTGGTCGGCCGGTGTATTTGGAACGGCAGCGGTGCTTGCCTTGGCAGGTGGCGGCAAGCGGGTGCAAATGCCCGCGCTGGTGACGTCGGTCGTGCTGCTGGCCGTGGGCGGCATCGCGGTGTTCTTCCATCTGGAGCACTGGGATCGCATCTTCAACGGCTTCGGCAACCCCACGTCGGGCATTACCCAGGAGCTTATCGTCATCGTGCTGATGGCGGTGGTGATGGTGGTGTACTTCGTGTACCTGCGCAAGCCGGAGCCTGTGGTGCCCCGGTGGCTGGCGGTGGCCGCGATCGTGGTGTCGGTGGCGCTTGTGGTGGTGATGAGCCACTCTTACAACATGGCGGCCGTCCGGCCTGGGATTCGCCCCTGCTTTGGCTGGCCTACCTGGGTAACGCCGCCCTCTTCGGCCCGCTGACGGTGACGCTCTTGGCTGCGTTCTTCCCCGATGCGGAAGGTGTTTCTGAGGATGCCCCGGAAGCCGTTTCGACGGAAGCGGTCGCGCGAGCGGGATCGGTGCTCGCCACCAGCGGTGTGGTCGGTGCCGTCGCCAACGCCGTGCTCTCGGTGGCATGGGGCGCGTCGGTCGTGATGAGCGCGGCGTCCTTTACCGAGGTGGGTCTGTATTGGGATCCGACCCATCCCAACTATCCCATCGCCAATCCTGCTGAGGCGGCGAACATTCTGTCCGGAGAAGCATCGCTTCTGTTCTGGATAGGTGTGGTGGCCATCGGCTGCGCGGTACCGGTCGTA
>ENA-OUNI01001086-OUNI01001086.1-human-gut-metagenome-genome-assembly--contig:-NODE-1086-length-11188-cov-2.623994_pt1 | contig 11188 bp, 22 predicted proteins | sample MGYA00242499_ERZ504580 | MGnify/ENA primary metagenome ERZ504580 (study PRJEB26092, sample SAMD00036315) | human gut metagenome | host: Homo sapiens | study: EMG produced TPA metagenomics assembly of... | reverse complement strand
TCAGCCGGAGCCGTATGGCAGCGTGGCTTGGTCCTATGGCCCGGCGGCATTTGGAGGGATGATCTTCTACAGCCGAGTGCAGTAATTATGCAGTACACGGGCCACAGTGATTATATGGAAAACGATCCACCAACTTTCGCCTGTGTGGGAGAAAGCGATGGCATTGCAAACTGGCGAACCATGGAACGTCGCCTAACCGCCATGAGTACCCTTGGTATTCCAACGGAGTTTCATCATTATCCAGGACTGCCCCACGGATTCGGATTGGGAACCAGTACTGTGGCGGAAGGATGGCTTGATGAGGCTGTTGCTTTTTGGAAAGCTCAAATGTAACCGATGATTCATGAAATTTTAAGAAAGGAAGTATGGATATGAACAACTTTATTTTTCAAAACAGCACGAAGGTCTATTTCGGCAAGGGCTGTGTGAAGGAATATCTGACCTGTCTGACAAAAAATGCGCAGACCATCCTGCTGGCCTATGGCGGCGGCAGCATCAAGCGCAATGGTGTCTACGATGAAATCACAGGCATTCTGAAAGGCGCTGGAAAGACCATCGTGGAGTTCTCCGGCATTATGTCCAACCCCACCTACGACAAAGTGCAGGAGGGTGCGAGGCTGGCACGGGACAATCAAGCGGATATGATTCTGGCCGTAGGCGGAGGCAGCACCATGGACTGCTGCAAAGCTGTCTCTCTGGCTGCCGGTATGACGGGGACATCTGGGAGGATTTCTGGGCTCACCCGGCGTCATCGACTTGATCCGCTGCCTCTGGGTGTAGTAGTTACTGTGGCTGGTACTGGCAGCGAGTGCAACGGCGGCGCGGTAATCACCAATGAAGAGAGAAAGATAAAAACAGGGCGGGATTATCCGGCTCTCAATCCCCGATTTGCTCTGATGGACCCCACCTATACCTTTTCTGTACCCAAAAACAGATGGCATCTGGTAGCTTTGACATCCTCAGCCACATCATGGAGACCTATTTCAGCCAGCCCAATGAGGACAATGTTTCCGATGACATCATGGAGGCACTGATGCGTAGTGTGATCCGAAATCTGCGTGTTGCCATGGACAGCCCGGAGGATTACACGGCTCGGTCCAATCTGATGTGGGATTCCACCATGGCGGAAAACCGACTCATCAAGATGGGAAAAAAGTGCGACTTTGAATGTCACAACATGGAGCACCAGCTGGCGCTTATACCAACTGCAACCACGGCTGTGGTCTGGCGGTGATCCATCCGGTGTATTACCGTCATGTGTATAAGGAAGGCTTAAGCAAGTTTGTCCGTTTTGCCGAAAATGTATGGGGAATTGAGCGTGATGGAAAATCCGATGAAGCGTTGGCTCTGGCCGGTATCGATGCCCTTTCCAGCTTCATTCAAGAGATTGGCTTGCCAACTACCCTCAAGGAGCTGGGCGCACAAAAGGGGCAACTAAAAGAAATCGCTGATTCCTGTGGTATTTCCCAGGGCAGTTATAAGCCTATGACCCATGAAGAGATTCTGGAAATTTTCCATGAATGCTATGAATAAGAGCCCCGATTAATACAGGAAAGGAATGCTCATTATGAAAAACTGACTGCAATTTTCTTGTGCTTTGCAATGGCGTTGAGTCTCGCTGCTTGTGGAAACACCACATCTTCCACAAATGAATCCAGTACGCCGGAATCTTCCGTTCCCCCTGCATCCGGTGAAGCAAGCGACACATCGTCCACCGCCGCCAGTCAGGAACCGGCTTTCCAGGGGGAAACCGAAGTGGAGGCTGGTAACACACTGGTAGTCTACTTCTCTGCTACTGGCAATACCGAACAGGCAGCTACTTACATTGCAGATATTACCGGCGGCGACCTGTTTGAATTGGAACCTGCTGATCCTTATACGGACGAAGATTTGAACTACAACAATGAGGACAGCCGGGTTTCTCAGGAATATGCGGATGAGTCTTTGCGGGATGTGGAACTGGTGAGCGACACGGTGGAGAACTGGGACAGCTATGATACTGTGTTTATCGGTTATCCCATCTGGTGGGGAATTGCTGCATGGCCGGTAGATACGTTTGTGGAAGCGAATGACTTTACCGGCAAAACAGTGATTCCATTTGCCACTTCGGCAAGCTCCGGTTTGGGTGAAAGCGGACAACTGCTGGCAGAACTGGCCGGAACCGGAGACTGGCAGGAAGGAATGCGTTTCCGTTCCAGCGTTAGTGAGGGCGATATGCAGGAATGGCTGGATAGCCTGAGCCTGTCATAACAATCAGGAAGGAGGACCCCTATGAAGCGTATTTTTCCCTTTTTTCTTGCAGGAATACTTCTTTTAAGCTTTTCCGCTTGCAGCAGCGAGACTTCGGGGCCTGACCAGGTTTCAAGTACAGAATCTTCCACAGTCCAGCCCCCGGAAACAGATTCGGATGCAACACAGTCCTCTTCCAATACCATGAAGCAGGAAACAGTCAGTCCCAACTCAGATAGCAATATTCTGATCGCCTATTTCACTATGCCGGAAGATGTAGATGATAACTAACAACACGGGTTGCCTCATGACTATCCGTATAGCAGGAGGTTCTTCCGCTTTCGGGGAGAGCCTGCTCTTTTCTGAAAATCTCAAGGAAATATACCGGAATCCGAAGAAGCTAAAACCTTTGACTTATCACTCCATAACCAATGGAGACTTCTGTTTTTTTCGCAATGGATTACAATAGAATCACAAAGGAGAGAAAGATGATGCAGATGAGAACACTTGGCACTGATTTGAACGTATCTGCTGTAGGCCTGGGGTGCATGGGCTTTTCTCATGCCTACGGTGCGCCTACGGAGGAAGCAGAGGCTGTCCGTCTAATCCGTCGCGCCTTTGACTTGGGCTATACTTTTTTGATACCGCTGAGGTGTACGGTACCGCCGACGCCCCCCATGTAAATGAAACGCTGGTGGGCAAGGCACTGGCAGATGTAAAGAATCATACGGTAATCGCCACGAAATTTGGCCTGCGGTTTGACCAGGAGAGCGGAAAGGTTCCATTGCCTCTGGTGGCGGATTCCCGCCCGGAGACCATCCGCAAATCTGTGGAAGGATCTTTGAAACGGCTCGGAACCGATCACATTGACCTGTATTTCCAGCACAGAATCGACCCCAACGTAGAGCCGGAAACTGTGGCGGAGGTGATGGCTGATCTGATCCAGGAAGGCAAAATTACTCACTGGGGCATCTCGGAGGCAAATGAAGACTACCTGCGGAGCTCATGCCGTGTGCCCGGTGACGGCGGTACAGAACCGATACTCTATGATGGCACGGCATTATGAACCGTTATTCCCCATTTTGGAAGAATTGGACGTGGGCCTGGTGGCTTTTTCCCCTATGGCCAATGGTTTCCTCACCGGGCAATATGACAAGGGGCAGCGCTTTGATGCCGCCACCGACTACCGTGCTGCTATGCCCCAGTTCACTGACAAAGCTGTGGACCAAAATGCCGCACTTTTGAAACTGCTCGCAGATATGGCTGCGGAAAAAGGAGCAACCTCGGCCCAAATCTCCATGGCCTGGATGTTGTGTAAGCACCCGTGGATTGTACCCATCCCTGGCACTCGCAAGGAAGATCGCATGAAAGAAAATGCTGGGGCCGCATCTGTTTTTTTGACGCCCAGTGAGGTGCGCGCTCTGGACGACGCACTGGATCATATGGATATGTCTGCGGTATTCGGTGGAACGCCTTTAAAATAAACGGAAGGAGTATGCTCATGAACGAAACGCTACTTGATATATCTCGGCAGTTTTGGGAAGCTATGGAACACGCCGACGAAGTGGGGATGCGAGCCTGTGCTCATCCTGACTGCAACTTTGTCCATATTGGCATCACCTGCAAACTGGACAAGGAAATCGAATTTTACACCAGTGGGGCCTTTCAACCTACGAATATTACCTTCCACAGTCAGAAGGCTGAGTTGTTTGGAGATACCGGAGTGGTGCTTACTGACTGCGATTACAGCCTACTGCTGGACGGGAAGGAAACCACTCACCACTTTATGGTGACGGAAGTGTACACCCAGGATGAAAAACGGTGGAAGTTGGTCACTTTTTCCTTTACGGCATTGGTGTATTGAACCGCCAGCCACAAATTTTGGTAAACACTGTTTGTATCGGTACAAATAAGCAATCACTTTTTAGGAGGATTTATTTATGGAATACGCAACTTTGAACAACGGAATCAAAATGCCCATGGCAGGCATTGGCACCTTTTTGCTTACCCCGGATGAAGCGGAGACATCCGTCCTCTCCGCTCTTCAGTGCGGATACCGCCTGATTGACACGGCCAATGCCTATGTGAACGAAAAAGCCGTTGGCCGGGCTATGAGGAAATCTGGGATTCCGAGAGATGAGATTTTTCTGGAAACCAAACTGTGGCCCAGTTTTTATGAGCAGGAAGATGCGGTAGAAAAAACGCTCCAGCGCCTGGGAACCGACTACATTGACCTGCTGCTGATCCACCAGCCCGCAGGCAACTATATCGCAGGTTACCGGCTTATGGAGAAAGCCTACAAAGAGGGCAAGGTGCGCGCCATTGGCCTTTCCAACTTTACCCCGGAGCAGGTGCAGGAGATTCTGGACATCTGCGAGGTAAAGCCTGCCGTGCTCCAAACAGAGGTGCACCCCTACTCGCAGGAGAAAGAACTGAAGGCATTTCTGGATAAAGAAGGCATCGTCATCCAGGCATGGTATCCTCTGGGGCATGGAGACAAGGCGCTGATCCAGGAACGTTGTTCACGGAATTTGGCAAAAAGTATGGCAAGAGCAATGCCCAGATCATCCTGCGCTGGCACATTCAGGCCGGCAATATCGTGATCCCTGGCTCCAAGAACCCGGCCCATATCAAAGACAATTTCAACCTGTTTGACTTTGCGTTGACAGATGATGAAATGGCTAAAATCACTGCTTTGGACAAGCAGAAGCGATATTACACCAGTACACCGGAAATGCTGAAGAAGTATGCGGAAATGGTTCCGCCTGTAGACGAGCAGAAATAAGGAGGGATTCGCAATGCGTAAGAATTTTGGAACAAAATCCTGGTTTTATCCGCTGCCGGTGCTTGTGATCGGCACCTATGATGAAAACGGCAATCCTGATGCCATGAATGCCGCATGGGGCGGCCTGTACGATGCAGACAAGGTAGTACTGTGTCTGAGCGCTGATCATAAGACCACCAAGAATATCCAGGCAAAGGGAGCGTTTACCGTCAGTTTTGCTGACGCTGCCCATGCGGTTTCTGCGGACTATGTTGGCATGGTGTCCGCAAATAATGAGCCGAAAAAGATGGAGAAGTCTGGCTTCCATTGCACCAAGAGCGAATCGGTGGATGCGCCCCTCATGATGAGCTGCCGGTAGCTCTGGAGTGCAAACTCCTGAAAGTGAGCGAGGACGGCAACATCATCGGTCAGATTGTGAATGTGAGCATTGACGAAAGCGTATTGGACAGCGATGGGAAGCTGGATATGAGCAAATTCCAGCCCATCTCTTTTGAGCCAGCCAACAATGGGTACCATGTGCTGGGTGAGCGTGTGGGCAATGCGTTCAGCGATGGCGGCAAGTTGAAATAAGGGGGCGAATGATATGAATAAGGAATTTCACAATCTGTTCCCGCAGGGCAGTCCCAACACGGTGGCCGGGCAGTATTTCAGCGGGGCCAGTTATCTGTGCCCCCTGAGTGATATGGGCGTGTCTGTTTCCAACGTGACCTTTGAGCCCAGTTGCCGGAACAACTGGCACATCCACCATAACGGCGGTCAGATCCTTCTTTGTACGGCGGGTCGGGGTTATTATCAGGAGTGGGGCAAATCCGCTCAGGAATTGAACCCTGGAGATGTGGTTAACATTCCGCCCGAGGTAAAGCACTGGCATGGGGCGGCTCCTGACAGTTGGTTTGCCCATATAGCGATTTCCGTTCCAGGTTCCAAAGCCGAGTGGCTGGAGCCGGTAGATGAAGCAGAATATACTAAATTAAAATAAATCCGATAGAAAGGATGGGATTATCATGGATAAAGTAACAGCAGGCAGAGATGCCATGAGCAAATTTGCCCCTAAATTTGCGGAATTAAACGATGATGTCCTCTTTGGAGAGGTTTGGTCGCGAGAGGATAAGCTCTCGCCCCGTGACCGTAGCCTGATTACCGTCTCCGCCTTGATGGCCAGCGGAATTCTGGATACATCCCTTCTTCATCATATTGAGCGGGCCAAGGCCAACGGTGTAACCGCCACCGAGATGAGCGAGGCATTGACCCAGCTTGCTTTCTATGCTGGCTGGCCCAAGGCGTGGGCGGCTCTGCGGATGGCAAAAAATGTCTATGGAAAGGAATAAGATGGAACACCCTTTTGTTGTGTGCCATATGCTCACTTCTCTGGACGGAAAGATTGACGGTACGTTTTTCGGTGTGCCTGAAACAGTTCCGGCGATAAAAGCCTATGGGGAACTGCGAAGTTTTTACGGATGTCAGGCCACCTTATACGGCACAACTACCATGCTGGGGGGATATGCCGAGGGAAAGGTGGGGCAGCTACCCACTGTGATGTCCACTCCGCCCCGAGCGGATTGGGTAAACCCGACAGGCAAGGCCATGGGCAATTTCATTGTTGCAGTGGACCCACAGGGTCAGCTGGCCTATTCCGGATTGTCCATCGAAAAAAAGGGCCGCCCATGTGATCGAGGCGCTGACGGAGCAGGTGGCTCCAGAATACCTGTCTTATTTACAGAATCAAGGGGTTTCCTATCTGTTTGCCGGCGAGAAACGACTGAACTGCACTCTGCTTTTGGAGAAACTGCATCGACTGTTTGGCATCAACAAACTGATGCTGGCGGGCGGCGGGATCGTCAATGGATCGTTTTTGGCTGAAAATTTGGTGGACGAGTTGAGTCTAGTCATTGCCCCGGTAGCCGACGGCGGCAACGGTGTCAGTTCCTTTACCCAAGTTGATTTTCTGCCATCCTGGCAACCGACTGCATTTCATCTTAAAGAGGTGCAGACAGTTGTACCGAATGTGTTATGGGTGCGCTACACCCGGCCATAAACGGGCATATTCGTCTAATCAATAGAATGATTTTACAAGGCAGGGTATCTGTTTCAACAGGTACCTTGTTTTCGTATTAGTGGAAAGCTAAAGGTTAATACTTTATAACGAATCGAGACTTCTGTAATCTTACAGAAACCTTTACAATAGAATCAGAAACAAAAGATTATCCAGCAATGCCTGGAGAGGTGTTGTGAAACCACAGAAAGGAAGTTATCTATGATGGAATATGTATTATTGAATAACAACGTTAAAATGCCAAACTGGATACGCGTTTTCCAAGTCTCGAACGAAGAATGCGAGCGCTGTGTACTGGATGCAATCTCAGTTGGGTATCGCGCGATTGATACCGCTCAGTCCTACGGAAACGAGGAAGCGGTAGGCAATGCTATCCAGAAATGTGGCGTACCCAGAGAGGAATTGTTCCTCACCAGCAAGATCTGGATGTCCAACGCCAGTTATGAAAAGGCAAAGGCATCCATCGACAAATCCCTGCACAAGCTGAAAACCGACTACCTTGACCTGATGCTGATCCATCAGCCTTTTGGAGATTATTACGGCGCATACCGAGCCATGGAGGAAGCATACAAAGAGGGAAAGCTGCGGGCTATTGGCGTGTCCAACTTCTACCCGGACCGACTGATCGATCTGTGTCAGTTCGCAGAAATTGCACCCATGGTCAATCAGGTGGAAACCCATGTGTTTCAGCAACAGCGAACTGCGCACGAATACATGAAAAGTACGGTGTGCAGCACGAGGCATGGGCCCCTTTGCCGAAGGAAGAAAAACTGTTTTACCAACCCTGTACTAGTTGAAATTGGCGAAAAGTACGGAAAAACGGCTGCACAGACTGCCCTGCGGTTTCTGATCCAGTCCGATGTAGTCGTGATCCCAAAATCCACTCACAAAGAGCGGATGGAACAGAACCTGGATGTATTTGACTTCTCCCTGAGTGAAGCAGATATGGAGGCCATCCGCACTCTGGATGAAGGAAAGAGTCTGTTCTTTGACCATTACGATCCTTCCACAGTGGAAATGCTCACCAATATGGGCAAAACGCGAATCGTATAAAGGGGGAAAGCCCAATGAGCAGGATACTGGTTGTTTACTACTCTGTCTCCAATGGGAATACCAGAGAAATCGCACACCAGATGGCGGAGTACATAAAGGCAGATTTGGCTGAAATTTAGACAGTACCGGATGTACGGCTTTCCCTTCAGCTGAAGTGCATCTGGAAGAAACAGTATCCTCTGAGCCATCGGAAACAATAAAACCGGAGACTGATGCAGCCAGTGCCATCTCTCTGGCGAGGAAAAATCGTCCATGAAACAGGGATTATTGCAGAACAGATTCTGGAGGGCGAAACGGGGACGATCCATTACAGATATTATCTTCGGTTCGAACCTGGACGGGGATGGGTTCCTATGCTGGACGCAGCTTCAGGAGGATATGATCGTTGTGTCTGCTCAGCTGACGGATTGGCATGATACGTCGGCTCGGCAGGCCATTGAGCTGACGGAATATTTCCTTGCTAACTTTTCTGTGGATGTGTCTCGGGTGTATGCTGCGGGCTATTCCGCTGGCGGGGAAACCATGTCCCAGGCAGTATCTATGCGCCCGGACCTCTATGCAGCCTATCTCCACGGAGCATCTCAGTGGGATGGGGACTATGCGCCCATTGCGGAAAATGGCACGGCTGTCTATATTTTTATGGCAGAACATGATGAGTATTATGGTTCCCAGCGGGCATGGAGTGCTTACAACAGTCTCCATGATGCCTATGAGGAAGCTGGATGGAGCGAGGAGCAGATCAGCAATGTTCTTCAGATCCAGACACCAAATGACGAATGGTTCGCTCAGCGGGGCGTTACCAGCAATTATCATGGCGGCGGCAATGTGGTTTTTGGGGAATATGATGTTTTAAACTGGGTCTTGTCTCACACCAAGGAGGAGAATGAATCATGAAGGTATTGCTTGTAAATGGCAGCCCTCACCGGGAAGGCTGCACCTATACAGCACTGTGTGCGGTGTCGGAGGCACTCAATCAGAACGGGATTGATACCGATACGTTCTGGATTGGCAATAAGCCGATTTCCGGCTGTATCGCCTGTCACAAGTGCAATGACCGCAATCGCTGCGTGTTTGAGGATACGGTAAACGATTTTTTGTCATTGGCAGAGGATTATGATGGCTTTGTATTTGGAACGCCGGTCCACTGGGCAGGAGCTGCCGGTGCAATCACTTCTTTTCTGGACCGTGCTTTTTATGCCGATTTAAACGGAGGCGGCAGACGATTCTATTTGAAACCTGTAGCGGCGATTATGTCGGCTAGACGAGCCGGAACGACGGCTACATGGGATCAGCTGAACAAGTATTTTGGTCTGATGCAGATGCCTATTATTACGTCTCGTTATTGGAACATGATGCATGGAACAACACCGCAGGAAGTAATGCAGGACCGTGAGGGCCTTGCGACTCTTCGAACACTGGGTCATAATATGGCTTATTATCTCAAGTGCAAAGAGGTAGGCAGCAAGCTGGTGCCTCTGCCCCCGGAAGAACCGTGGGAAATGACAAATTTCATTCGATAAGGAACCAATAAAGGATAGGAGGTCAACCCCAATGCAAAGCAAAACGATTGGAAAAATCATCGTGGATCTTGGCATGACCGTCCTTGCAAAAAAGAAGTGAGCATGATATAATATGGATAAGAAAGCAAAAGTCACCGCAATGGTGTGAAAATAGATTTTGGCTGTTTCCATAAGGAGTAGATCGAGAGGCGTTATCCTCAGTGGCTGAAAATACAGATGTGAGATGCTTGCAGCAAGCTATTTGTATAAGCCGAAAGGCCGCAGAAATGCGGCTTTTCCTAAATACGTGAGTTAGCCGAACCTAACGTATCAGCGTGCACGTGCTGATTAGATAAATCTAACTATAAAAGGAGAGACAGCAATGCGAGAACACAAGAATTTCTGGGACAGAAATGCAGGTCTGTATGACTGCTTTATGCGAAAAGACAGGGCAGTATACGAGAAAATGTATGAGCTGATCCGTCCGGTCGTGAAAGACAAAACAGTGCTGGAGGTGGCTACCGGAACGGGACTGATCGCCAAGCACATCGTAAAAGCAGCGGCACACATCGAGGTGACGGATGCCTCTCCGGAAATGATTACAGAGGCCAAACGGGGGAATTACTCTGCGAAGCTGCGTTTTTCCGTGCAGGATATGTTTTCTCTGCCATACGCGAGCAAATCATTCGATGTGGTAATCGTATCAAACGCACTGCACATTGTGCCTCAGCCAGAAAAATCATTGCGAGAGATCAAACGGGTGCTGAAGGATGACGGTGTGCTGATCGCGCCTACCTTTACGCACGCAGAAAACTCATTTCCCGGCAAGGTCAAAGCCTTTTTCATGAATCTGGCAGGCTTTCCTCTCCACAGCAAGTGGACGAGTGAAGAATACCTAAAATTTCTGCAACAGAATGATTGGACAGTGCGAAAAAGTGTTGTTCTAAAGGCCTCTTTTCCGCTGACCTATACGGAATGTGTGAAATCGGAGGTGTGATATGTCCTTCTTTGAAAACACCCGCAAGCCCGTAGGCTTTAGCGGAAAGATCATGGTTGCTATGATGAACTTTGGGCACAGCGCAATGGCAGCGTGGGGATTGCATTTTTTGCAGCCTGCCCCGGATGCATGGTGCTGGACTGCGGCTGCGGCGGTGGAGCGAACATCAAAACGCTGCTGAAGCTGTGTCCCAAGGGCAAGGTGCAGGGCATCGACTATTCAGCAGTCAGTGTAGAAAAAGCGCGAAAGGTCAATGCAGGTGCCATTGCAGCAGGGCAGTGTACTGTGCAGCAGGCAAGTGTAGCAGAGTTGCCGTTTGAAGCGGAGCAGTTTGATGTAGTGACCGCATTTGAAACGGTCTATTTCTGGCCGGAACTTGCGCAGAATTTCAGGAGAGGTCTATCGGGTGCTGAAGCCCGGCGGGACTTTTTCATCTGTAACGAAGCAAACGGTGAAACAGCAAAAGACGACAAATGGACGCAAATCATTAACGGTATGACCATCTATACGGATGCTGATCTGAAAGTGTATCTGGAGCAAGCAGGCTTTGGCAGGGTTCAGAGTCACAAAAA
>ENA-OUNI01001085-OUNI01001085.1-human-gut-metagenome-genome-assembly--contig:-NODE-1085-length-11196-cov-2.773602_pt1 | contig 11196 bp, 13 predicted proteins | sample MGYA00242499_ERZ504580 | MGnify/ENA primary metagenome ERZ504580 (study PRJEB26092, sample SAMD00036315) | human gut metagenome | host: Homo sapiens | study: EMG produced TPA metagenomics assembly of... | reverse complement strand
TCTCGCAATTCTCAAAAGTCTCTGTCATGCGCTTTTCTTCTCGGTATAAAGCTTCCTGCCACCTTTCCTTTCCTCTGCTTTCACATAGAAAAATCCAAGTACGGAAAAATACAGCCGCGCCGATAAAATTAACGATCAAATCCTGCATCGTATCAAGCAGTCCGATATCAAGATATCCTCCCAATCCAAGAGATTGTCCGTTCACCGCAACATCTGTTATGTTTTGTATCGCATACGGCACATTATGTCCGCCCGGATCAAGCATAACAGATCGAATCGTATGGATAACCGTATCTTTCTGCATATCGAGTTCCATGATCATATCCATCCCAAACTCAAAAAACTCCCACACAACTCCGATCGTCATCGAAAAACAAAACGCTACGATTGCCGTAAAAAGCGGCGACAGTGAAAAAACCGTCCGGTCACTTCTGTTCAGCAGATCAACAAGCGAAAATCCGATCGCCGCCGCAAGAAAACCGTTCAATGTATGTAACACTGTATCCCAGAACGGAAATACAAGATAAAATTCACTGATCTCGCCGAGTATCTCTGCCGAAAAATAAATACAAGAATGATAATCTCCAATGCTGTCGGCAGTTCCACTTTAAATGTAATCTGTGCCAAACTCGGAATCACAAGCAAAAGAAGCGTAAGTATACACAAAAATACATTTTCATAATTCCGATTCAAAAGTTGGAGCACGAGCATAATGATCACAAGCGCCCTCAATGTAAAATACACTATAGCCGAACTTTTATGTTCCCTTAGCTCCATGCTAAGAGCTGTTGTCCAATTTTTAAATTTTCCGGCCGCTTTCTTATTATCTCTTTTGCCATTTACGTCATTTACATTATCATTCTTATTTTTCTTTTCTCTCATAAACCTCTTTCCTCTGTTTCTGATCTTTCCTTATCAGACCCTTTGCCGCTTTTCTATTCAAGACCGCCTTCTTTACTTTTTTACTTTTACAGTTACATGTATAAAATTATACCTGCCGCTCCGCTTACGAGCATCAGCATGATCGGGTTGATCTTCCGCTTCCGCGACAAAAACAACACTCCTCCGAAAATAGCTACCGCGCCGATATCAAGCGATTCTTTCATTGTTTTTAAATCCGGATCTCCTGTTCCGAAAAAAGAAAGCAATATGATCGTTGCCGCGGCTGATACGATCAATCCCAGAGAAGCTGCTTTCAATCCGTTAAGCGTCTCAAAAATATAGACTGACTCTTTATGCTTCTGAAAAAACGATACAGAGTCAATGAAATCGCAACTCCGCAAAAAACGCATCCGACTGTTGCCACAACCGCGCCTGCCGCACCTGCGATCTGCAAGCCGACAAACGTAGATGTATTCACTGCCAGAGGACCGGGCGTCATCTGAGATATCGTAATAATATCCGCAAATACTTTTTCTCCGATCCATCCCGCTTTTACTACAACTTCTTCATGGATCGAAGGGATTACCGCATACCCGCCTCCGATACTGACAAGCCGATCTTCAAAAATGTCAAAAATAATTTTAAAAGAATTTCCATTTGTGACCTCCGCTTCTTACGTAAACCCGAAGGATACAAAGCCCGCAGCATACTGCCAGAATCAGCGCCACATTTACATCAAAAATAAAATTTGCTATAAAGGCGATCGGAATAAGGGAAAAAAGAAAAAATGATTTTTCTTTCAATATCACAGTGCACATATCTGCTACAACACTGACGATCAAAGCCGCAACTCCGGATTGCATTCCTTTTAAAACAGCGGCAACAATTTTATTTGCAATAAATAAATCATAAAATCCTGAAATGATTCCGAGAATCACAAGCGGCGGAATTACAGAAGCCGCACAGCTAATCACCGCCCCTGCCGTTCCCGCCGCCTTATACCCCGACAACGCCGCCAGATTCACCGCGATCGCCCCCGGACTTGACTGCGCCACAGCGGACATCTCCATCAGCTCATCTTCTGTAAATATCTTTTTCTTTTCAACAAAACTTCGGCGTACAAGAGGAACAACAACATAACCTCCGCCAAACGCAAACATGCTGATATAAATATTCACTGCAATCAGCCACAAGTAAATGCCGGTGTTATTGACTTTTGTTCCTCATTGCTCATTGTGATTCCTTCCTCTTTCCTGCACCTTTCATTCCGGCATGCGTAAAATATATTCAAACGGGCATACCAAAAGATCAGTAAGGTTTCTCAGCCGCCTTGTTTCTTTGTTTTCATTCGTTTAATTACTTTCAAACGGGTAAATTCTTCACGCTCTTTTTCTTCCAAAGCATTCGTGATCGTATATACAAGTGATGTATACATCGGAATCGTGATATTCTGCAATGCATTTGCCCTCTTCTGCGTCTTTTTGATATTTCCCGCAAGGCGGTACGCCGCATTTTCTACCATAGACAATTTCACCGTCAGATCTTTTACCTTGCGGAATGCTTCTCTCGCCTTATCGATCGATTCACGGGTCGTACTAAATGAATACGTTGGCTTTCCGGCATCAGGCATATATTTGACATGAGGGATTTCCGTTCCCATAATACTGCGCGTCTGGATCGTGATCGAATTTTCGATCGGAACTGTATATGCAAGCATCTCAACATTGCTGATTCCGTTTTCGATGTTCGCCCTTTGCAGACATTCATACGCATAAGTGAACGTCGTGTCGATCTCTTCTTGGATCGTCCGTGCTTCATCGATCAGATCCATCAGTTCTCTGATCAGTATATTTCTTTTTTTATCCATCAGATCATAACCTTGCTTCGCCAACGCAAGCGAATTTTTCGCCAGCATAAGATTTCCTTTTGTCGGAAATGTACGCGGATCCATATGCCTCCTCCTTCCCCGCTTTTATTTTTACTCTGAAAGGATCAGTTTCTCTGCACCCTAACTTATTCTTCTTCAGACGGTTTATAATATTTATCAAGAATCTTCGTATCAACGCGGTCAAGCTCTTCTCTCGGCAAACGTCCGAGCAGTTTCCATCCGAGATCAAGCGTCTCCTCCATTGTACGGTTTTCATTCATTCCCTGACCGATATATTTTTCTTCAAATTCTTTTCCGAACTCAAGATACTTCTTATCAATAGGCGACAATTCATCCTCACCTATAACAGACGCCAGATTTCGGGCATCTCCGACTTTTGCATATGCGGAGAACAACTGATTTGCCAGATCCTGATGATCTTCTCTCGTATATCCCTCGCCGATACCGTCTTTCATAAGACGGGACAATGACGGAAGAATGTTGATCGGCGGATAGATCGACTGTCCGTTAAGGGGACGGTCAAGTACAATCTGCCCTTCTGTAATATATCCCGTCAGATCGGGAATCGGATGTGTGATATCGTCATTTGGCATCGTAAGAATCGGAAGCTGTGTTACAGAACCGTTCACTCCCTGTACGATCCCCGCTCTTTCGTAAATCGTGGCAAGTTCACTGTACAAGTATCCCGGATAACCTTTTCGGCTCGGAATCTCACCTTTTGACGAAGAAACTTCACGCATCGCTTCTGCAAAGGATGTCATATCAGTCAAGATTACAAGAATATGCATATTCTGTTCAAACGCCAGATATTCCGCCGCCGTCAATGCCACTTTCGGCGTGATAAGACGTTCCACAACAGGATCGTTCGCCAGATTCAAAAACATGGCTACGTGATCCGCAACCCCGCTCTCCTCGAACGTATTGCGGAAGAAATCCGCCACATCATGCTTTACACCCATTGCCGCAAATACGATCGCGAACTTTTCATCTGAATTTTCTCCCAGAGACGCCTGTTTTACAATCTGCGCCGCCAGTTGGTCATGGGGCAGACCATTTCCCGAAAAGATCGGCAGTTTCTGTCCGCGGATCAGCGTCGTCAGTCCGTCGATCGCAGAAATTCCTGTTCTGATATAATTTCGAGGATACTCTCTCTTCACAGGATTGAGAGGAGATCCATTCACGTCTCTTCTTAACGTAGAAGCAATCGGTCCAAGTCCGTCGATCGGATTTCCGATCCCGTTAAACGTTCTGCCAAGTATATCCGGCGAAAGCGCGATCTCCATCGGATGGCCTGTCAGTTTTGTATGCGTATTTTTCAGGGACATATTTTCAGAGCCTTCAAATACCTGAATAACGGCTTTATCTTCATATATTTCTACGATACGGCCGATCTTTCTCTGCGTACCGTCTACGACGAATTCCACGATCTCGTCGAAAAATGCATCCTGTACGCCCTCCAGCGCGATCAGCGGGCCGTTGATGCTGCTTAATCCTAAATATTCGATTGACATGATCTTCGGTTCTCCTTATGCATTCTTTTCCAAAACATTCTGATAAAACGCGTCGATATCACGATGATATTGAGCAAACATTTCCAATCTGTCGTTCGGCACATCATATTTGATCGAGATTACACGGTCGAAAATATTTTCCGCCTTCAGCACAGACATAGGATGCCCCATCGTCACAAGCGTCCTTGCCTGTTTATAAAGATATAAAATTGTGTCCATCATCAAAAACTGTTTTTCCATTGAGACACATGTATCGTCTTTATGAAATGCGTTCTGCTGTAAAAATCCCAAACGGATCACGCGGGCAATCTCAAGTACAAGCTTCTGATCATCCGGCAGAACGTCGCTTCCGATCAATTTTACGATCTCCAACAGGCTGCTCTCCTGATTCAGAAGCGCCATTAACCTATTTCTATAATCAACAAACTGCGGGGATACATTATCCTGATACCAATGGCTTAAATCGTTCAGATATTCGCTGTAACTTGTGAGCCAATGAATTGCCGGAAAATGTCTCGAATACGCAAGACTTTTATCCAGTCCCCAAAAACAGCGCACAAAACGTTTCGTATTCTGTGTGACCGGCTCGGAAAAATCACCGCCCTGAGGCGATACCGCTCCGATGATCGTAACCGATCCGTCTGTTCCGTTCAGATTGTGCATCATTCCGGCTCTCTCGTAAAACGCCGACAATCTTGATGCCAGATAAGCCGGAAATCCTTCTTCTGCCGGCATCTCTTCCAAACGTCCCGAAAGTTCCCTCAGTGCCTCGGCCCATCTGGACGTAGAATCTGCCATGATCGCCACATCGTATCCCATATCCCGGTAATATTCCGCCAGCGTAAGTCCTGTATAAATACTTGCCTCACGGGCAGCCACCGGCATGTTTGACGTATTTGCGATCAGCGTTGTTCTGTCCATAAGCGGATTGCCTGTCCGCGGGTCTGTCAATTCACCGAACTCTTCCAGAACCTGCGTCATCTCATTTCCACGCTCTCCGCATCCGATGTAAATAATAATATCCGCATCCGCCCATTTGGCGATCTGATGCTGAGTCATTGTCTTTCCGGTTCCGAATCCTCCCGGAATCGCAGCAGTTCCTCCCTTTGCGATCGGAAACATCGTATCGATGATACGCTGTCCGGTCACAAAGCGGAACAGACGCCGGAAATCGGTGATGTGTCGGGCGGGGCACACGGATCGGCCACCGCTGTGTCATAGTCAGCTTCTTTTCACCGCCATCCGGAAGTTCTAATATAACGAGAGTTTCATCGATCGTATACTCTCCGTCTTTTACAACCTCTTTTACCGTTCCTTCCACATCCGGAGGATCATACATTTGTGAAGGATCGCATGTGTCTCCGGCACTTCCGCTATAATATCTCCGCCATGAAGGTACTGACCTTTTTCAACGACGATGTGAGTCTTCCATTTTTTCTCTCTGTCAAGCGAATCCACGCTGACTCCTCTTGTAATAAACGCGCCGCCTGTCTCTGCAATTCTCTCAAGCGGACGCTCGATTCCGTCAAATATATTATTCAGGATTCCCGGCGCAAGCGTTACCGAAACCGCATTTCCGCTTGCGACAACTTCCTCTCCCGGTCTAAGTCCTGTCGTTTCTTCATACACCTGGATCGTCGTCCTGTCTTTATCAAGAGCGATCACTTCGCCTACTAATTTTTGTTTTCCGACATAAACCATTTCCGACATACGAAATCCTGTATTTCCTTTCAGGTAGATGACAGGTCCGTTAATTCCATAAATCGTTCCTGTGTTAAGCAATTCCGTCACCTCCTAAAAACAAAAATTTGTCATATTCGTCCTGGATCTGCGTTTTAAACGAATGGTCCATCAAAATATTACGCGAACGGATTACCGCGCGCACCCCGCCGATAAAATCTTCCGCACTCACCGTAAGCTTCGCCCCGGTTTCTTTTTCCAGCTCCGTACGTTTTTTTTCATCGGACGGATTAATATAAATAACGACCGGGTCATCGCCTGCAAACCGCTCTGCCTTTCGGATACACTTAACAAGAAAGTCGTCGTATGCTTTTGTTTTCATATAATCGTTCACAAGCTGCATCGCTTCTTCAAACACTTTGTCTTTCAGCTCCTGCTGCACTTTTCCCTGGCTTCGTTTAATCTCCAGCTGAGACTTTGCCAATGCCTGACTTACTGTCCGTTTTGCATTTGTCGTCTCTGCTTTTATGCGCGTTTCCGCCTGCCGCATCATCTCTGACTTATGGTCGCTGAATATTTTTTCCAGCGCTTCTCTGTGCGCATCTATGATCGCATTTCCTTCTGCGCGCGCCTGCTCCATAGACACAGTCTGCATATATGTGAGTTTTTCTTCAAGAGTCAACCGAAAGCCCTCCCTTTTCTACGATTTATCTGCTTCATTTGCCTGATTTATTTTCTGCTCTATCACTGCTTTGTCCGCTGTATTCTTCATTCGTCGGAATGAATATCTCCGCCTTATAATTTCAATCCGATCGCTTCCGTTATATAAGATGTGATAAAATCTTTTTTTCGTCCCGTTCCGTGCCGGTCCGGAATTTCCACAAGAAGCGGCATCTTACGTTCCAATCGGAATGTATCGATGATCGCCGGAAACTCCCTGCCGAATTTCTCTGTCAAAAGTACAATTCCTATACTTTTGTCTTCAAGAACACGTTCCAACGCCTGCTTTAGTTCATCTTGTTCATGAACGACAATGCCGTCTACTCCTGCCAGACGCATCCCGGTATATGTGTCAACATTGTCGCTGATCAGATACATCTTCATAACTTCAGATCCTTTTCCTTTCTGCCTTACCGTTTACGCTGCTCCCGCCGCGCCGTCCGCATGTATCTTTATTACAGGTTTCCTAAAATCATGAAGGAAATGATCAAACCATAAAGACACACTCCTTCTGCAAGACCTACAAAAATAAGAGATTTTCCGAGTACGCTTGAATCTTCACTGATCGCACCTAACGCTGCGCTGGCTGCGCTGGCAACCGCAATTCCGCCGCCGATACAGGAAAGTCCCGTAACGATCGCAGCCGCAAGATATCCCATGCCTGTTGCGAATCCCGCATCGGCAGTCACAGCTTCCGCAGCCTGTACATTCGGTCCGCCAAGAAGCATGATCGATGCAATCGCAAACGCTCCGAAAAAGAAGAAAGCATTCGTTCCTATTGCTCTTTTATAACGTTTTCTGCTCTTTTCCCCAAGAAGATAATACCCAAACGGTACGATAATGCTCACGATCAGCGTGATGATAAAAACGATTTTTGTTCCCATTGTCATTGTAAGTTCCTCCTATGATATGATGAATTTTAAGAAATCTATTTTCGGCTGTTTTTCTTTGTCTTTCTTTTTGCATACGGATCAAATGCATGACCGCTGCCTTTATAAAAACGGCTGAACAGTTCGTAATATTCCAGACGCAGCACCTGGATTCCGACGATCAGACCTTCGAATCCGCAAACGAACAGGTTTCCGAAGATCACGCCTGCCCAGTTCGGACTTCCGCTCTCTGCTCCCGCCAACTGCAGCACAACTTCCATGATCGCGGCATGACTCACCGCAAACGCTCCGATACGGATAAAGGAAATCGTATTAGAGAAGTAACTGAGCAATGTTTCAAAGAGTTCAAAAAATCCCTGCACAACAAACATTGCCTTTCCTGTCTCCATCTTATCCGCCCGCTTCTGAAGCATCCTCGTAAGGGGTTCTCTGAAAAAGATGAGCAAAAGCGGGATTCCGAACATGATCGCCATAACGATTCCGCCCGGAAGCGGATTTCCCGTCATAAAGAGAACGACTGTCACTACGACCGCAAGATAAAATACAAGTCCTGCCGCACCGTTCGGATCAAACCATGCGCTTTCCATATTTTTCCCTCGTACCGCATTGATAATGTGAAGCACCATCGCAACCATGATCAGAAACATACCGAACGCCACCGCAACAATAAACACCGTATTCAGCTTTCCGAGAAACGGCAAAGTCGTCATATGATCGATCGGCCGTATCCACAGCGCCGGAAGAACGTCTTCAAATCCGAAAATACTTCCAAACAGAAATCCGAAGATCGTGGAAAAAACACCTGCCGTCGCAATAATCCCCGCAAGCGGCGCTTTCTTAAACTTATAGACCAATCCTCCGCCGATCATCAAAAGCAGTCCCTGCCCGACATCTCCGAACATCACTCCAAAGATAAATGAGTACGTCAGACCGACAAACATCGTCGGATCCATCTCGTTATGTGCCGGGAGTCCATACATACTGACGAACATTTCAAATGGTTTGAATAATTTCGGATTTTCCAGCTTTGTCGGCGGTTCTCCGAAATATGCGTCATGATCGTCTTCCACAACGACGAATACTTTATCGTCTTCCTTTACTTCCTCAACGAATTTATCTACATCATCTTCCGCCATCCATCCGCACAGAATATAGTAATCTTCCTGTTTATCTTCCATTCTGGCCGCAAGTTTTCTCACATCGAAGTTATTGGACAGTTCTTCCAGCCTGTCCCTTGCCGCAACTAACTGCGGAGCGCGGTCCGCCAGCATCTCTCCTGCCTGTTTATCCAGATCTTCAATTTCTAAATTGACACGGGCAATCTCGTTTTCGAGTACCCGGTATGCCGTATCGGGAGTTCCTTCAAATTCATCCTTCAACTCGATTCTTTCAAAATGCAGCGACCGGAATACCGCGTCAACTTTCTGTGTCTCCGCCTGCGAAACGAAATATACTCCATAAACATAACTTCATCCCGCTCTCCTTCTACGAAGATTGCTTTTAGATCATCCATAAGATATTTTTGCATCTTATGATAAAATTCCACTGCGATACGGCCGAAACGATAAGTGATATATCGATAATGAAGCACACGGTGAAGATCGCATTCCAACGGTCGAAACGGCGCTACGATCTGCTGTTTCGCCCTGTATTCTTCAATTTTCTGCTTAAGCTTTTCCTTTTTTCCTGAAGTGTACGATAATCTTCATCCGCCTTGCGTACAAGCTCAAACATATCGTCAAGACCGAGTTTCGTATCCGGCTCTACTGTTTCTGCATTCGGAAGATATCCGACAAATTCATTTGCCTTACTTAACACTTCCCTGTAGGGGTTCAGCTCCACAAAAGGTCTTAAGTTATCTACTGTCTTAAGTTCCGACAGCGCAGACTCAAGCTGAATCTCATACCGCGAAAGATACTGATCGGTAACACGGTCGATATCATTTCGCGGACCTGATATATTAATAAATTTCATCTTTACGATCATCGGGTTCTACCTCCAATGTATGCTGCCGTTTCTCCCGGATTCAGTCCGTACCGGACGCATTCCATAACGGTTGTCAGCTTTTTCAATTCTTCTTCTTTTAAGAGAGATAGGTGTTGATCGCGGAGACCGAATACGGATTCTTTCGCCGGTCTGCCGTGTACAGATGATGCAGACAGTCCGCATACATCTGCTCCATTGTCAAATTTTGTTTGAAATTATAATGCCGGGCATAAGTTGTTCTTATTACGACATTTTCAAACTCCTCGACTCCCGGAGCCTCCACCATATCTTTCACTAATTCTGTTGACAATTTATAGTGTATCGGAATCAGCATCAGATAGATATCCGCGGGCTTCATATTGTAATACTTTTTCGCCCTGTAGATCCACTGAATATTCAAAAGATCGATCTTTGACCCACGATCTCTCATAAACAGCTCAAGATCCGACTTTTTCAAAATCTTCTTCTGCTCTTTCCATGTAGATGTATAATAATAAAGATCCAACGCCAGATTGTAATCATAAAGAGTCACATTATCGGTATCTTTTATTTTTTTCAACGGAGCGTAATACTCCGTTTCTTTTAGATTTTCCACAAGCTCATCTGTCGTTCTGGCTGTGATCAGCTTTCCGATAGATATTTGCGAATACCGGTCAAAAAACGCACTTTTATAATTAAGATCAAACGGTTTCTTATAATGGTTGATCACGATACGCAGACAGTAATTGATCAGCTCGATCTCGTATCCTTTCATGATCAGCTTCATAAATTCTCTCTGACTCTGCCCGCAGAAACGGTAAATCTTTGTGTAATCGTGATAAAGCGACTGCACAAGCACCTTCTCTATGTTTCCTCGATGGATCTGATCTTCCGTTAAAGTGTCAAGCACTTCCGCATACGCCGTATTTTTCCGCAGATAGTCCGCAATATCCGGAACACTTCGTAAATTTGCTATATCCGCAAACTGCTCCGGCGTCAAAAGCTTCGCCTCCATTGCCCGGATCTTTGTCACAATCCCGCTGTACTTAAGTAAATTTCCCATAAGTTACACCTCTGTGATCCGTCTCAATATCTCATGCGCATATTCTGTATGCTTCTCTTCATATTCTTTCCGGAGGCTGCAGATCGTATCCTCACTTGCGCCGCTGCTGCTGTTAAGAACTCTCGACTGTTCTTTTTCCAACTGTTCCCGGATTTTCTCAAGGCGTGCTTTCGTTTTATTTTCTAAGTCCTCGTCAAATTTTTTCCGTTTTTCATCAAATTCCTGTCCAAGTACGTCTTTTTGCTCTTCTGCATTGACGAACAATCGCAGACGCTGCATTTTCAATTTCCGTCAATTTATCCAAAATAGCGTCCATAAAAAGCCTCCTGTCAGCAATAATATATCCCTATGATACACCTTTTCCTCCAAAATGCAAGCCACATCTTCCAAAAATGCGCTCCCTTTAACATTCCCTTAACATCCGTCCATGTTATCCTCTGCCTAAACAGGAACGATTCTCAAACATCCGCAAATCTTTGACCTGACATATGCTGCATATTATGATACAATCTAGTATAACGACCAAAATACAAGGAGACACATATGAGACTTAGAAATATTCCCCGCGCCGACGATACTCTTCAGGCACATTTTACT
>ENA-OUNI01001084-OUNI01001084.1-human-gut-metagenome-genome-assembly--contig:-NODE-1084-length-11197-cov-2.987444_pt1 | contig 11197 bp, 14 predicted proteins | sample MGYA00242499_ERZ504580 | MGnify/ENA primary metagenome ERZ504580 (study PRJEB26092, sample SAMD00036315) | human gut metagenome | host: Homo sapiens | study: EMG produced TPA metagenomics assembly of... | reverse complement strand
TAAAATTATGACAAATGATATTTTTTATGTTTTTCAACATACACGTGGAAGCAAGTTAGGGGTTGAGTATAATAATCTACTAAAAAATGCTTTTATGGCATTATTTTCTATGATTATATAGAAAATACAATTATATTTGCGTTGAAATAAGATTAAAGTATAAGGCCATAGAGCTTGTTGTGGAGACTAAATATCTCTGCGGCAAGCTCTTTTTTAATATATGTATATGAACGAACCGTATTCTATTTTGATGCAGAAAACTACCGAGAATGCTCCAGTCAAAGACAGCTTGGCGCATTTTGGAATTGTGTGCACAGAATTTCCGTTCAAGCCGGGTGGGGAAACGAAAGATTTACCCAAACGGGATTGGCCGGATGAAGACGGTGAAGATACTTACATACCCGATAAGCTGCTATTAAAGGCATACGACTTGGAAGCCGAGATGTGCTATAAGGGAGATTTGGGTACTGCATACGATAAAATTATGGCCTTTCAAAACTATCTCACGGGAGAAAATGGTGACGGTGCCACCTTGAAAATATATAACTCGCACACGGGTATCGGGCGGCAAGGACTTTACTTACTGGAGGTTGGAGATTTTGAATTTAATAAGTCCAATATGGATGAAGTCTTGACCTTCCCGGTAAAATTCAGAGTAACTGATCCTCGAACTCAAATAATCCCCTCGTATAGTGTTGCGGAACCGACAAAGATAGTTGCATTGGTTGAAAAAGTATAGCTGTATGGCATGGAAGGTTTATGATAAAACTGGCAATACGGTACGTTGTACACTGAAAGGTTTGGAGTATAATGGTACATGGATGGGTGCATGTTTTGTGACAAGCACTCTGAAAAGTGCCGTACCCATTCTTTTTGAGATAGGTGACTATGTTATGTACCGTGGTGAGAAGTTTGAGATAAACTATGATCCTACGGCATTAAAAAAGGCGGCAAGAAAAACTTCGGGAGAAGCGTTTGTCTATGATAACGTAAAGTTCAACTGGCCGGGAGATGAATTGACGCGATGTGATTTTCTTGATTATGTGAAAAGTGATAATCAGATACACTTCACTTCTTTGCCTAAGTTCAGTTTCTTCGCTTCGTCTATACAAGATTTGGCAGACCGTGTTCAAGTAAATCTTGACCGTATATATACCGGAGCACAAAAATGGACGGTTGCCGTACACCCTGAATATGTGAGCACTACCAATGTAAACATTGATGTGAACAATATAAAGGTATGGGGTGCATTGGAGTTGTTCAATTCAAAATTTGGTGCGAACTTTGTTATTCGTGGCCGAACAATAACAATCGGTACTGCCGGTATTGCTGTGGGCAATATTTTCAAGTATGGACGTGGAAACGGTTTGTACGAAATTCAACGTACAGCCGATGCGGATCAACAGATTATTACGCGATTGCGTGCATACGGTAGTACAAGAAATATGCCTAACCGGTATTATAATAAGCTCTCAAACAGTTCTCTTACCAATTATTTGCCGAATAACATGGCCGTGGAAAATCTGATGTTACCTGATTTTCCTAAGACAACGCTTGATCCATATATTGACAGTAAGAATATTGCTGTGCTTGGCATTCGGGAAGGGAGTGTTTATTTTGACGGTACCGGTGGTTTGGAGGAAATATGTCCTTCAATGGAAGGTATGACCGCCGAACAGTTGAAAGATGCAGGTATTTATGTATCATTGGATGCCGGGGATAATGGCAATCTTGACGAAGTGGCTGATGCCGAACAACTGACAGATGATGGTACAATGGATAGCCTGAAGGAAGGTGAAGATGTCCCACCTTTTACAATAACGCTAAAAGATGTTGGTTTCAATATAAACGATTACCTGACTTCTGAAACAGCCACCATTAGCATGAAAAACGGCATGTGTGGTGGCCGGGATTTTGAAATAACCAAATGTGAGAAGAAGGGCAATAAATATGTGCTGACTTGTAACCGTGTATATGATGAAGTCTGAAATTATATTTCCCATACAAGGATTACAATATAAAGTCCGGTGACAAGTTTGTCCTGCTTTATATTGATATGCCGGACGTTTATATTCAGGCCGCTTCACAACGGTTGCTTGCTACCGCGAAAAAATATCTTGCAAAGAATGACTATGTGCGCTATTCGTATGAACCGAAGGTGGATGATATTTTCATGGCACGCCAACATGATGAGGCTGTTGCAAGGGGGGAAGCAAGCATACATGATACTTTGAAAGAAGGGGACTTGATGCTATTCACTGATAGCGATCTTGGTATTGAAGGCAGCATCATTATTGATACCCTTATTATCAAAGAGGGAGAAGATATGATACCGAAGTACACTATGACACTTCGGGAGGAAAAGGCTGTTGGATCGCTTGAAAAAATCCAAAATCAGATAGACTCTATTGCAGGTGGTGGGCAGGGAACCGGTGGCTTGAATACCCAACAGATACAGTCTATCATCCGTTCACTGGGCAATCAGCTTTTTCTTTCGCGCACCCACAATGATACGGCAGCTGGCTTATCGGCTTCTTAGCCGGTGCTATCTTTGGTGCAAGCGGTTTTGCAGAGGGTTTGACCGGCTTTGGGGACGAAAATAGACAGCAGTGGGACGTGTATATGGAAAGCCTCACGTTACGCAGGTTTTTAGAGGTGCCGGAATTGCGTTTTAACCGTGCTGAAATTGTGCTTGGTGACAAATGGCGTTCTCCCGGTGCTGGAATTATAGAGAGTGTTGAGCCTGATTATGATGCTGATGGTAACTTGCTACGTTCCGGGACAATAAGTTTGAAATTACAAGACGGTGAAATAGGTGCTGTGGCTGTGGATGATATTTGCATGGGGTATTCCATGACTATGAAACGCCGGGGAATAATGCGGTATCTGATATAGATGATAGCCGTGGCAACCGTATGTTTGCCGGTTTCTGTACAATCTATTTTCGTATTACAGAAATATTGGATGCCGGAACAAACAAAAGGTTTCGCTATGTGCTTCGTGGTGTTTCTGATCGTTGGCAATATTCTTTCCATCCGTGTGAGGCTTTGCATTTTGTCGCTTATGGCAACTTTACAAACAAGGAACGCCAGACTTCCGCTTATGAGACGAGGACATACCGCCGTTTCTTGGTAGGGGTAAATGACTGGGAGTTTACAAAGAGTATGGTTGCAATGCAGGATGGGGATTTGAGCAATCTCAACATCTTCGGGTTGGATATGACCGGTTATTCTGCTTATCTGAATAACATTTATATGACCGGCACAATCGAACAGTTACAGATAGATGCACCGGTACGCATTGAGATTGATACGCAAGGTGACAATTTTCTTGCTTATGGTGAATCAATGGAAATTACTTGCAAGGTCTTTAAAGGTTGGGAGGATATTACAGACACAGTTAGACAATGGGCTATCCGAAGGGATAGTGGAGATACCGCCGATGATGAAGCTTGGAATATCAAGCATAAGGATTTCAACGGTTCAATAACGATACATAACACAAAGGGAATTAGTGATTTAGGAAATAATTCAGTAACAGTGGTAAGTACCTTGTTTACCATAACGGCAACAAATGATACTGCATCAGTAGAAGCAATTGTGACGATATGATAGAGAGTGAAAAGAAAAGAATCAGAAAAGAGTTTCAACCGCTTACGATTGCAGTAAGCTTGAAGATAATGACACCGAACAGTCCGGCCAATCAGGTCTATAATCCGGTGGCAAATGAATATGATCCTGACCGTGGGGTTACTCCACTGGTGATTTTACCGGAAGTCATAGCGAATGCCGCTGACGGTAGCTGGGATATGCCTTATGTTAATTCTTTGTTGGCAGAAATGAACTGGTTTGCTAATGGAGAGAATATTTCTGCAATCAGTTCATGGAATGGGAAGTACAGTATAGATACGGTTGGAGATACACGCGGTGCCATTACCATAAGCAGAAATGTGGCTCCGGGTGAAAGTTTTGAGTTGTATTTTGAAGGTCTGATAGCTGATACCCGGCTTGGGGTGAATATTCCCGTTAAGACTGACTCTATCATGTTGACAACGGTAGATAAGAGTGAAGATACCTACGGTTTGTCTATTGGGGATAGTCAGATAATCCAGTACAATCCATTTCTTGACAAGCTTTTGTTGTATGATTACAAGGTAGCCAACAATTTGATTTCCGCATCTACGGCCAATAGGAATGCAGCTTTGGATGAAAATTCATACGAGCGCACCATTCCACTTATGGTAACAAAGGGAGTGAATAAAATAACTACCGGATATACAATTGAACTTTATCAGGTGAACAGCATATCAAGTCAAACAATGCTGACTACCGCAAACCATGAAATAGTGGCTTTGTCCTTAACCAGCCTGATAATGGACTTGCGTTTGGTCGAGAAGGGGGATTACTTGCTGTTGGTGAAGGTTGGTGGAAAGGAGGTTGCAAGACAGCAATTCTCCGTCAATCGTGTTTATCCAAAATTTACGTGCATACCGGCAAGTCAGGCTTCCATCAATCCTGATGAAATCCTGCATAGGAATATAGCTATGGTACAGTGGAATGGAGAAATTGTGCCGATACCGGCACCGATTATCCGCATGGTATGGTTTACGGACAGTGCAAATAAGACCGGGGTACAATGGCAGGAGGGGGAAAAAACTGTGATAATGTTGGATGGAACCGGTATTGGTGAAACTTATCTTGACGATTGGTTGGACGTGTACATTAAGGCCGAGCAAAAAAAGGCTTTCTCTGTATTGACTGATGGGACAAATGAATATACGGACAGTAACGGGAACATATATATAAATAATTGATATGAGGTATGTTGTAGCAAATAAGGAAAAGGCTTTGGATGCCGGGGTTCTGTTGTTGGGGCACTTGGTAAAGGGAGAATCCATCATCTTGAATGAAAAGGAGGTAATGTGCCTGCCTTCTCTTGATGGAGAACTGGAAGATAGAATACTGTTGTTGGACGGTATCGTTTATACTAATACAAGCATGAATCAAATTATATCAGAAGGAGGTTGGGAATATGGCAGAAAATTATAGTGCCCAAAATAGCATCACGATTAAACGTCTTCGTTCCAATGACAGCCTGATGCTGACTTTTGAAAATAATGGCATTCCATTGTTTCAGGCCGTAGATGAAGAAAGTGGGGCTGTCTCTCCTGATTGGAGTATAGCTGCGAATCAGCCGGTACGGACACCCAAAGTAACTTCGGCACGTGGTTGGCGGTCAGTTTGTCTGGTCATAGTTGGGCTTACAATGGAGTGGCTTTAAATTTTAACGGTGCGGAAAGTGGAGGTTGGAAAAAAGACAGTACGGGCAAATTCTCTTTGAATACCAGTACCGGTGCCATTAAAATTGTCGGAAACTTGGCAAGCAAAACGAATATTGCAGGAGATACATTGACTTATTCATGTGTCGCTTCTACGGCAGGTGTTGAGTATAATTTGACCGGGGAACTGCCTATTGCCATTCAGAATATGGGAGCCAGCTCTTACTATCTTGCTATTCTTGCAAGTACCGAACAGTTAACAAGCAAAGTAACAAGTTGTACTCTGACTACCAAGCTGTATGCCGGTGCTAATGCTATTACCGATTACTATATAAAATGGTATAAGGACACGGCGGTTTGGACTGATAAGAACGGACAAAAGAGCATTACTGTTACCCGTGATGATGTGGATGGTACTCAATTGTTCATAGCGGAAGTTTATCAGTCTTCAAGTGCTTCACAGCCGATAGCACGTGCTGGGGTACGCATTGTTGACACAGCAGATGAATTTCAGATTGTGTGTTATATAACTTCTTCTAACAAAGAGGTTGATACCGGACAGCCCGTTACAGTAAGTGCCAAGATTGTAAATATGACTACTGGATCAACTTATACTCCTACTTCCGCATCGTGGACTATGGATGTGATGGATAAGGAAAACTGGAAGAGTTTGAAACATTCTACAACAAATTCTATATCTGTAACAACAACGGAAACTGACAGAAACGGGACTCAATATGATGTTGATGTTTTGGCAGAATGTCATTTTAATTAACATAAAAACAAAATAATATTATGGCAACTAAAGGATTAGGAAATGAAACATTGGTGACCTCCATTCTGCGTTCCAATACAGTATTGGTGGAAGTTGGTGGTAGTGTCAGACGCATTACCGTGGAAAACTTCATGAATGCTATTAATAATGGTGACGAACAAATGTTGAGGCAGGTGGCTTGGGGGATTCCAATCAAACAATCAACCCAAAGTAGCACGAACTATGGTGTGATAGGTAATACAGCCGCATGGACAGAATACAAGTTGTATTGTGGCCGTTATCTCGTAACGAATGATGGAAGGGCTGCTAAAATGTCCCTACCAATAGTGCGGTGTTTGCTGATGGTACTGCGGTGGATGAAACCAAAGGGCATGTGATGTGGATAGGGCCACGTTTGTATTATCGTGTACAGACTGACAGTGTGAGTGGTGTACCAGTCTTATGGCTCTCGATGCTACCTATTGGCGGTGAGTTTATTGGTGGGGCAAATGGTGGAATGTATAACTGTATCGGTGCATACAAAGGCTCCATGTCAGGTAGCGCACTTGTTTCACGTTCAGGAGTTGCACCGGCAGGCAGCAAGACAATCAACGCATTTTGGAATGCTGCACAAGTGAACGGTAAGGAATGGGGACTGACCGATTACGATCAGAGAAAGCTTATTATGATGTTGGGGCTGTCCCAGTACGGAGATACCAATATTCAAGCCAAACTTGGTTATGGTGTGGGTGGTAGCTCCAGTAAAGACTTGTGGGCTGCTGCGGCAGCATTGCAAACTGGCGCAACAAAGAGTCTCGGTGACAATTGGGGCAAAATAGCTATTTCTGTGGTGAATGGAAGTAATACTGGAGTGGATTGTTCACGGGTGAACATGATGGGTATAGAAGATCCTTATGGGTGGCAGTGGGAATTTCTGCAAGGAGTATTTTGCGGTAGTTCCAACAATAGTGCTCAAAGTGGAACGGAAATTTTCATTTACAAAGGAAACCGTTTACCGACTACTGCTGAATTAGCTGCGCATCCAAATGGTGAATACAGACAAGCTACCCGTCAGACAGCTTCCGGTCAAGTGCAGGAATAATTCTTGGGGAGCATTTTGATATTTTCCCGAAAAGATTGGTGGAAACAGCACTTCTTATTGGGCTGATTATTCATGGGCAAGCACTACTGGGCAGCTGGTTCTTTGGGGCGGTCGTGCGAATCACGGTGCGTCTTGCGGCCTCGCTTCTGCGGACTCGTATTACGATTGGTCGCACTCGGATGCGCATTTCGGCTCTCGCCTTGCGTATTTTGGGAATTTAACATTTGTTAGCGGTGTATCTTTGATGGCTGCATGATAGATTTTAAAATATTAGTTCTTTGAATTTCAGTTAATTAAAACCCGTCCACCTTCTCGTTTTACGACAACGGATAACGGGACGAAAGCCGAAAGGCGTGGACGGTTGGTAGAGGGGAACAAGAGCTGGTTCTTTGGGGCGGTAATGCGAATAACGGTGCGAATTGCGGCCTCGCTTATGCGAACTCGAATAACGATTGGTCGAACTCGAATGCGAATATCGGCTCTCGCCATACTTATTTATCGTAGAGTAATCTGCGAGTTCTCCGAGCCATGACCTTGCAGGATTTGTATCGTTGCAACGTAGTAATCAATTGGTTACGATGTCAGAAAATCAAGAATGCGGAAAGGTTGCCCTATTTGCGAAAGGCGACAAGCGGTGTTAGTAGGTTGGTTCTCGAAAGCTCCGGGCGAATTATTCAAGCAAGCAAAAACGGCTTGCAGTTATCGGAATAATTAGAATGGTCTGAACAAGACAAAATTGGAAGTATGGTGTAAATTTTAAAACAAAGCAGCAGTGAATATTGGAAGAAGTGATATTGATTGGAAGAGTCTGTCGCATGATGAAATTGATATAATTATAGCGGAAAGGATAGAGGCTGACAATAGACGAATTAAAGCAAACGGTGGAAAGAAATCTAAAAGAGCCGGGTATATTCTTGAACGTATAGCAGAGATAAATAATTTACGTGAAGCGGACAAAGAAGCACAAGATGGGAAGGTTAAGAAAAACCGCTTTATCAGGCGGCATAATCTACACCCGGAAGAAGACCTCCGAGCTTTGCAGTTGATGATCCTGACATTGGATTTCCGGCACCGGATTATAGCGTAATGAGAGTAAAAAGTGATGCAGGAAAGGTTCGAGATATTGTCAAACAGAAATATTTCCCGTGGCGTATATTGCACCATGCAATTATGAGGGTGATTGAAGAAGATGTTTATAGAAATTTGATTTATGATACAAGTGCGTGTATCAAGGGAAAGGGATTACATTTTGGAGTAAGGAGAATGAAACGTTTTCTTCACCGGTACCCGGAATACAAATGGTTCGTAAAGACTGATTTCAAAAAGTTCTATCAAAGTATTCTTCATGAGCTTATTGTTGCTGCATTGAGAAGGAAATTCAAAGATGAACGATTTATTAAATTGATCGAGATAGCTGTTTTATCGTATGACAGCGGAACAGAGTTAGTTGACGTATTGGAGAATGAAGTTGAACGGAAGAAGAGGTGTTCCGATTGGAGCATTTACAAGCCAACCTATCGGGAATTTTGCGGCAAGCCGGATAGATCATACAATGAAGGAGAAATATCGTGTCAAATGCCTGCATAGATATTGCGATGATAATGTTATGCTGGCTCGTTCTAAGGCCGAAGCGTTGTTTCTTATTCGTGCGTATGAACGGGAAAGTGCAAAAGTTGGTTGGTAGTTAAAGCAAACAGTTGTATTGCTCCGATAGGAACAGAAACAAAAAATGGGAACAAAAAGCATAGAAAGCGAAAACGTAGTAAGAGGAAAGAAGGATTAACTTTTTGGGCTATTGCTTCACGAAAGATAATGTTCGGATGCGTAAAAATATGAAAAAGAACTTGCCCGAAAGGTGAAACGAATAAAAAGCCGGAAACGTAACCGCGAGATACGAGCTTCATACTGGGTTGGTGCAAGTGGGAGATTGTAAAAATTTATGGAGAACAATAACAAATAATGATATGAGTTTTGCAGATAAAGGTATCAAACAGAGTGGCAGAACGAAGGACGGAAAGAAGTTCTTCGATGTAAAAGAAACAAGATTGATGGATATTCTCAATGTCCCTATAACAGTGGTGGACTTTGAAACGAATGTGAAGACAAAGCAAGGTGAAGGAAGATATTGTGTTCTTTTTGAACAGAACGGACAACGTAGCAAATTCATAACGAACTGTTACAATCTGAAAGATGTGTTGGATCAGGCTCGCGAAGCGGAGAATAACGGTCAGAAGATTTTTCCAGTGGAGAATGTGATTGTCAAGCGGCGTTCGTTAGGTGACGGGAAGAGTGCTTACTATTTTGAAGAATAATTGTAAAAATGGAGGTAATTTATGAAAAGTTATGGAACTCTTGTAGGAGAACTACCGACTAGTGTTGAATTTGTACTTGAAGGTGCGTTGTTACGCATTTACTTTGACTTTGAAAGAAGAGAAACCGTTCAAAAGACCGGTTCGGAAGATATGGTGGTTGAAGACCAGTATGTCTGTGAAAATGTGGACGTTGAAGGGGAACATGATTATGACAGTATTGTAAGTGCCATTATCATGGAACGTTATGATGCGAATAAGCGTGATGCCATTTTCGCTAACTTGGAAATGGCACGTGATACAACTTCGGTACTTGACGAAGATAAGCGTGCCGAATATCTGAAAGAATATACTGATTATCAGAGTTATCGTATCAAGGCTAAAGAGATCGCAAAAGAAGTATTAGCAAAATTGAAGTAATCCGGTATGGAGGCGCAAGGCATATATTAATACGAAGAAAGGCCAAAAATGGAATTGACGGTACTAATGGGGAACCGGGGAAAAACGGGCTGCAAGGCTGTATTCTCCGGCAATCCGAATGGGCTAAAGGCATAGAGTATCGCAATGACGAGGCTTTGACTTCCGGTACCCGGTACTTGGATATTGCAATTGTGACTACCGGTGCTAATACGTTTAATGCGTATAAATGTCTGAAAACTCATACGTCCAGTGATTCCATTCCGGTGACAAATACAACTTATTGGCAGAAGTTTAATTCTTTGGTGCCAGTGTACACTCCGCTTATCATGGCTCAAAATGCTATTCTACGGTTCATGCAGGGTAATCAGCTTTTGATAATGAAGGGCGATAATAAAACGGTTGCAGCAGGTCTTGTTGGTGGTGACTATCCGTTATGGGTTGGAGCTACAACACCGACTGATGCGCCATATAAGGTGAGTATAGCAGGGAAGCTCTATGCGGCTGGTGCGGTTATTTCAGGTGACAGCACTTTTGAAGGTACATTGAAAGGTGTATCAGGCTCTTTTACAAGGTTGAATTGCGTGAATGCTGCTGGTGATGCGGTTGGAGGAATCAGCTTTGGAAGTGATGGAAGAATGTGGTTTGATGGTGATATGTATCATCAAGGTACTAAGGATAACCGGTCATTACGTTTCTACACTTCTGACTTATGGTGTAGAGGCGTGTTTGGCGCAAGGGAAAGAAGCATTATGGTAGTTTACGGCTCCTATGCCTATGTGTACACAAAAGGTGCTGATAAAACCGGTACTTATATACCTTTGACTTCCGGACTTCCTCTGCTAACGAAACTTATTATACAGTTCCTTGCTATTCGCCAAGATACGATTATAACGGTGAAACTTCGGGTTTTCCAGTTGATACGGTTATATTTAGAATAACATCGAATGTAACCTACCGTTATCTTTTGAGTCTTGCCGTCACCCAAAGGATATTCGTGGTTAATGCAAATGACAATTATAATAATGTTCAGATATATGCGAATGGAACAAAGCAAACATTGAATGGCGGTTCCATGCACCATTGTATGCAGTTGGTGGATTTTATGTATCCGTCACCGAACTCTGACTGGTTGGGAAGAGGACTGATGTTCGGTGCTTCAAATGATAATGATTGGAAGTGATTATGAAAAGGATAAATTTTGAAAGAATTGAGATATTTGTTGATATTGATAAGACGAGATGTTCCGTTGAGAACTACAAGAAGGATTTTGCCAATATCATTTATCAACTTGGCCAGGGGAATAGAGGCTCATGCCCTCGACATTTAAAATATTC
>ENA-OUNI01001082-OUNI01001082.1-human-gut-metagenome-genome-assembly--contig:-NODE-1082-length-11211-cov-2.280855_pt1 | contig 11211 bp, 13 predicted proteins | sample MGYA00242499_ERZ504580 | MGnify/ENA primary metagenome ERZ504580 (study PRJEB26092, sample SAMD00036315) | human gut metagenome | host: Homo sapiens | study: EMG produced TPA metagenomics assembly of... | reverse complement strand
GAATATTTTGGGCGAGCCTCTGCCTAATGAAGACAAGCAGAAAGCTATCGACTTCGATACAATGGAAGAATTTGAATTCCTGTTCGACATTGCTTTGGCTCCGGAATTCAAAGCTGAGGTTGCTGCAGACGATAAAGTAGATTACTATACGATCGATGTAACCGAAGAAATGGTTGACAACCAGGTGAAGGCTTATACGCAGCGTAACGGTAAGTACGAAAAGGTAGACGCCTATGCCGACAACGATATGTTGAAGGGTCTGCTCGCCGAACTGGATGCAGAAGGCAACACCAAAGAAGGTGGTATTCAGGTGGAAGGTGCCGTTATGATGCCGGCATATATGAAGAACGACGACCAGAAAGCCATCTTTGCCAATGCAAAGGTAAACGATGTACTCGTATTCAATCCTTATACAGCATGGGATGGCAATGCAGCCGAACTCTCTTCGCTGCTGAAGGTAGACAAAGAAGCTGCTGCCGAAATGAAATCCAACTTCAGCTTCCAGGTAGAGGAAATTACCCGTTTCGTGCAGGTGAGCTGAACCAGGAGATTTTCGATCAGGTATTTGGCGAAGGCGTTGTCAAGACCGAAGAAGAATTCCGTGCCAAAGTGAAAGAGGTTATCGCCAACCAGTTTGTAGCTGACAGCGATTATAAATTCCTGTTGGATGTTCGTAAGATGCTGATGGAAAAAGTCGGTAAATTGGAATTCCGGATGCGTTGCTCAAGCGTATCATGCGTCTGAACAACCAGGATAAGGACGAAAAATTCGTAGAAGACAATTACGACAAGAGCATCGAAGAACTGACTTGGCATCTGATTAAAGAGCAACTGGTGAAAGCCAACGATATTAAAGTTGAACAGGATGACATCCTCAATATGGCAAAGGAAACTACCCGTGCACAGTTTGCACAGTACGGTATGCTGAGCGTGCCCGAAGAAATCCTCGACAACTATGCAAAAGAAATGTTGAAGAAGAAAGAAAGCATCGAAGGCCTGGTGAACCGCGTTGTTGAAACGAAACTGGCTTCAGCCTTGAAAACGCAGGTAACGTTGGAGAACAAGAACATCTCGGCTGCGGATTTCAACAAGATGTTTGAATAAGATTTTGGCGGGAAGCCGCTGATTTTTATAAAGAAACACAGAGTTTGACAAACTATAACTCTGTGTTTTTTTGTGTCTCTGTGTTCTTTTTCGTTTCTTTGCATTCACATTAAAAAATTAAAAAGAGAAAGACAATGGATGATTTTAGAAAATACGCTACCAAGCATTTGGGAATGAACAGCTTGGTGCTGGATGATGTGATTAAATCACAAGCCGGGTATTTAAATCCCTATATCCTGGAAGAGCGTCAGTTGAATGTAACTCAATTGGACGTATTCTCCCGCCTGATGATGGACCGCATCATTTTCCTCGGTACGCAGATAGACGACTATACCGCCAATACCCTGCAGCTCAATTGCTGTATCTGGATTCTGTAGACCCGGGCAAGGACATCTCTATCTATATCAACTCGCCGGGCGGTTCGGTATATGCCGGACTGGGCATTTACGACACCATGCAGTTCATTAGCAGCGATGTAGCCACCATCTGCACCGGTATGGCTGCCAGTATGGCGGCAGTGTTGTTGGTGGCCGGAGCAGAAGGCAAGCGTTCTGCACTGACGCACTCGCGCGTAATGATTCACCAGCCGATGGGCGGCGCACAAGGACAAGCCTCGGACATTGAAATCACGGCACGTGAAATCCAAAAATTGAAGAAAGAACTTTATACTATCATAGCCGACCATTCGCATACATCCTTCGATAAGGTGTGGGCCGACTCCGACCGCGACTATTGGATGACGGCGCAGGAAGCCAAAGAGTATGGTATGATAGACCAAGTCTATACAAAGAAATAAATATGGCAGACTCTAAACGAAACAAGAACAGATGCAGTTTCTGTGGACGCTCGGAAGATGAGGTCGGCTTCCTTATAACGGGGATGAACGGCTACATCTGCGATAGTTGTGCTGTCCAGGCCTATGAGATTACTCAAGAGGCTTTGGATGCCAAAAAAGGCGATGGCGCTACGAAACTGAATCTGAAAGAACTTCCTAAACCTGTAGAGATTAAGAATTTTCTCGATCAGTATGTTATCGGGCAGGATGATGCGAAACGTTTCCTGTCGGTATCTGTGTACAATCATTATAAGCGCCTGCTGCAGAAAGCGGGGGATGATGATGTGGAGATTGAAAAGTCCAATATCATCATGGTGGGCAGTACCGGAACCGGTAAGACTTTGCTTGCCCGTACCATTGCCAAATTGTTGCATGTACCTTTTACTATCGTAGATGCAACCGTGCTGACGGAAGCCGGTTACGTAGGCGAGGATATCGAAAGTATCCTTACCCGTCTGTTGCAGGTGGCGGACTATAACGTGGCGCAAGCGGAGCAAGGCATTGTGTTTATAGATGAAATAGACAAGATAGCCCGTAAGAGCGACAATCCTTCCATTACCCGTGATGTAAGCGGTGAGGGCGTACAACAGGGATTGCTGAAGCTGCTGGAAGGCTCGGTCGTGAATGTTCCGCCTCAGGGAGGACGTAAGCATCCCGACCAGAAGATGATTCCGGTGAACACCAAGAATATATTGTTTATTTGCGGCGGTGCATTCGACGGCATCGAGAAGAAAATAGCGCAACGCCTCAATACCAATGTCGTTGGTTATGGAGCGGTGCGCAATACGGCGGCCATCGACAAGAATAATATGATGCAGTACATTGCTCCGCAGGATTTGAAATCGTTCGGCCTGATTCCCGAAATCATCGGTCGTCTGCCGGTATTGACCTATTTGAATCCTTTGGACCGTACGGCATTGCGTGCTATTCTGACGGAACCGAAAAATTCCATAATCAAGCAATACGTCAAGTTGTTTGAAATGGATGGTGTGAAGTTGACTTTTGAAGATGCGGTGTTTGAGTATATTGTAGACAAAGCTATTGAATACAAGCTGGGAGCTCGCGGTTTGCGTTCCATCGTAGAAACCATTATGATGGATGCGATGTTTGAAATCCCTTCCGAACACAAAGATGGTTTTACAGTAACTTTGGACTATGCCCGTGCCCAGTTGGAAAAAGCGAATATGGCAAGACTTCAAAATGCTTAAAATCAAAAGGTAATACAAATAAAGCAGACTTTTTTGTGTTTTATTGAAAAATATTCGGCGGATTATGCTTGAAATTTAAGAAGTTGTTTATAACTTTGTTAGAGTTCTTGAAAATAAGAAACGTCATGTAGCGGCGTTATTAATAGCTTAACTCAATAAACAACCTAATGAATCATGGCAGGGAAGAAGATTAATTTGACAGACCAGCTGAAGAACTACTTCGGGTTCGACACTTTTAAAGGAAATCAGGAAGCAATCATACAGAATCTGTTGGCGGGTAACGATACTTTCGTGTTGATGCCCACCGGCGGTGGAAAGTCTTTGTGCTATCAGTTACCCTCTTTGTTGATGGACGGCACGGCCATTGTGATTTCTCCTCTGATTGCCCTGATGAAGAATCAGGTCGATGCGATGCGTAATTTCAGCGAGGAGGATGGAATAGCTCATTTCATCAATTCTTCCCTAAACAAGAGTGCGATAGACCAGGTGAAGTCCGATATCCTTGCCGGGCGGACGAAACTGCTGTATGTAGCTCCGGAGTCTTTGACAAAAGAAGAGAACGTGGAGTTCCTGAAAACGGTTAAGATTTCTTTCTATGCCGTAGATGAGGCCCATTGTATTTCTGAATGGGGACATGACTTCCGACCGGAATATCGCCGTATCCGTCCTATTATCAATGAAATCGGGAAAGCTCCGCTCATTGCATTGACTGCAACCGCCACACCAAAGGTGCAGCACGATATCCAAAAGAATCTGGGTATGGTGGAAGCGCAGGTGTTCAAGTCGTCTTTCAATCGTCCGAACCTTTATTATGAGGTACGTCCCAAGACTGCAAACGTAGATAAGGATATTATCAAGTTCATCAAGAACAATCCGGAAAAGTCGGGTATCATCTATTGCCTGAGCCGGAAGAAAGTAGAGGAACTTGCCGAGATACTTCAGGCAAACGGGATTAATGCCCGTGCCTATCATGCTGGAATGGATTCGGCCACACGAACACAGAATCAGGATGATTTCCTTATGGAAAAAATCGATGTGATCGTGGCACGATTGCTTTCGGTATGGGTATTGACAAACCGGATGTGCGTTATGTGATTCACTATGATATTCCGAAAAGCCTGGAGGGGTATTATCAGGAAACCGGACGTGCCGGAAGAGATGGAGGCGAAGGACAGTGTATTACTTTTTATACCAATAAAGACCTGCAGAAACTGGAAAAGTTTATGCAAGGCAAGCCTGTTGCAGAGCAGGAAATAGGCAAGCAGCTTCTGCTGGAAACCGCTGCGTATGCCGAATCGTCCGTTTGCCGCCGAAAAACGTTGCTACACTATTTCGGTGAGGAATATACGGAAGAAAATTGTGGAAATTGTGACAACTGTTTAAATCCGAAAAAACAAGTGGAAGCTCAGGAATTATTGTGCACCGTAATAGAAACTGTTCTTGCGGTAAAAGAAAATTTTAAAGCAGACTATATTATAGATATTATACAGGGAAAAGAAACTTCGGAAGTGCAGGCGCATCTGCATGAAGATTTGGAAGTGTTCGGTTCCGGTATGGGAGAAGAAGACAAAACTTGGAATGCTGTTATCCGCCAGGCATTGATTGCCGGTTATTTGACCAAAGAAGTCGAAAACTACGGCTTGTTGAAAGTAACGGATGCAGGTAAGAAATTCTTGAAGCATCTAAATCCTTTAAGATTACGGAAGATAATGATTTCGAGGAAGTGGAGGAAGAAGCACCGGCACGCGGCGGTGGCGCCTGTGCGGTAGACCCGGCTCTCTATTCCATGTTGAAAGACTTGCGTAAGAAGCTCTCCAAGAAGTTGGAAGTACCGCCTTATGTTATATTCCAGGACCCTTCTTTGGAAGCAATGGCAACTATTTATCCGATAACTTTGGATGAGTTGCAGAATATTCCGGGGGTAGGAGCCGGCAAGGCGAAGCGTTATGGTGAAGAGTTTTGTAAGCTGATTAAACGCCATTGTGAGGAGAACGAGATAGAACGTCCGGAAGATTTGCGTGTACGTACCGTGGCCAACAAGTCTAAGATGAAGGTCGCTATCATTCAGGCTATTGACCGCAAGGTGGCTTTGGACGATATCGCCATGTCAAAAGGTATTGAGTTTGAGGAGTTGCTGGATGAGATAGAAGCTATTGTCTACTCCGGTACGAAACTGAATATCGACTACTTCCTGGAAGATATTATGGATGAAGACCATCTGTTGGATATATACGACTATTTCAAAGAATCTACTACGGATAATATCGATGATGCTCTGGATGAGCTGGGAGATGATTTTACAGAAGAAGAAGTACGTTTGGTACGTATTAAGTTCATCTCCGAAATGGCAAATTAATCCTCGGGCTGCGATAAAAAAAGAAAAAATATTGCGTGTAAATATACGGAATGGAATAAAAACCGTATATTTGCACGCAATAAATTTTAAACGCATAGCCCTATGTCATTTATTGCTGATAAGATTGTAATGGACGGATTGACTTACGATGACGTTCTGTTAATCCCTGCTTACTCTGAGGTACTTCCTAAAACAGTCGAACTCTCGACTAAGTTTTCACGTAACATTGAGTTGAAAATTCCGTTTGTAACAGCCGCTATGGACACTGTTACCGAAGCGAAAATGGCTATTGCCATTGCCCGTGAAGGCGGTATTGGCGTGATTCATAAGAATATGTCTATTGAGGAGCAAGCCCGTCAGGTTGCTATTGTAAAACGTGCCGAAAACGGTATGATTTACGATCCGGTAACAATCAAGAGAGGTTCTTCGGTAGCTGATGCATTGGGCTTGATGTCCGAGTATAAGATTGGCGGTATTCCGGTAGTGGACGATGAAGGACATTTAGTGGGAATCGTAACCAACCGTGACCTCCGTTTCGAGAAAGACCATAACAAGCGTATCGATGAGGTGATGACAAAAGACAACATCGTTACCACCAACCAGACAACCGATTTGGAAGCTGCTGCTCAAATCTTGCAGGAGCACAAAATCGAGAAGTTGCCGGTGGTCGATAAAGACAATAACTGGTAGGTTTGATTACCTATAAAGACATCACCAAGGCTAAAGACAAACCTATGGCTTGCAAGGATAGCAAAGGCCGTCTTCGTGTGGCTGCCGGTGTGGGTGTGACAGCCGATACATTGGAGCGTATGCAGGCATTGGTCGATGCCGGAGCAGATGCTATTGTAATTGATACGGCGCACGGGCATTCCATGTATGTAATAGAAAAATTGAAAGAAGCTAAGAAGCGTTTTCCGAATATTGATATAGTAGTAGGCAACATCGCTACCGGAGAGGCTGCCAAGGCATTGGTTGAGGCCGGTGCGGACGGAGTAAAGGTCGGTATCGGTCCGGGCTCCATTTGTACCACTCGTGTCGTTGCAGGTGTAGGTGTTCCTCAGTTGTCTGCCGTGTACGATGTGGCAAAGGCACTGAAAGGCACAGGCATTCCTTTGATTGCCGATGGCGGTTTGCGTTATTCTGGTGATGTCGTGAAGGCTTTGGCTGCCGGCGGTTACTCTGTTATGATTGGTTCATTGGTTGCCGGAACAGAAGAATCTCCGGGTGAAACGATTATTTTCAACGGACGTAAATTCAAGTCTTATCGCGGCATGGGTTCTTTGGAAGCCATGGAGCATGGTTCTAAAGACCGTTACTTCCAGAGCGGAACGAGCGATGTGAAGAAGCTCGTGCCGGAAGGTATTGCAGCCCGTGTTCCTTATAAGGGAACTTTGTATGAAGTGATTTATCAGCTGACCGGCGGTTTGCGTGCAGGTATGGGATATTGCGGCGCTGCCAATATAGAGAAGCTGCATGATGCCAAATTCACCCGCATCACCAATGCCGGTGTGTTGGAAAGCCATCCGCATGATGTTGCGATAACGAGCGAGGCTCCGAATTATAGCCGTCCTGAATAAGGATATTCATCCATAAAGATATATGCCCGGAGAGTAAATTATACTTTTCGGGCATTATTTGTTTATGATATTGTATCTTTGTGAACTTGCTTGTTTATTGGTTTTGCCTATTTTAGACAGATGGTTATGATAAGGACTTGTTTGGTGATGATTTTTTCCGGAGTGAGCTGGCTTGCTTTTTCCCAGCAGGACCCGGTGTTGATGCGTGTCAATGGAAAGGATGTGCTGCGTTCTGAGTTTGAGTATTATTATAACAAGGATGCGGCATCGTTTGCTTCCGGGTATGTTGCACCGGAAAAGTATGCGGAGAAGTTTGTAGACTTCAAGTTGAAAGTATCTGCTGCCGAGACAGCCGGTTTGGATACGGCTCTTTCGTTTCGTGAGAAGGTTGAAAATTACCGCAATCGGTTGATAAAATCGTATCTGACAGATACGGCTGTCATTGAAAATGAAGCCCGCCGGTTGTATGATAAAATGAAAGCCGGTCATCATGCGGGACGCGTCCGTGTGAGTCATATTTTTAAGTATCTTCCTCAAAATGTATCCGGTCATGCATTGCGTAAAGCTATTGCCGGCATGGACTCCATTTACGAATATCTCCGGAGGAATCAGACATCCGAGGCTTTTGATGCCTGCGTAAAACGTTTTCTGATGAGAAACAGCCATTTTGGGTGAGTTGGCTGCAAATGCCGATAGAGTTTGAGAATGTAGCTTTTGAGTTATCGGCAGGCGAAGTGTCCCAACCCTTTTTTACGCCGCAAGGCATTCATATTGTGAAAGTTATTGAGCGAATGGAAATGCCGTCTTTTGACGATGTGAAGAATGGAATGGAGCTTTGTCGGGCTCATCGTCACGGGACTGATTGGGGAGTTGAAGCACAGGTGGAGAAGTTGAAGAAAGAATATGAGTATGCTCCCGACAAAACGGGTATGGACGAACTGATACGTACAGGACAAACAAAACGTACGCTGTTTACATTGGCAGGAAAGAGTTATACGGGAAATGACTTTATCCGTTTTGCAGCAGCATATCCGGCTGGTGTACGCAGGCAGCTGGATGCTTTTGTAATGAAAACTGTACTTGATTATGAAAATGTATGTTTGGAGCGGAAATATCCGGAATTACGTTATCAGGTGGAGGAGTATAGGAACCGCTTGTTGCTGGATAAAATCACCGGACAGGAAATCCATAAACGAATCGGGTCAGATGAGGCGGTCTGCAAACTTATTTTGAAAAACATCGTTCCGACTATCAGTGGAGGAAACAGCGGTATAAAGGTATTGTTCTGCACGGAGTAAGCAAACGTATTGTCAAACAAGCCCGTAAATTTTTGAAGAGTCTGCCGGAAGAAGAATGGAAAGATGCGATTCGGTTGACTTTCAATGCCGGTGCACAGCCTCAGATACAGGCGGAGCAGGGAACATTCGCTTCCGGTGACAATGTATATGTCGATGATTTGGTGTTTAAGGGCAAGGACGCAGCGCCTATGGTGTCATTCCCTTTTACTGCCGTGCTGGGTAAGAAGGTGAAAGCGCCGGATGACTATCGGGAAGTAAAAGACAGGGTGGTTACTGATTATCGGAATTGTCTGGAGAAGCAGTGGATAACCCGTTTGCGCACCTCGCTAAGGTTGAAATTAACCAAGAGGTTTTAAAAACCGTTAATAATCACTGATGCAACCGATTAAAGCCGTATCTTCGTACCTTAAAATGTAGTAAATATCAGCTGGTAATGCGAACAACCTGTTTGGGACTTTTAATCCTTCTTTTCTGTGGCTCGTGCAAGGAACAGCACGATCATGGAGGGCGAACACCGTTAGTGGAATTGGATGGTAACTTCCTTTACCATGAAGACCTGCAGGCGGTGCTTCCCGCAGGGTTGTCGAAAGATGACAGCCTGTTGTTTGCGGAGCATTACATCCGTAACTGGGCAGAAGATGTGCTGTTGTATGAGAAGGCGCAGAGTAATATTCCCAACAGCGGAGAGATTGACAAACTGGTGGAGAATTACCGGAAGGCGTTGATTATGCATGCATACCAGCAGGCGCTGATAAACCAAACTCTTTCTGAAGAAATTTCGGAAACGGAACTGGCTGATTATTATGAGAAGCATCAAGAGCTTTTTAAGGTGGAGAGTCCTTTGATAAAGGGATTGTTTATCAAAGTTCCCCTCACAGCCCCTCAACTGAGCAGTGTTCGCCGTTGGTACAGGACCGAAAACCGCGAGGCCGTAGAGCATCTGGAAAAATACAGTCTGCAGAATGCCGTGAAGTACGAGTATTTTTATGACAAGTGGGTTCCGATAACCGAAGTGATGGACTTGATGCCGCTGAAAGTGCCCGATGCCGGAGAATATCTGAATAAGAACCGCCACGTGGAACTGAAAGATACGGCTTTTCATTATTTTCTGAATGTGAGCGATTATCGTGCTGTGGGAGAACAGGAACCGTATGAGTTTGCCCGTAGTCAGGTGAAGGATATGATGCTGAACATGAAGCAGGTGAATTTTATGAAGCAGGTGAAAGAAGATTTGTATCAGCGTGCGGAGAAAAAAGATAAAATTAAGTATTATTAGTATAAGATACCAAGAATGAAGATGTGTATGAACTTTAAGTTTGTAGTTTTATTTGCCTTGACGCTGTTAGCCGGTTCTACCGTTTATGGACAAGACAATGTGATTGACGAGGTCGTGTGGGTAGTGGGCGACGAGGCTATATTAAAGTCCGAAGTGGAAGAAGCTCGCATGAGCGCTTTGTACGAAGGACGTAAGTTCGACCGGGACCCCTATTGTGTGATACCGGAAGAGATAGCCGTACAAAAGCTGTTCTTGCATCAGGCGGCACTTGACAGTATTGAAGTTTCCGAATCCGAAGTCATCCAGCGTGTGGATTATATGACAAATATGTATATCAGCAATATCGGTTCACGTGAAAAGATGGAAGAATACTTCAATAAAACTTCCAGCCAGATTCGTGAAACATTGCGGGAAAATGCCCGTGAAGGGTTGAAAGTACAGAAGATGCAGCAGAAACTGGTTGGTGAAATCAAAGTTACGCCGGCCGAGGTGCGTCGTTATTTCAAAGATCTGCCGCAAGATAGTATTCCCTATATACCGACGCAGGTGGAGGTGCAGATAATTACCCAGCAGCCGAAAGTACCTTTGGAAGAAATAGAAAACGTAAAGAAACGCTTGCGCGATTTTACTGACCGTATAACAAAGGGTGAGACCAGTTTCTCTACGTTGGCTCGTATGTATTCGGAAGACCGTGGTTCTGCCATTCGCGGTGGCGAAATCGAGTTTTCCGGACGTGGTATGCTGGATCCGGCATATGCCAATGTTGCTTTCAACTTGCAAGACCCCAATAAGGTCTCTAAAATAGTGGAGTCCGAATATGGTTTTCATATCATTCAGCTGATAGAGAAGCGTGGAGACCGTATTAAAACCCGTCATATATTGCTGAAACCGCATATCCCGGAAGAATCTTTGACAGCAGGTATGGCTCGTCTGGACTCTATAGCCGATGATATTCGTAACGGGAAGTTCTCTTTTGAGGAAGCGGCATCGGTGCTTTCACAAGACAAAGATACACGCAATAATCACGGTTTGCTGCCTAACCCCAATACCAATACCTCCAAATTCGAGATGCAGGAGCTGCCGCCTGAAATTGCAAAAGTGGTAGACAAGATGAAAGTAGGCGAGATTTCTGAAGCATTTACCATGATTCCGCAGAAAACCGGAAAAGAAGAATGTGTCATCGTGAAGTTGAAGAGCCGTACCAATGGACATAAGGCTACCGTTGCCGATGACTACCAGAACCTGAAAGAGATTGTTCTGGAGAAACGTCGGGATGAAATGCTGGACAAGTGGATTCGTGAAAAGCAGAAACACACTTACGTTCGCATCAACGAAAATTGGAGAAACTGTACATTCAAGTATCCGGGATGGATAAAAGACTGATATTTGGTTTGGTATGTTTGTTCGGCGTTTGTTTGTTGAGCGCGCAGGACAGGAAAAGTGAGCCTGACAAGAAAAAGAAACGTGTGGATTTGCTTTATGCCGATGAGGCGCAGGCGGATCAGCAGTTGCGCCTGATGTGCAGGTGCTGATTGGCTTCAGGTCAGGATGAAGCACG
>ENA-OUNI01001081-OUNI01001081.1-human-gut-metagenome-genome-assembly--contig:-NODE-1081-length-11234-cov-2.998830_pt1 | contig 11234 bp, 18 predicted proteins | sample MGYA00242499_ERZ504580 | MGnify/ENA primary metagenome ERZ504580 (study PRJEB26092, sample SAMD00036315) | human gut metagenome | host: Homo sapiens | study: EMG produced TPA metagenomics assembly of... | reverse complement strand
GAACCAATATGTCCCGCCTGTCGTGCAGGAATTCAAAAATTTTGTCCTGGATAAAGTTCGTAATACCTAATATTTTTTTCGTATACCCTCTATATAGGTCAAAAAGTCATAAAGATAAAATCTATGTCATTATGCATGTTTTCAATAATAAGTGATAGCCATGCAGTATACAGTAAAAGGGCTTGCCGCAAAACGACAAGCCCTTCATTACACATTATTTTCACATACTTCAGCAAATCTCATTTGTCTATCTCTAAAAACTACAAACGGAATACTCAAAAAGTCCTGTCATTATGCGACAGGACCTTTTTTTTCAGTCTATATCTTTTATGAGTTCTTCAAAGGCATCGAGTACTTCTTCGATAGTCTTGTTATTAGGGACGCGGTAGTCGGCGCATTGCGGTAGAGGCAATGCGTTCGTCATAGAGGTCGTAGACTTTCTGTTTGCCGTCTTTCAGCAAGGGCCGCGTCGATACGTCGACGTCGCTGACGATGTCATCTGGTGAGCGGTCGAGGAAGAAGACTGTGCCGGTCTTCTTGACGATGTCCATGTTTTCCGAGCGTTTGACGACGCCGCCGCCGCAGGCTACGACGATGCCTGACTTTTCTGCCAGGGACTGGCTGGCCCGGACTTCGGCATCGCGGAAGCAGTCTTCACTGACGGCGAAGAGTTCCGGGATGGTCTTGCCTTCTTGTTCGACGATGACGTCGTCGGCGTCGTAGAAATCGCGGCCCAGGCGCTGTGCCAGGGCTTTGCCGAAAGTGGTCTTGCCGCTGCCGGGCATGCCGATGATGATGATGTTCTGTTTATTATTCATAGTAGTGTTCCATCTCCTTAGCGATTTGTTCGATGACCGAGAACGGGATGTCCCGGCCCATCCAGATTTCTTCTGATCCAATGGCCTGCGCGACGAGCATGTACATGCCGTTCAGGGTCTTGGCGCCGTGACGGCGGGCGGCCTGCAGTATCTGCGTGTCTTTCGGGTTGTAGACGATGTCGACGACGGCTGGGAAAGTGGCGATGATCCGTTCCGATACGGGACAGCCATTGACGTCGGGGAACATGCCAACGGGCGTGCAGTTGACCAGGACGTCGCCGCCCTGAGAATGTTCAAAGTCCTGATAGTCGATAGTATCGGCACCGACGGTCTTGGTGAAGGCGTCGAATTCCGTCTTCGAGTGAGGATGGCGGGATACGACGGTAATCGACTTGGCACCGCTGTCGGCCAGGTACTGGATGATGGCTCGGGCACCGCCGCCGGAACCGAGGACGACGCAGTCCTTCTCTTTGACGCCGATTCCGGCATGGTCCAGGGAGCGGCCGAATCCGCCGTAGTCCGTATTATAGCCGAAAGTGCCGTGGTCCGTGAAGTGGATGGTATTGACGGCACCGATGATGCGGGCTTCGCGGGAAATATCCGTCAAGTACGGCATGACATCGAGTTTGTAGGGAATGGTGACATTGGCTCCCGTATACCCTTCGTCGCGCAGGCGTTGAAGTTCATTGGGGATATCGTTGCGGTCCATTTCCAGGACGCCGTACTGATGCTGCCCCTCGACCTGTAAGATTTTGAATAATTTTTCGTGGATTGCCGGGGAAGCCGTATGGCCTAACTTAGCCCGATGACGCCTAATTTCATCTACATTCCCTCCTTGATCGGATACGTAATTCCCTAAGATTTTAAAATAATTGCAGTGTTCTGCCAGGTTATGCAGGACCCGGGTTGTCGCCGGATTGCGCAGGTTGCCCATGACATCGATGTGGAAGAAGTATTCAAAGGGCCGGCTTGAGGGGCCGCGATTCCAGATGAGTCATGTTCATGCCGTTATAGAAGAAGTAGCCCAGGACGTGATACAAGGCGCCTGGCCGGTGCTGTGTCGTCAGGACCAGGGTGATCTTGTCGGCCTCTGGGGACTGTTCCATATCGGCGGCGATGATGAAGAACCGCGTATAATTCATGGTATTATCGTTAATATGTTCCACCAGGACATCAAGGCCGTACATATCAGCTGCCGTCTTGTTGCAATGGCAGCGATATGGGGGTCCCCCATTTTTTGAACCTGTTCGGCACTCTGAGAGGTACTGAAATAGGGGTGGAGCTGCCATTCGCCGTGGTGTTTGAGGTAACTCCGGCACTGGTTGAGTCCCTGCGGATGAGAATAGACTTCGCGGATGTCTTCGAGTTTCGTCCCTGGCAGGGTCAAGAGGCAATGCTCTACTTTGACGTATTTTTCGCCGACGACGCAGCAATCGTAGCGGTGGATGAGGTCGTATACATCGGTGATGCCGCCAGTCGATGAATTCTCGATGGGCAGGACGCCGTAACGAGCCTGACGGGTAGCGACAGCCTGAACGACGTCTTCAAAGTGAGAGCCATAAGCAGGCGAAATATTCTTGCCGGCAAAATAAGACTTCATGGCTTCATACGTATACGATCCGGGCTGGCCGAAACAGGCGATGTTCAATGGCATATCTTCAGACGCATCCATTACCAGCACCGCCCTTTCTCTGACAAGCAGACGTCGAGGATAGCCCAGGCAGCGGCCGCTTCGACGACGGGAATGGCGCGCTGGACGATGCAGGGATCGTGGCGGCCCTTAATGACGAGGTCGCAGTTTTCCTGCGTGTCCGTGTCGATGGTTCCTGTTTCTGGCTAATCGACGCCGTCGCTTGACGGCCAGGCGGAAGACGACAGGCATGCCGTTGGTGATGCCGCCGTTGATGCCTCCGTTGTGGTTGGTCCGGGTCTTGACGGCATCGCCATCGTAATAAAAGGCGTCGTTGGCCTGGGAGCCGCGGAGGTCTGCCAGGGCGAAGCCGTCGCCGAATTCGATGCCCTTGACGGCCGGTACGGAGAACATCATGTGACTGAGTTGGCTTTCGACGGAGTCGAAGAACGGGTCACCGATGCCGGCAGGAAGACCTGTCACCATACATTCGATGACGCCGCCGACCGAATCGAGGTCGTTCTTGGCCTCCAGGATTTTTTCTTCCATCGGGCCGGCCTGGGCCTTATCGAGGACGGGCAGTGTTTCTTTTTTCAGCGCCTGCAGGGTTTCTGCTGTTTCCCCGGCAGCATCAAAGGGCTTGTCGGCGATGCCGGCCAGGCGCAGGATATGGGAGCCTACAGTGATGCCGTGGCGGGCCAGTATCTGCGAAGCGACGGCACCGGCAAAGACCAGGGGCGCCGTCAGACGGCCTGAGAAGTGGCCGCCGCCGCGGTAATCGTTGAAGCCGCCATAGCGTATCTTGCCGGAATAATCGGCATGGCCAGGCCGCATGATGTGGCGCAGCTGGTCGTAATCCCGCGAGTGCTGATCACTGTTGCGGATGATAGCGCACAGCGGCGTCCCCGTCGTATGGCCGTTGAAAAAGCCGCTTTGCACTTCAAAGGCATCTTTTTCCGAGCGGGCCGTGGACATTTTATTCTTCCCCGGCGCGCGGCGGGCCATTTCGGTCCGGACGGCGTCCCAGTCGATGGCCTCGCCCGACGGCAGGCCGTCGAGGACGGCGCCGATAGAAAGGCCGTGAGATTCACCGAAAATCGTAAGGCTGATCGTTTTTCCAAAGGTATTCATTTTACTCCCCCTCCTTTTGGATGATGCCGCCTAAGGCCTGGAAATCCTGCCAGAATTCCGGATACGATTTGCGGACACATTCAGCGCCTTCGATGCGCAGCAGCTGGCTGCAGCGCTGGGATGCGACGGCCAGGGCCATGGCGATTCGATGGTCGTTCCAGCCGCTGACCGTACCGCCTGTAAAGCGGCCGACGCCGTGGATGATGAGCCTTCTGCCTCTTCTTCGACGTCGCCGCCGATTTTGTTGAGCTCTGTAGCCATGGCGTGCAGGCGGTCACATTCTTTCAGCCGCACCCGGCCGGCATGGATGATGCGGGTAATGCCTTTGGCACAGGATGCCAGGACGGTCAGGACCGGGACCAGGTCCGGGCAGTCTTCGACGTCGATGACCCGGCCAACCAGTTCCGACGGGCAGGCCGTCAATTCCGTCTTGCCTTCGACCTGGCCGCCCATGTCGCGGATGAGGGCGACGATGACTTCGTCGCTTGGGACGATTTCGACCGCAGACCCGTGCAGCAGATAGCCCGGCCCAGGCTGCCGGCAGAGAGCCAGAAAGCGGCCTGGGAATAATCGCCTTCGACGACGTAGGTCCCTGGCCGATAGTGCTGGTTGCCGGGAATCCGGTAGGAGCCGTCCCATTCTTTATCGATGACGATGCCGTGCTGGCGCAGGCAGTCGATGGTCATGTCGACGTAGCTGGCCGATTCCAGCGGTGTCGTACTGCGCAGGACCGAGTCGCCGTCGAGAAGGGGCAAGGTCATGAGCAGGCCCGTGAAGAACTGGGAACTGACATCGCCGGCCAGGGAATACGTCCCGGGCTGCAAGGTCCCCGATACGGTCAGGGGCAGGGCGCCTTCCGTCGTTTCATAAGTGATGCCCTTTTCATCAAAGAGTTCATAATACGGCGTCAACGGCCGTTTGGCCAGGCGGCCTTTGCCGGAAAAAGTAACCTTATTGCCGCTGAGGATGGCGACGGGAATGAGAAAGCGCAAGGTCGATCCCGATTCATTGGCATCGACGGCCAGCGGCTGACCCTGAGGCTTCAAGCCGCCTTGGACGCGATAGGCAGCCGTCCGGGATGAGGCGATACGACAGGTGTAATGGCGGCACCTAAGGCCCGCAGGATATCACACGTCGCTTCGATGTCCTGGGATAAGGAAATGTTGTCGACCAGGCTTTCCCCTTCGGCCAGGGCCGCGCAGATGAGGTCGCGGTGGCCGATGCTTTTGGAAGAGGGCGCTTCTACCGTCCCTTGTAAGGTATGTGGTGTAATGATGACATTCATTGGGCGTCCTTCTTTCGGATGTATTTCGGCAGGTCTTCCGCAGCCAGCGGCAGCAGGCGGCCCTTGCCGATTTCTTTGAGGATGATGAGAGTCATGTGATTGCCGCGCATCTTCTTATCGTTGCTGATGTAAGGGATGAGGTCTTCGGCCGACGCATCGACATCAGTGGGCAGTCCGTACTGTTCGAGAACCTTGCGCAGCCGCGCCGTCGTCCCGGCTTTCGTCAGCCCCATGGCTTCGGTGACGCCGGTCAGCATGGACATGCCGGCAGCGACGCCTTCGCCGTGGGTGTAGTGGCCGAAGCCGTAACAGCCTTCGATGGCGTGGCCGATGGTATGGCCGAAGTTGAGGATCATGCGCTCGCCCATATCGAGGACATCCCGTTCGACGAGGTCGGCCTTGCTCTTACAGCAGCGTTCGATGATTTCTTCCCAATGCTCGAAGATAGACTGATCATCGAGTTTCTCTAAGAGTTCAAAGAGGGCCAGGTCGCGGATGCAGCCGTATTTGATGACTTCGCCCATGCCGTCATGGATGAAGCGCTTGGGCAAGGTCTGTAAAAGGGTCGGGTCGATGAGGACGCCTTTAGGCTGGTAGAAATTGCCGGCCTGATTCTTGCCGCTGGGAAGGTCGATGCCGACTTTGCCGCCGACACTGCTGTCGACTTGGGAAATGATCGTCGTCGGAATCTGGATAAAGGGAATGCCGCGCAGGAAGGTCGCTGCCGCGAAGCCGCCGAGGTCGCCAGTGACGCCGCCGCCGAAGGTGATGACGTAGTCGCTGCGGGTAATGCCGGAATCAGAGAGCTGCTGATAGAGGTCGAGGAGCGTCGCCGCGCATTTATGTTCCTCCCCAGCCGGGAAGACCAGGCGGTGGACGCGGAAGCCGGCGCCGGTCAGGGCCGTTTCCAGCCGCTGTCCGTAGAGGGCATCGACGTTCGAGTCGGTAATGACGGCCAGGGTCCGCGATTTCGTCAGGTTGCGGATATAATCGCCAGCCCGGTCGAGAAGGCCATTTTCAATATGGATATCATAAGAGTCTTTTCCTAAATCAACGTGAATGTGTTTCATGAACTAATTCCCTTCTCCGCATAGCGGCTTGCTGTAAAAAACGGGTCATCCCTTGGGCATCTTCTTCGGCCAGCATGGTCGAGAAAGATTGCAGGGCTGCGCTGAAGCGGTTGATTTCATACAAGAGGTTGTCTTTATTGGATAAGAACAGCTTGGTCCACAGCGGCGCATTGATGTCGGCAACCCGCGTCCCATCGCGGAAACTGCCGGCTACAAAATACTTAGTCAGCGTATTCATGGATTCGCTGTTGACCAGGGCCGTCGCCAGGACATGGGGCAGGCTGCTGGTATAAGCGATGAAGCGGTCGTGGTCTTCCGGCGTCACGCGGACGACGTGGGAACAGCCCAGGGCCATGGCCATATCCTTCACAGCCCGGATATGGTCTTCGTCGTTGCCCGCCATGGGGACGAGTATATAATTGGCACCGTTGAATATATCGGCACTGGCCATGGCATACCCCCGGCCTTCACGGCCTGCCATGGGGTGACCGGGCACGAAATCGACGCCTTCCGGGAGAAGAGCGGCAATGGCCGTCGCCGTATCTCCTTTGATACCGGCTACGTCCGTCAAGACCGCCCCCGGTGCAAAGAAGGCTTTATTCTCTGCCAGGAACCGTATCATCACATCGGCGGCCGTACAAAAGATGACCAGATCCGCCTGCTTCAATGCCTTACTGCCAGCCGTATAGATTTCATCGACCATGCCTTCCTGCTTAGCCTGCTGGAGGCTTTTTTATCGGGATCGATGGCGATGATATGTCCGACGCCGATGCGCCGCAGGCCGCGGGCATAGGAACCGCCGATGAGGCCCAGGCCGACAATGGCCACAGTCTGTTTCGTATTAAAACCACTAGCTTCCTTATCCATGATTGTCTCCCCCTGTATCCCTTATATTTCCCGGCCGACGACGGGTGCCAGTTTGCGGAGCGAATCCATGAGGTCGGCGAACATAGCCGGCGTAATCGACTGAGCCCCGTCGCACCAAGCCTTGTCCGGGTTGTTGTGGACTTCGATCATCAAGCCATCAGCCCCGGCTGCTACAGCGGCTTTGGCCAAGTCAGCTACCATCCAGCGCTTGCCCGTCGCATGGCTCGGGTCGAGACGATGGGCAGGTGGCTCTGGCGTTTGACGGCCAGGACGGCACTCAAGTCGAGGGTGTTGCGGGTGTACGTTTCAAACGTCCGGATTCCCCGTTCACAGAGGATGACGTTGTGGTTGCCTTCGGCCATGATGTATTCAGCCGACATGAGCCATTCTTCGATGGTCGCGCTCAGGCCCCGCTTGAGCAGGACCGGCTTGTGCGTCTTACCGACGGCTTTGAGGAGGTCGAAGTTCTGCATGTTCCGGGCCCCGATCTGGATGATGTCGACGCCATCTTCGAGGAAGACCGGCAGTTTGTCGGCCGACATGATTTCTGTAATGACCGGCAGTTTCGCCTTGCGACCGGCGTCGCGGAGCATGTCGAGGCCCTTGTTGCCTAAACCCTGGAAGGAGTACGGCGAAGTACGCGGCTTGAAAGCACCGCCGCGGAGGATGTTGGCACCGGCCTTGGCGACGTCGCAGGCGACGCCTTCGATCTGGTCCGGCGTTTCAATGGAGCAGGGACCGGCGATGACGGCCAGTTTCTTGCCGCCAATGGTCACGCCGCTGTTGCCGACGGGAATGACCGAATCCTGGGGATGGAACGCCCGGCTGGCCCGTTTGTACGGGACTTCGACGCGCATGACCTTGTCGACACATTCATAGCTCTGTATCTGTTCGACATCGACGACTTCCGTATTGCCGACGAGGCCCATGACAGTCTGGCGGGCGCCTTTACTGATATCGACTTGCAGGCCCTTGGCTTGATGGCATCGACTAATTTTTTCGCTTCTTCTTTCGGTGTGTTTGCTTTCAATACAATGATCATAACTTTTTCCTCCATTCCAGCAACAAAAAAAGCAGGCTCACATGAGCCTGCTTCTAAGATTCTCGTTTATCGCCTTTTCCTCGCGTCTTGTTTAGGCAGCCATAGCCGGCTGGCACGGAAAAGGTGGAAGTCTTCTCATGCTTACATCGGTTTTATTGAATTCGTCGTAGCAAAAATAACCAGCGCTAAAATACAGGTAGCCCCAGCTAAAATAAGTAAAGACGTATTCAATTACCTGATGTAAGAATGACGTGTTCATAGGAATCTCCTTGTGCAACATTTAAAAATTCGTTGTCGTCATTGTATACCCCGGGGAAATAATTGTCAAGGTAAAAAGCAGGGATTCTCTGTATAGATATGAGAATCCCCGTGGACAATCGTTTTACTGGCGGATATATTGTATACTATTTTCGCATATCATCTATGCTTTTACCAAGAAGGCGGAATGGCTGTCGTGACGCCGCGGAACGTATAGCCCTGCCCTTTCAGGAGATGGATGATGTCCGGCAGGCGTCGACGGTCGCACCGTGGCCATAGGCATCGTGCATGAGGATGACCAGATGGCGATGGAGATAGGGCCGCAATTGCAGCTGCTGCTTAATGTTTTCCACTTCTTTATCGGCTGTCTTGCCCGTCCCGTCAGCATCGCCGGTCAAGGCATTCCAGCCGACTTCGATATAGCCGATGTTGTTGATAGCCGTCCAGAAGTCCTTGGTGAAGTGCCCTTCCGTACCGCCAGGGGCGCGGGAAATGATGGGCCGGACGCCGAGAATCTTATAAATTTCTTCTTCTGTCTGCAAGAGTTCGTCCGTGTAGGCCTTGGGCGAAACGTATATTTTCTTATAATCATGCGTATACGAATGGACGCCGATGGCATTGCCAGACTGGTAGATTTTCTTGACCACATCAGGGTAGCGGACGACATTCTGGCCGGTCAGGAAGAAGGTAGCATGGATGTTTTCCTTTTTCAGGATATCCAGGATGCGCGACGTATTCTTATCGTTCGGGCCGTCGTCAAAGGTCAGATAGACGACGTTGTCACCATAATAATAATCCCGCGTCTTGCCGTATGTCGTGGGCAGGCCCTTTTCCTGACGCTGCCGGGTCGTATATTTATCGTACACCGGTTTATCATTATCGACAGGAGGCAGGGAGAAATCATCGCCTATCAAGCCACATCGGGTTTGTTGGACAGGACTTGCGGCACCGGGATATGCCGGGCTTCGGCCGCTGCCATGACGCGGTCGCGGTCGAAATTCAGGAAAAGCCCCAGCGAAGCCAGGAAGAAAAGTAAGATACATCCCAAAAACAGTCTGCCTTTTTGTTTCATTTTTGCTTACATCCGTTTCTTTTTGACATTACCATAGTGAATATACTGGCGTATCGTACACGTTTCCCGATAGCCATCGGCCAGGACGCTGGCCGTCAGGTCGAAGTCTTCCAAATCGTCGAGGAGGGCTTCGGTCATGCGGTGCTGGACGGCATTATAGCCCGTGCAGAAGAGGATCCGCGGGCAGCGCACGCCGCGGAACAGTCCCCGCGGATGCTTGATGAGCTTGGCCAGCATGGCCGGCGTGATGACAGCGCCGCAAGGACGGCCCATGATGGCCGCTGCCGTTTCGACGCCTTCGATTTTTTCGGCGCTGATGACGTTGCCCAGCATCTGTAAATTGAGGACACCGATGACGGTATCGCAGGAAGCCGGCAGGGGCACATCGTCTGCCAGCGGGGCCTTGAGCCACTTATTGCCGGCTGCATCGCCTTCGATGAGGATGTACCAGGCCGGGTGGCGCATCTTGATGTCATCGATGACCTTGGGGTCGAGGCCGATATAGCGGTCCTGGTCGTCGAGGCCGGCGAACCACGCCGGGACGTGGCCGGCGGCAATGCGTTCGGCGCAGAAGGCTTCGCCCTTTTCCATATCTTCCGTGCAGATGACGTCAAAGGGTTCGACATTATCGACACGCGTGCTGTCCATGGGAACGATGCTGCTGACCATAATCGGCAGATGACCGCCGTGGCCGTAAGTCCCCAGCCGTTCCAATACGGTCGTCTTGCCACCGGCACCGACAATAGCCGTAATGCCGGGTTTCAACATACGTCGCCAACGATTATCTTCAAACATGAAAGTACCCCCTTCTGGAATTCACTTCTTCACAACATAACGATTATAGCCTTTCCAGGCCGATTTGATGAGGCCGCGGACCATATCGATGGTCAGGGCCCGCCGTTCTTCTTCGGAGCAGGTGCCGAAATTGCCGAAATCGAGTTCTTCACTGGCCAGATGGGCCACATTTTCTTTGACGGCCATGCCCTTTTCCGTCAGTTCTTCACTGGCCGAGCGGGCAATGGCAGCCAGGCCGGGACGGCCGCCGACGACGATGCACCACGAATCTTCCCGCATGGCGACGGCACCGACCAGATACGGTTCATCTGCCGGCAGCTTGCGATAGGCTTTATAGGCCGTATAGACGGCTTCTTTGGCAATGGAAATACCCGTTACCAGTTCGCCCATGGGCGGGCAATACAAATAGTCATCCAGGCTCATGCAGCCTTTATCCTGCAGCTGTACATCGACGTGGAGGGACAGGAGGATCGGCAGGAGGACGGAAAAAGGCGCTTTCCCCGAAATGACGCCGCCCAGCGTGCCGTAGCGCTGGACGTTTTTATCGGCTACGTCACTGATGGCCTTGCTGATGGCTCCGCCGGCAAACTCCTGGATGACCGGGGAAATCTTGATCTGCCAAAGCGGTGTCATGGCGCCGATGACGATGTCGTCTTCCCGTTCTTCGATATACTGCATCCCGGCTTTCGACAAATCGACAGCCAGGTCATAATGGTCTTTTTTATATTTCAAGCCCTGCGTTCCCGCCAGGAAAACAGCCGACGCAGCCTGCCGATAAGCAGCGTAGGCTGCGGCCGGATTATCCGGGACCAGGGTCGTCGTACTGGTAATCACGATACTGAAAATCTCCTTTCTGCCTAGTTAAGGGATGTCGTCGAAGAACCAGTCTTCCAGGGCCACGTTCGGCCTGTCCTTGTTGAGCAGGAAAGACCCGCCACATTCATCGACGACAGCATCGACAAGGGCGTCGACGCCGATGTCGCTGCACAAATCCATTTCTTCTTTATATAAAAGGATGGGCATGAGAAGTTCCACCGTCGTACCATCGGCCATGGAAACGCCGCCCAGCTGACCTTCAAACTGGACGATGACCAGGCCGGACAGGGCCGTATCCCTGGCAAAAGGCTCATGGCTTTCCGATGGTGGCGAGGAGAAGCATAGCATCCACACATCATGGACGTGCGGGGAACCGCCCCAGCTCCATGAGCAGCCAGATGGGCCAGGCTTCTTCGTCGTTTAGGGAAATATCCCGGTCCTTGCGGAAGG
>ENA-OUNI01001080-OUNI01001080.1-human-gut-metagenome-genome-assembly--contig:-NODE-1080-length-11239-cov-2.849712_pt1 | contig 11239 bp, 13 predicted proteins | sample MGYA00242499_ERZ504580 | MGnify/ENA primary metagenome ERZ504580 (study PRJEB26092, sample SAMD00036315) | human gut metagenome | host: Homo sapiens | study: EMG produced TPA metagenomics assembly of... | reverse complement strand
AGACGTGTGTTGTTCCTGTGGTTCACGTGAACGCAGGACACACGCTTTTGTATCGGGCGAATTCGCCATATGATACAACCCAATCAGTAGACTTTCAGTAGACTTGAAATAATACGAACCCCGCTCAAAGGAGTAAAACACCATGGCGCAGGATGCTGAGAAAACCATCGATCAGCTCAATGACGAAGCTGACATCGCTGCCGATTACCTTGAAGGATTGCTTGACATCGTCGACTACGAGGGCGATATCGAAATGGGCGTGCGCAACAACCGTCCAACCGTGCAGATCGTTGCCGACGACGACACCGACATCAAACATCTGATCGGACGCAACGGCGAAGTCGTGGACGCCCTGCAGCAGCTCACCCGACTCGCCGTACAACAGAAGACCGGCGAGCGGTCCCACCTCATCGTGGACGTGGACGGCTATCTGAAGCGCAAGCGCCAGCGCCTGCACGACCTTGCGCTGGATGCCATCGACGAGGCGCGCGAGACTGGCGAGCCGGTGGACCTGAAGCCGATGAACTCCTTCGAACGCAAGATCATCCATGATGTGGTGCGCGAGGAAGGCATGAAGTCTCGGTCCCATGGCGAAGAACCGCATCGTTACGTCACGGTGTACGTCAAGGCTTCCGCAGCCGATGACGCCGACGAGATCGACGAAGCCTGAAATAGTTTCACGTGAAACATGAAGCGTCGCGAGTTTCTCGCGGCGCTTTTTGATGCCTGTAGATTAGGATGGTGTGCATGAGTGATGTGAATGACGAATTGGATGGGTCGCCGATTCTTGAGGAAGTGCTTGGCGATGCATTGGGCAAGTTGAAGGTGTTTCACGTGAACTTGCTGCGGAAGGAGAGCCGCGCGGCTGATAGGGCCACGCGATGTCGGTATTATTTGGGAACGGCATATTCTGAACTCCGCGGCCATCGTACCGTTCATCCGTGAAGCAACGGCCAAGAGGCAATTCAAGACGGTGGCGGATATCGGCAGTGGTGGAGGATTCCCCGGTATCGTGGCGGCCGCCTGCCTGCCGGACCACCAGTTCACTTTGGTGGAACCGATGGAACGCCGTATCGAATGGCTTCATGAGTGCGTTGACGAAATGGGATTGGACAATGTCTCGATAGTGCGCTCCCGAGCCAACGCCGTAATCGAAGCCGTCCGCGGTTCGAACGGTGGCCGGAAGCAGGGGAGAGGATGCCGTCGATCTCGACGGAAATCCCATCCCGGTCAGGCATCCGTTTGCGTGGTGACCTGCCGTGCGGTCGCGCCGATGACCAAACTATCCGGATGGACGCTGCCGTTGCTGGACAAAGGCGGACGGCTGGTTGCCCTGAAAGGACGATCCGCGCAGGAGGAAATCGTCAAGGCCACCAAAGAGATCTCCAAAAACGGCGGTATCCATCCCCGCGTGGTGGAGGCCGAGGTCGGTCCGGGTCTGGAACCGACGCATGTGCTGATGGTGGACAAGCGATAAGTTATCCACAAAATCGCGTGAGTTATCCACAGTATCCACAATCGCGGAAATGTGTTACGAAGCATCTTGAAGAAGCTTGGAATTGCAACGATTGTTCTGTGGATAACTTTTGGGTGGTCGGATGAGTTATCCACCAACTATCCACTGTTGTTCACAATGGTGCACATGGCCGTGAACAGGTGAAAATCTGTCCACCCAAATGATGAAACTTGATTGTTGAATATGTATAGGAAGGCTAGTTCATGACTGGACCTGAAGAACCAGACAATTTGACGTCGATGGAATCCGCCACGGAAACCATCAAGCGAATCTTCGAAGGCTCGACATCCCCCGTAGGCGCGCAAATCGCTGATGAATCGACGCGATACAAGGCATTGGAGCATGCGGTCTGCCCGAAGCCGGCCCAAACGCGCCTGATCGCAGTCGCCAACCAGAAAGGTGGCGTCGGCAAAACCACATCCGCGGTGAACCTGTCCGCGGCCTTGGCCCGTTTCGGATGCAAGGTCCTGCTTATTGATATGGATCCGCAGGGCAACGCCTCCACGGCATTGGGTGCCCCGCACGCCTCCGGTCAGCCTTCGGTGTATGACGTCATCGAAGGACGCAAGCGCATCGCGGAAGTCAAGTGCACGTGCCTGATTTCGACAACCTCGACGTGGTCCCCGCATCCATCGATTTGAGTGGCGCCGAACTTGAGGTCGCCGACATGGCGGACCGCAACTCGCTGCTGAAGAACGCGGTGGACGAGTTCCTCGCCACCAGCGAAGAGCATTACGATTACGTGATCATCGACTGCCCGCCGAGCCTGGGTCTGCTGGTGATCAACGCCATGTGCGCCGTGCATGAAATGCTGATTCCGATTCAGGCCGAGTATTACGCCTTGGAAGGTTTGGGCCAGCTCATCAACACCATCGGACTGGTGCAGGAACATTACAATCCGTCGCTGCTGGTCTCCACGATGCTCATCACCATGTACGACAAGCGCACGCTGCTGAGCCGCGAAGTGCATGGGGAAGTGAAGAAGCACTATCCGACAATCGTGCTCGACACCACCATTCCGCGCACGGTGAAGATTTCCGAAGCGCCAAGCTTCAACCAAAGCGTGATCGCATACGACCCCAAGGGCATGGGTGCGATCGCGTACTGCGAAGCCGCGCTGGAACTTTCGCGTCGTTCCGATACGGTGCTGCAGGCAATCGATGCAAGAAGGAATGAGAACTGATCATGGCAACTAAGTCGCGTTTGGGTAAAGGTCTTGGCGCACTGTTTCCTTCTCTTCCGGGGGAGCCGCAGCATCAGGAACATGCGGCGCCTGCCGCTGCCGCCAAGGAAGTCAAGGCTTCCAAGACTGATGGGCATGTGGAGTCCAAGAGCGCGTCCGCTACCGCACAGGCATCGGTGAACGCCGTGCAGGGGATGAAGCATGCTGTTTCACGTGAAACAACCAAGAAAAACCAGCATCGTCGTGCCAGCATGCCGTCGATTTCGTTGAACGAAAGCGCGCATCCCGCGGACATGTTCTTCGGCTCCACCGCTCAGCCAGCTTCCGAACAGGGCGAGCAGCAGGGGAGTGTTTCACGTGAACCACGCCGACCGAACATAAGAAGGACGAACCGGAACTGCTTCCCGTGCAGGTGGATATCTGGTTGAACTGCGTTTGAGCGACGTCGGTCCCAATCTGCATCAGCCACGTACCATTTTCGATGAAGACGACCTGCGCGAGCTAGCCGAATCCATCAAGGAAGTCGGCGTACTGCAGCCAATCGTCGTACGCAAGCGTCCGCAATCGCAAATCGAAGCCGCCCGCAGGGAAGCCGCAGCCAAACCGGCCGAACCGCACAACATGTTCGACGGGCGCATGGATAGCATGTACGAGCTCATCATGGGCGAACGTCGTTGGCGCGCATCGCAGATCGCCGGCCTGAAAACGATTCCGGCCATCGTCAAAACCACCGCCGATGACGACATGCTACGTGACGCACTGCTGGAAAACCTGCATCGCGTCGCGCTGAATCCACTGGAAGAGGCGGCTGCCTACCAGCAGATGATCGACGATTTCGGCCTGACGCAGGCCCAACTGTCCAAGTCGGTGTCGAAATCCCGTCCGCAAATCGCCAACACCTTGCGATTGCTCAACCTGCCGGCCGCCGTGCAAAAGAAGGTCGCATCCGGACTGCTGTCCGCGGGCCACGCGCGTGCGCTGCTGGGACTGCGACGGAAGCGGATATGGAACAGCTGGCCACGCGCATCATCGCCGAGGGACTGTCCGTACGCAGCACCGAGGAAATCGTGTCGATGAAGGCCGCCGAAAGCGACCAGCCCAAGAAGCCGAAGGCCAGCAAGCTCAATCCGTGGCTGGTACCCCCGTTCAGGTTGGTCTGGAGCAGCGTTTCGGCACCAAGGTCTCCATCAAGGGATCGAAGAAGCACGGGCGAATCGAAATCGTGTTCAAATCGGAAGACGATATGAAACGCATCGTCGACCTGCTTATGCAGCAGCAGAGCTGAACGAACCGAGCCAATCGAGCTCTGCGAGCGATAATGATTTGAACGATTTGAGCCTTACTTGAGCGAATCGAGATAAGCCTGCGCGTCCAGCGCGGCGCGGCACCCCATGCCCGCCGCGCTGATGGCCTGCCGATAGACGCTATCCACGCAGTCTCCCGCGGCGAAAACGCCGGGTTCGCTGGTACGCGTGCTGGCGCCATCGACCGTGATATAACCAGCTGAATCGACGTCTACAAGCCCGTTAAGAAAAGCAGTGGCAGGAGTGTGCCCAATCGCCATGAAAACGCCGTTAGCGGGGATTGCAGAGGTCTTTTCGGTGGCGGTGTTGCGCACCTCCACCTCCTGTACGCCGTTCTCGTCGCCGCGAATCTCCTGCACCACAGCGTCAAGCATGAAATCGATTTTCAGATTGCGTTGCGCACGCTCCACCATGATGCGGGAAGCACGGAACGTGGAACGCCTATGAATAAGGGTGACGGACGAGCCGAAACGGGACAGGAAATCAGCTTCTTCGAAAGCGCTGTCGCCGCCGCCGACCACCACAATCGGCTTGTTGCGGAAGAAGAAACCATCGCAGGTGGCGCAGTAGGAGACACCTTTGCCTGCGTATTCCGTCTCGCCTGGCACGCCCAGCTTACGATAGTTTGAGCCTGTTGCGATGACCAGCGCGCGTGCGTCGTACACGTCGCCGCCGTCAAGGGTGACGGTTTTGATGCCGGAATCGGCATTCGAAGCAACCGAAACAACATCGTCCCAAACGATATGCGTGCCGAACCGTTCCGCCTGCTTGCGCATATTGTCCATCAGATCCGGACCATGATGCCATCGGGAAAGCCTGGGAAATTCTCCACTTCGGTGGTGTTGACCAACTGGCGCCGGGCGTCAGCGCGCCGGCGACGACCAGCGGCTCGAAGCCGGCGCGGCCAAGATAGATCGCGGCAGTATAGCCAGCCGGGCCGGAACCGATAATCACCACATCACGCATATCATTCATGGTTGCTACTGTAATGCAGTTTCCACGACGGTTGCGGGCGGTTTTGCAGATGGCGTTCAAAAAGGCGTTCAAAAAGGCGTTCAAAAAAGTCAGCTATCCGTCACGTTGTTCACGTGAAACAAAAGAGGGTGTGCGGAACAATCCGCACACCCTCCTTGTCTGCCGATACGTCAGAAAATCTGCACCGAATCGATGTACAGCTGGTTGCCGGGAAGGCTGTCGAACGGCACCCACAAGAGGATGTCCTGGGTCTCCACGGCCTTGTTGAACTTGATTTCGGTGGTGCCGCTGGCGTCGAACTCGAACTGGGCGACCTGTTCACCCTGGTTCGGGCTGGACTTGGCGTTCACGCGAATGTAGCCCTGGCCGCCGGAAGAACGGATCTTGATGACCATGCGATACGCTTTCTGGGGCTGGCTGAGGTGGAGGTAATAACCGTAACCCTGTTGTCCGTCCGGATTGGACAGGAACTGGCGGTTGTCGATCTCATACGGAGTCGTGTTCTCCGGCATCTTCGGTTCCGGAACCTTCCGCACCTTCTTATCCGAAGTCACCACCTTGTCGACGTCCTTCTTGGCGGAATGGCTCTTCTTCGTGGTTTTCTTCGGCTTGCTGGAATCGGAGCTGCCGTTGTCGGAGCTGTTGGCATCGTTGGAATCGCTGTTTGCATCGCTGGCGGAGCTGCTGCCATTGCCGGAATCGCCATTATCGCCGAAAGGCACGTCGTCAAGGTTCATTTCCGGCCACGGATTGTTGGAATTCGTATTGGTGATGCCGTCATCCGGCTTCTTGGTCAAACCATGAATGGCGAATCCCAATGCGACGGCCACCACAATGAACGCGACCACAATGGCCACGACCTTGGTGGTGAGCTTGCCGAACAATTTGGCATTGGCGACCTCGGCCGGACTGGAGGAAGAGGCTTTAGGGGCAAAGCTCGGCGGCACCGCAACGGGGGCTCCGTTTTCGTTCTGATATGCCGCGTCGATCGCTTCCTGCTCCGCCTTCAACGCGCGTGCGGATTCCTCGCCCGGCTCGATGACCCGTCCGTCAGGTCCGATCACCGGAATGCGACCGGTCTTCTCCAATTGCGAATCGTCCGTATGATAATCGCCCTGCGGCGACGGCGTGGAAACACGGATGGGGAAGGAGAACGGCGAATCCACATCTTCGGAGGATCCGTCGAGGTCCTCTTCGCTGAGTAGTTCGCGGCTGTTGTTCCACAGCGATTTCACGGCACCGCCGGTCGCGGCCATACCCTTGGCCAAGGCTTCCTTGCTGTCGGAGAAATCAGTGTGTGGTTCAGGCGCTTCGAACGTCATTTCCGGAATGCTTCCGGTTTCAGCCAGCGTATCGGGCAAGGCGATGGCATCCTGCTCGAGAATCTGCAGTAGGGGCACGTTCACAATCGAGCATTCCGAATCCGCGGACGGTAACGCAATATCGGGGCCGTTAAGCTTCGCCAGCGGCTCGTAGTCGCCCAGCAACGCCTCCAATTCGGCGATGGTGGCCATCGGAACGGTCGGGAAACCGTCCTTCTCCTTGAGATCCAGACCACGCTTGCAAATCACGCGGAACTCCATCGGCACGTTCGGTGAAATCGCGTCAAGATGGTAGTTCGTGGACAGCGTCGACGGCGTGCGCGTCAGCAGGGAATACAGCAGGGAAGCGACCTGGCGAATCGCAAGCTGCTCCTGGTTTTCCACGGATTGCACGCGCGAAGTATCGGCCAGCATGATGCTTACCGGCGCGTCGGCGATTTCAATGCCGTTGCGGGTCAATCGCACGGTGTCCGTGCTGATCGAGAAATGCGTGAGATTGTCTTTCTGCAACACGTGCAGGGCTTCGACGACCTCACCAAGAATGGAACGGATCGCGGTGAAGCTCAGCGGCTTGCTGGACTGCGTGAGATACTCGCTCAACGACATGCCGGCATCGAGCTGCGTGATCACCAACGCCACCTCGCCCACGTGCTGAAGCTGCAGCACCTGCGTGAAATGGGCGTCGTGGGAAATCGCCAGCATGGAGGCCGTCGCATTGACGTCCTGCAAAGCCTTGCGGTTGTTGACGATAAAAAGCTGGCAATCCCGGGCAAGCACGTGATCGCTTGCCTTCCAAACCTGCAAGCCGGTTTCCTCGCGCAATGGCGAAACCAGCACATAGCGGTTGCTGATGGTATCTCCCAGTTGAGGTTTCATGGTTTCCTTCAACTCTGTAACGATTGTTCTACCTACGCTGTTATTCTTGGTCGCCGTTTTCGGCGGTACTTTGCTCAAGTTTACCGTTGGGGCTGGCCGTTCCGCCAGACTTAGGCTTGTTGCCAAGCCTGGTATGCGGGCGGCGAGCATGCCCACGACCGAAGTGAGCTCCTCGGCACGCAGCGCCCACAGGCACGCCAGATAGACGATGGCGATGACGATGGTGAGCAGTATCGCGGACAGAACCGCCTGACCCCAGTTCATAGTGCCGTCGTCGGGGCCGATATGCGCTCCGACCAGCCGGTAGACGCCGTTGCGGCACAGCAGGCCAATCACGCAGGCGGCTATCGTGGCCACCAGCGCCTTCGCATAGGCGGTGATGATGCGCTTGTCGTCCACATCGCCGTCGAAACGGGAACGGAGCATGTGCGTAAGCAGCGGATACGGCAGGATGAAGCTCACCGAAATCGCCAATCCGATGACGGTGATCCACTGCGTGGGCGGCAGAATGAACGTCGACGCGATGATGGCGCCACCCTGGATGGCCATGGTGATCGCCATGAAAATAAACGGATGCTTGCCGTCTTCGAACGCGTAGAACGTGCGTTGGATGACCAGATACGAGCTGGAAAGTGGCAGGCCGATGCCCAAAGCGGCGAGCGGCGCGCTGATGAGCAGCGCCTCACGCACGCTGATGGACGGCAGCAGTGCGAGGATGATCGGCAACGGAAGCACGATGAACGCCGCTGCGAAGAAGCACATGATGAGATTGAGATTACGCAGGGCCGAGCTCAGATCCTTGCGCGCCTCGTCGATATTGCGGTCCGCGATGGCTTTCGATATTTTCGGGAAGATCGCAGTGGCGATGGACACGGCGATCAGCGAATACGGCAGCATGTAGATGGTGTACGCATTCTGATACGAGGCGTTGCCGGCCACGTCCAACTGGCTCATATGCAGCTGTTCCGAAGCTTGAACGGCGCGCTGGTGGCCACGCGGGTGACGATGATGTTGACGATCTGATCGACGCCGACGATGCCGAGGCTCCACGCGGCGACCGGTCCCATCGAACGCAGTCCGATGCCGTGAACGCCGAATTTCGGACGGTATTTCAGGCCGATTCTCGTCAAAGGAATGAACAGCACCAGCGCCTGGAACGCCACGCCAAGCGTCCAAGTGCCGGCGGTCAGCGCGATTTTCGTCGGCGTCCAGAAGTCCAGCGGACGTTCCGTGGCCCTGCCGAACATCGCGATGAACGCGCCGAAACCGATGCAGCTGATGATGTTCGCGCCGACCGAGCTCCACGCATACGTGACGAAATGGTCCTTCGCCGCGAGAATCTGCCCGATCACCGTATACAGGCCGTAGAAGAAGATCTGGGGCATGCACCACAAGGTGAAGGAGGTGGCGAGGGCCATGGTTTCGGCGCTGCCGTTGACATACAGTTTGGTCAACAACGGCGTGGCAACGGCCATGAGCAGCGTCACACCCAACAACAAGGTGATGGCAAGGGTGATGAGCTTGTTGAGCTTGGTTTCGGCGTCCTTCGATTTCAGCGTGCGCACGATCTGCGGCACAAGCACCGCGTTGAAGATGCCGCCGGAAACCAGTGTGTAGATGACCTGCGGAATCATCGAACCGGCCTGGTAGGCGTTGGCGGCATAGCCGGTGGTGCCAAGGCCCAGGCAAGCAGGATGGTGCGGATTTGGCCGGTCACGCGCGAAGCGGCGGTACCGGAGGCCATGATCAGTGAGTTACGGCCAACGGAAGAACTCATTCGTCGGGATCCTTCTTACGGTTGAATTGACGCCACAGTCCCACAGCGCCCAAGAGCACGGCGAAGCCGATGATGACGAAACCGCTCTTGTCGCTGATCTGCAGCGCGCTGGTGATGTGGGTGACCTGCGTGGCTCCAAACGCTGCACCATTCCTGTCGAACAGGCTGATGGTGGCGTTGGCGGTGCCGGACGTGGACACACGGATGGTGAACGCCACCTGTGCCTCGCCGTGGGGCGGCACCTGCACGGTGTCGAATCGGGACGTGACGATCTGCATGGAATCGGTCAGCGACGAGACCTTCACCTTTACCGGGTACGGGTGGCTGTTGCTGATGGTCACCGGCATTTTCGCGGTTTCGCTGACCACGTTCACGCTTTCCGTCGGCGTGATCGCCACACCGTTGATCAGCAGGACCGCGAGCTGGTTCGCGCCTTCCGCCATCGTGCTTCTGGAAGGCTCTCGCCGCCCAACGCGTGCAGGGCCATGATGGTGTGGGCGTTCGTCAGCTGCCTGCTCCAGGTGTTGACGTCGGATTCGTCTTTTCCGTTCGGCTTGACGAGGATCGACGTATTGAAACGTTTGATGTTGCTCGATGAGTTCGCCAGCGCGCTCAGAGTCTGCTGGACGTCGCTGCGCATGCTATCGGTAAGGCCGTCCGTTTGGGGAAGATCGGTTGACATGCTGGCCGCATCTTCGGAGATGTCGGCATCCTTCAACGTGGCGAGATCGGTGAGGTTCAGCCACGGCGACTGCTCGATGTCGCTCATCAGCGCGTCCACAACACTGGGGTCGGAATCCTCGTTCAGACAGACCAGCAGGTTGCGTTCCGCATAAGGCTGTTCCATCTGGTAGAACGCGCTTTGCGCGACGAATCGCGCCAATCTGCCGGCCGTGGTTCCCTCGCTGTCGGCGTTGGCATCGTCACTGGTCGCCTTGCCTTGGGCCAGGCCGGAAAGCACATTCTGCGCGGAAAGCACGGTGATGTCCCCGGCATCGGTGGAGACCACCGTCTTGCCGGTACGTACGGTAGCCGCATCGTCCTCTTCGAAGTCATGCGTGGCGATGACGGTGCCGTACCCCTGCTGGCGGGCCTTCGTCAACGCTTGTAGGTCCAATTGCCGTTGCCCTGCCACGCGTATGCGGTGATGTCCGCGTTGCTGTCGCCCAATGCCGATTGATAGGTTTTCCGGGCTTTGGCTGCGGACCATTGACGGTCGTTGATACCGGCTGCGCTGTAGGCCGGAGCGTTGTTCATGGCGCTGTAGGCGGTTATGTCGAACAATGCGGGCTGGGTGATGCCGTCGACCCGCGTTGGCATCGCCATCGCCTGCAGGTAGGTCGGATCTCCTACGACCTGCAGCATGTCGTGCTTGGCGAAGGTCTGCTGCAACGATTTGAGCCGTGCGTCGTCATCCTTGCTGGGCATGGCGATTTTCGCCAGTTTCGAGGAGGAAATACCCCCTTCATCGACCAGCTGTCCAAGCAGCTTGCTGTCGGTGGTCCACCCGTTGGCGGCCAGCGGCTGGGCGACGGTGATGTGCAGCGCCGGCGTGCTGGGCGTGTGGAGTCCCGCGCCGGTGCGCGTCACGAACGTATGCGATTGAGCAAGGGGGGTTCCGTTGGCGGGAATAGCTCAGCAGCACCGGCTTCGGCCCCAAGAGTTGATGGCCGCGAGCGATTCCTGATGGCGTCCGCGTCGATGCTCACGTTGGCGCTGGCTCCCGGCTGCAACGCGGGCACATCGGCCTGTCCCACGGATTGCGGGGTGGGGATTCGCCCGTTGCCTTCAGACCAATCCTGGATGTCGTTGCGCGAAACGAACGTGTAGAAGGCGTTCATGGCCAGCGTCAGCGTTCCCGCGGGAATCTCCTGTCCGGTCGTGTTGGTCACCGTGGCGTTCAGATGGTATCCGGAGGTGTCCGTCAATACGGCCGTGGAAGAGTTGATGGACAACATACCGTCCGTCGACTCCGCCGATGTGGTCGATTCCATGGCCCTTGCCGATGGCGTGGGTGCGTATAACAACATCAACGCCATGGTCAATACCATGGCGAGGATGGATGATAACGCGCGAAGGCCACGCGAAACGTGCCGTTGTGCGGATTGATTCACTATTACGCCTGTCTGTTGAGTTTCCTTGCGTACAACCATGCTATCTTCCGTTCGTTCGGATAGCTCAGCACATCGTCCAAATCAGCAAAATCCACCCAAATGGCGTCTTCGGCTCATGGTCGGGATCGCCTTCGACGGTCAGCTCGCCGCCGATCTGCCGCAACGCGAAGTG
>ENA-OUNI01001079-OUNI01001079.1-human-gut-metagenome-genome-assembly--contig:-NODE-1079-length-11249-cov-2.273152_pt1 | contig 11249 bp, 9 predicted proteins | sample MGYA00242499_ERZ504580 | MGnify/ENA primary metagenome ERZ504580 (study PRJEB26092, sample SAMD00036315) | human gut metagenome | host: Homo sapiens | study: EMG produced TPA metagenomics assembly of... | reverse complement strand
ACGGTAGTGAGATGTAGCGAAGCAGAATCGAACTAAGCGCTTGTGCGGACGAAGGCGAGATGCACGGTAGTGAGATGTAGCGAAGCGGAATCGAACTAAGCGCTTGTGCGGAAAAAGAAAAATGTAACATATAAGAAATACTTGTAACTTTTTCGTAATGGTAATATAATGTGTTTATGTCACAAAAGAGAGTAGAAGATTCTTTTGCAGCATAAATATTATAAAAGAACAAAGAGGATAATCATTATGGGAAATATTTTGGAACGGACGGCTTTCGTGGTGAGGCGAATGTTGTGCTGACAGTAGAGCATGCATTTAAGGTAGGACGTTATCTCGGCTGGTATTTCGGACAGGATCATAAGGCAAGGATCGTGATCGGAAAAGATACGAGAAGAAGCAGCTATATGTTTGAGTATGCTCTTGCGGCGGGATTGACAGCGTCAGGCGCGGATGCGTACCTTCTTCATGTTACGACAACCCCCAGTGTTTCATATGTGGTGAGAACGGAAGATTTCGACTGCGGTATTATGATTTCTGCAAGTCATAATCCGTTTTATGATAACGGGATCAAAGTGATCAACAGCGCAGGACATAAATTAGAGGCAGAAGTAGAAGAAAAGATTGAGGCGTATATAGACGGTGAGATCGGAGAGCTTCCGCTGGCGACAAAAGAAAAGATCGGACGTACTGTCGATTATGCAGCGGGAAGAAACCGTTATATCGGCCATCTTATCTCAGTAGCAACACGTTCTTTCAAAGATATGAGAGTCGGATTGGATTGTTCTAACGGAAGTTCATCTGCAATCGCGAAAAGCTATTTGACGCGCTCGGAGCTAAAACATATGTTATCAATAATGAACCGGATGGTACGAACATCAATACAGACTGCGGATCTACACATATTCACGTTCTTCAGGAATTTGTGAAAGAGAAAAAGCTTGACGTCGGATTCGCTTATGACGGAGATGCAGACAGATGTATTGCTGTAGATGAAAACGGAAAAGTGATAGACGGAGACTTGATTCTCTATATATGCGGAAAATATCTTATGGAACAGGGCCGTCTTGAGGGGAACACGATCGTAACAACGGTAATGTCTAACTTGGGACTGTACAAAGCGTGTGATAAGATCGGTATGAAATATGAGCAGACGGCGGTCGGCGATAAGTACGTCTATGAGAATATGCTGAAAAACGGTTATATTCTCGGCGGTGAGCAGTCAGGCCATATCATTTTCAGTAAACATGCAAGAACAGGCGACGGCATCCTTACCTCACTTTTGATTATGGAAGTAATCCTTGAGAAAAAACAGTCTCTCGGCACACTTGCGGGAGAGGTGAAGATCTATCCTCAGCTTTTGAAAAATGTCCGTGTCACAGATAAAAAGACGGCGAGAGAAAATCCGGCAGTTCAGGAAGCAGTTCAAAAAGCGGCTGACGAGCTTGGAAGCGACGGACGTATCCTTGTTCGCGAAAGCGGTACAGAGCCTGTGATCCGTGTAATGGTCGAAGCGGCAACTGATGAAATATGCGAAAAGTATGTAAACAGCGTTGTGAAGGTGATCGAAGATCAGGGGCTGACAGAATAAGCATTACGATTTCGCGGGTAAAAATAGAGATCGGGAATTAAAAATATATGGATTTGAATAAAGAAAATATGAAAAGATGAGAGAATTGATCGTTTTTACGATCATTCTTCTCATTGCACTTTGGAACTATAAACTGCTGTTTGAGTGGATCGGCTTTGCGTTCGGCATTGTTACTCCATTTCTTATAGGCGGAGGAATCGCTTTTGTGCTGAACGTGCCAATGAGTTTTTTTGAAGAAACTTTGTTTGGAAATAAGCGGGTAAAAGAAAAGAAACTGGCGAAAAGGCTGGCTCGGCCGTTGAGTCTTGTGCTTACGATCGTGGCAGTGATCGGAGTTGTCGTTCTGGTGATGTTCGTCGTTATTCCGGAGCTGGCGCAGACAGTGCTTTCGCTTGGAAAGACAATACAGGCATTTGTACCGGAGGCACAGCATTTTCTGGAAGAGTTATTTACAGACAACAGTGAAATACGCGCGTGGCTGAATAATCTGGACGTAGATTTGGATAAGCTTTTGGACAGCGTGATCGCTTTCTTTAGAAACGGCGCCGGAAACGTGCTGAATTCTACGGTATATGCGATCGGTTCTATCGTAAACGGTGTGACAACATTTGTAATCGCGTTTGTATTTGCATGTTATATTTTGCTTCAAAAAGAGAAACTCGGCGTGCAGGTAAAAAAAGTGATGCATGCGTTTTTGAAAGAAAAATGGGAAAAAAGATGTCTGAAAGTGTGTACACTGACTTCCAAAACATTTTCTAATTTTTTGACGGGACAATGTCTTGAGGCGCTTATTCTCGGGTCGATGTTTTTTGTGGCGATGAGCCTTTTCAAGATGCCGTATGCGCTTCTGGTCGGTGTGCTCGTGGCATTTACAGCGCTTATTCCGATATTTGGGGCTTTTATCGGCTGTGTTGTAGGAGCGTTCCTCATTTTGATGGTCGATCCGCTGCAGGCATTGTTTTTTGTCATTATGTTTCTCGTGCTTCAACAGATTGAGGGAAATCTCATTTATCCGAAAGTTGTGGGAAATTCGGTCGGTCTGCCTTCCATATGGGTGCTTGCGGCAGTAACGATCGGCGGCAGTTTTGATGGGCGTTGTGGGGATGCTGATCTTTATTCCGTTAGTGTCGGTTGTATATACGCTGTTTAGAGAGAGTGTATATAAAAGACTGGAACAAAAACAGAGATAATTCATATATTTCATGTAGAAATGAATGGAATTTAATAAACATCTTGACTTACTTCCGTTTTTCGTGGTACAATACTACGGCGAATGGAAGTAGGTCTTTTTTTTATGCCTAAATTTTGACGGGGTCGCAGCCGTCAGCAACAAGTAGTGAATAATTAAAGCGGAGGTGGAAGTGTGCGCACAAGAATTACATTGGAGTGTACGGAATGTAAAAACCGTAACTACAACATGACGAAGGATAAGAAAGCTCATCCGGATCGCATGGAAACTAAAAAATACTGCAGATTCTGCAAATCACACACACTGCACAAAGAAACGAAGTAGTCGTCAGGGGGAAGTGGAATTATGAGTGAAACAGAAAAGACTCAGAAAAAGAGCTGGTTCAAAGGACTTCAAGCGGAATTCAAAAAGGTTATTTGGCCGGATAAGAAAACACTTGCAAGACAGACCACGGCAGTTGTTGCTGTTTCCGTAATCCTCGGAGCGTTGATCGCGGTGATCGACGTAATCCTAAGATACGGTATTGACTTATTGATAAAATAGTTGACCGCAGCGGAAAGGTGATTTTATGTCAGAAGCAAAATGGTATGTAGTTCATACTTATTCAGGGTATGAAAACAAAGTGAAAGCGAATATTGATAAGGCGATCGAGAACCGTCATCTTGAAGATCAGATTCTTGAAGTACGCGTTCCTATGGAAGAAGCGACAGAGTTGAGAAACGGTGTTCAAAAAGCGGTTCAGCGCAAGATGTTTCCGGGGTATGTGATGATCCATATGGTCATGAATGACGATACATGGTATGTAGTCAGAAATACTCGCGGAGTGACAGGCTTTGTCGGACCGGGATCAAAACCGGTTTCGCTCGAGGAGCATGAGATGGAAAATCTCGGCATCCAGAGAGATAATGTTATCGTGAATTTCGGAGTCGGCGACATGGTTGTCGTACTTAGCGGAGCATGGGAAGGCACAGTGGGAACTGTGCAGAGCATGAACGAACAGAAGAAGAGTCTGTCGATCAATGTTGAGCTGTTCGGCCGTGACACACCGGTTGAACTTAGTTTTTCAGAAGTGAAAAAAATGGATTAAAAGTAAGTGGGAGGGGCTTGTCCCCGACAATACCACAAGGAGGTAATTGAAATGGCAAAAAAAGTAGAAGGTTATATCAAATTGCAGATTCCTGCCGGCAAGGCAACTCCGGCACCGCCGGTTGGTCCGGCTCTTGGACAGCACGGCGTTAATATCGTTGAATTTACAAAACAGTTCAACGCAAGAACAGCAGATCAGGGCGATCTGATCATTCCGGTTGTCATCACAGTATACAATGACAGAAGTTTCAGCTTCGTTACAAAGACACCGCCGGCAGCAGTTTTGATTAAAAAAGCTTGCAAGATCCAGTCCGGATCAGGCGTACCGAACAAAAATAAAGTTGCGACGATCACAAAAGCTCAGCTTCAGGAGATCGCGGAACTGAAAATGCCGGATCTTAATGCGGCAACAGTTGAGTCTGCTATGAGTATGGTAGCAGGAACATGCCGTTCTATGGGTGTAGTAGTAGAAGAGTAGGCACAGAGTTTCGTCTGCATATTCAAAGCGCGGTGAGGATGAATCGGTTTTGAAGGGCAGAATGTAAACATCCGTGATGCATTGAAACAAACATCAAGTGATTTGAAAGAAGTGGGAGGGGCACGTTCCCGCAAATACCACAAGGAGGTTATTGTAAAATGAAACGAGGAAAGAAATATATCGAAGCTGCAAAACTGATCGAGAGAGGAAACCTCTACGAAAAAGAAGAAGCGGTAGCATTAGTGAAAAAAGCAGCAACAGCAAAGTTTGACGAGACAATCGAGGCTCACATCAGAACAGGTTGTGACGGACGTCATGCAGATCAGCAGATCCGCGGCGCGGTTGTTCTTCCGCACGGAACAGGTAAAAAAGTTCGCATTCTTGTATTTGCAAAAGACGCAAAGGCAGAAGAAGCAAAAGCAGCAGGAGCTGATTTTGTAGGAGGAGACGAGCTTATTCCGAAGATCCAGAACGAAGGATGGCTTGACTTTGACGTAGTTGTAGCTACACCGGATATGATGGGTGTTGTAGGACGTCTCGGACGTGTACTTGGACCGAAAGGTCTTATGCCGAACCCGAAAGCCGGAACAGTTACGATGGACGTGACAAAAGCGATCAACGACATCAAAGCCGGTAAGATCGAGTACAGACTTGACAAAACAAACATTATCCATGTTCCGATCGGTAAAGCATCCTTTACAGAGGAACAGTTAGCGGACAACTTCCAGACGCTTATCGATGCAATCAATAAGGCAAGACCGTCAGCGGTTAAAGGACAGTATTTGAAGAGCATTACTCTTACATCTACAATGGGACCTGGCGTGAAGGTTAATCCGATGAAACTTGCATAATTAAAGTAATATACAGCGAGACAGCATATCATAGTATGTGCTGTCTCGTTTGTTTTATAGGAAGCTTATAGAAACCGGATGAAAGTCCGGATATGCCCAGAAACTTGGCGATCGCTTATTTGTTTTAAAGTATGTGAATATGAAACACATGTGTAAAAAAGTAAAAATAGTAAAATTGACAAATTTTTGAAGAGAAGATGCGCCCGGAAAGGCTGTTTTCATAGGATGAAAAAGGAAATATTGTTAAAAATCACAAAAAAATTATGTAGTGATAAAAAATATTGAGTTTTATGATGAAAAAAACTATAATAATGAGAGAGTCGCTAGAGGCGAGTTGGTTTTTTATATCGACTCTGACTAAATCAGGATATAAACTTTTTACTGGAAGTTTATTAGCAGAAGTAACGAGAGAAGTACGAAAACGTGTTTTCTCTCGTTAAAAATTTTAAGAAAGCAGAGAGGTAAAAAATGGGAAGGAAAATGAAAAAGTTAACGCGCGCCGGCGCGGGAGCGCTTGCCGGAGTAATGGTCTTCGGATTGGCAGCTCCGCTTGCACCTCTAAGTGTTGAGGCGGCAGATGAAGTGAAAAATCTGGCGATTGGTTCAACAGCAACAGTCAACGATAAAGAAACAGACTATTGGGGCGCGGATAAAGCTGTTGACGGTATTGTTAACAGAACTGCAGCAAAAAGAGATCAGTCCCGTTGGGCAACGAACGTAGGCGGAGATGCAGATGCAAAGTGCTGAAGATTGATTTGAAAGAAGCAAAAACATTCCAGTCGTTTGTTCTTGCATGGGAAAGAAGAAATATTACCGGTTATAAAATCCAGATTTCACAGACAGGCGAAGATAATTCATGGGAAGACGTCTATACAAAAACAGGAGCAAGTCATATTTCTCATATAAATGAAAATATTCATTTGCCAGAGGCAAAAACAGCACGTTATGTACGTTTATATATTGACGGATATACGGCGAATGCGGCAGATGATCAGACAAATTGGCGATCAGTTTCTCTTTATGACTTCCAGATCTATGCAAATGAGATTCCTGATACGGTTCTCCCGGATGAAAACTACTGTCTGGAAGGAACAGCAGAAGCAAGCAATTTTGAAGAGGTTCAAAGCGAGCCGGGAAAACAAGGTCCGGCAAAAGCGATTGACGGAGATTTAACAACACGCTGGGCAACAGAAAGCGATGGAAAAGGAACGACAGCCCGTACGCTGACTGTGAAGCTTCCGGCAGCGCAGTGGTAGAATATGTGAAGATCGACTGAGAAATGCCGGCAAGCGGAGTTCCTACTCCGAAGAAATATACGATTGAAGCGGCAGAAAAAGAAGGCGGCGAATTTACTGTAGTTCATACAAACAGCGAGCAGGTTACAAAAGCCGAGCAGATTATCAAGTTAGACAAACCTGTATGGGCAAAAGAACTGAAATTAAACGTAACGGAGTACGGCGCTGCGACAGGAACTTGGTATAATGTTTCTGTGGCAGAATTCGGCGCATATGCGATGAAGCCGGAGTCAGGCGTCATCGATGAGAATGCAACAGCAAAACAGATTGCGGACAAGCTGGCAGCTCCGACTGTAAAGGCGGACAAACCGGATTAGAGTGGCAGGATGTGCCGGAAGGAGTTACTGTAGAGTTCCTCGCAGATTACGAACAGGTTGTCGGAAGAGACGGCAAGATCTATCAGCCGCTTAGAGAGACAACTGTAAAGGGAATTTACAAAGTAACAAAAGGTGAAGAGACAGCAGAAGGCGCAAGAGAACATACAGTTACGATTCCGGGTAAATATGATAACGCTGGAACAAATGCGAAACCGGTTGTAATTCCGGAACTGGCAGAGTGGTATGGCGGAACAGAGGCCGGATCTGTTAAGATCGGTGAAGGCACAAAGATCGTTTATAAAGACGCCGCGTTTAAGGCAGCGGCAGAAGCTCTTGCAGCAGATTATAAAGCAGAGTACGGCGTTGATCTTCAGGTTGCAGACAGCGGAGAAGATGCAGGCGATATCGTCTTTACAAAAGATGATAAAAACGGACTCGGTGAAGAAGGCTATATCATGGAGATGGACGATAAAGTAAATGTAAAGGCTGAGCAGGCGCAGGGAGCTTACTGGTCGACACGTTCCATTCTTCAGATCGTGAAACTGAATAACGGTGAGATTCCGAAAGGTATTACAAAAGACTATCCGAAGTTCAAAGTAAGAAGCTTTAGCTTGGATGTTGCCCGTAAACCGGCATCTCTTGAGTCATTGGAAGATTTTGTAGACGCTATGGCATACTACAAGATGAATGATTTTCAGGTTCATTTGAATGATAACTTGATCTTCTATGAGAATTTTGAAAGCGCAGAAGTCGCTCGAGAAAGGGCGTATACAGGATTCCGTCTTGAGTCCGATATTAAGGCAGGCGGAGAAAATAAAAAAGATCTGACTAACGAAGACCTTTTCTATACAAAGGAAGACTTTAGAAACTTTATCGAAGAGTCTGAAGCGCAGGGAGTAAGTATTGTGCCGGAAATTGATGCTCCGGGACATTCGGGTGCATTTACAAAAGTTCGTCCTGATCTGATGCTTCCGCAGAATCAAGCTGTCAACGGAAATGCAAAACGTGCAGGCGAGCAGTTTGACTTAAGCGTGATGTGAATTCCAAAGACAGTCAGTATGGTAAGAGCCTTTCATTTGTTCAGGGTGTGTGGGATGAATATCTGACAGACAATATGTTCGACGACAGTATGACAGTACATATCGGAACAGATGAATATTATGGTGAAGAGAATGCTTTCCGTCATTTCTCCGATGATATGATCAAATATATTCAAGGTAAAGACCGTACAGTCCGTATGTGGGGAAGTTTGACGCAGATTGACGGAGACGGAACAGTTCCGGTAAAAAGCGAAAATGTACAGTTGAACGTATGGAATACAGGATACTCCAATCCGAAACAGATGTACAACGATGGATTTGATCTTATCAATACACTGGACGGTTCTCTCTATATGGTTCCGAATGGAAGCGGAAGCAGAGGAGGATATGGCGATTATCTGAGAACAGAAGACCTTTACAAAAATTGGATTCCGAATAATATGGGCGGAACAGTAATTCCGGCAGGATCTGATCAGATGCTCGGAAGTACGTTTGCGATTTGGAACGATAATATTGACACTGCTGCACAGGGAATCTCAGAAGTTGATAACTTTGAGCGTTTTGAAGATGCGCTTCCGATTCTTGCAAGCAAAGGCTGGGGCGAAGGTGAAGATCTTGAGTTTGCCGCAGTAAAAGAAAAAGCGGAGAAACTGGGAGATGCTCCGGGAAGCAATCCGTACTATGAAGAAACGGCAGATAAAGACGGCAAGTATATGTCTTACGGTTTTGACAATAAAGAAGATTCGTCTGAAAACAACAGAGATATCAAAGAGACAAAGAATGCAGATATTGACGGCGCGCTGAAACTGAAAGGCGGCGAAGTTATGCGTCGACACCGATTGAAAAACTTGCAGTCGGAAACGCCCTGTCATTTGACGTTACATTAACTGAAGAAGCAAGAGCAGGACAGATCCTGTTTGAAGCAGATACACCGGGCGGAGAAGATTATGTACATGATATCCGCATCATGGATGACGGAAGAGTTGGATTCAGAAGAGAGCTTTATGATTACTACTTCGATTATAACTTCCGGTTGGCGAGAAAGTTCATATGGAAATCGTGACAGATACGTTGAAAACTGTGTTGATCGTAGACGGAAAAGAATATCAGGCAACAGGAATTTACATCAACAGACAGACTGATAATACGCTCAGAAAACAGGGGATTAAAAATGCAACACTGCTTCTGCCTGTTCAGCGTATCGGATCAAAGACGAATTCAATCGTCGGCACGATCGATAATGTAGAAGTAAAGACAGCAGATCCGATCTCGTCAAAAGATGAGTATAATAAAGCGGCATGGACAAAAGTATCTGTTGATACAGAAACCAATATTGCTGATAGTAAAACAGAAGGTCTTTTCACATATGCATTTGACGGAAAATCAAATACAATCTGGCATTCAAATTGGAAAGATGGAAAAAGCGATAAGCTGAAACCGCAGGGAAGTTTTGATGAGATCGGCGGAGTGATCAATCTCGGTCAGAAATATACGATCAATCAGTTCTCCTTCACTCCAAGACAGGGAAATGCAAGTGGTCAGGTGACAAAAGCTGATTTATATGTGAAGGCAAATGAAGGTGACGAATGGGTAAAAGTTGCCGAAAATACAGAATTTGCCGCTGATGCATCTAAGAAGACATTCTACTTTGACGAGCAGGAAGTTCAGTTTGTAAAATTCGTTGCAAAAACATCTAATGACGGTTGGGTAGCTGTATCTGAATTTGATGTTGACAATGAAAAGGTAAAAGAAATGACAGTTTATGCTGCGGCTCAGAAGGGCGGAAAAGTTACAAGCAGCGCAAAAGACGGAAAAGTAATGCAGCACGAGAACGTTACTGTAACGGCGACTCCGAATAAAGAGTATAAGTTTGCAGGATGGTATGATATTCTTACAGGAGAAAAGGTATCTGATGATGCGGAATATACATTTGCTGTAGAAATGAATACATCTTTGATCGCTCATTTCACGAAAAACGGTGAACGCCGGATCCGCAGCCGAAAGAGTGGACGGTAACGATCGACGGGACAGGACATAAAGTAAAAGACGGCGAAACACTGACAGTAGAAGAGCCGTCTAAACCGGGTCATGCGTTTGCAGGGTTCTACCTTGTTGGAACAGATACGGCTGTAGATTTCACAAAACCGATCACATCTGATATGAATGTTGAATCACGCTTTACACAGTATAAAGTTACAGCAGTAGAGAGTGAGAACGGAACAATCACAGTCAGCGAGATGAATGACAAAGGTGAAGTAACTGTTACAGCAAAAGCAAATGACGGATATATCTTTAAAGGTTGGAAAGTAGATGGAAAAGAGACAGAGGCTCTTGGAACACCTTATACATTTGTGCCGGTGAAAGATACAACAGTTGAAGCTGTATATGAGAAGAAAGATGATACAAAAGTTTATCATACAGTAATCATTAACGGACAAACAGTTACGGTAGAAGATGGCAAGACGCTTGATCGTCCTGCTGATCCTGTAAAAGAAGGATATAAGTTCATCGGTTGGTTCGTGGATGGAAAAGAATTTGATTTCAATACTCCGATTACGGGAGATCTGAAGATCGAGGCTCGTTTTGAGAAGCTTCCGACTACTGATAAGAATGATAAGAACGACAAAAACGATAAAGTTGAAGGCGCAGTTCAGACGGGCGATACAGCAAATGCAGTACCGTGGATCGTATGCCTCGGCGTAGCCGCAGGAGCTGGTGTTGTGGTGTTGAAATCACGCAAAAAACGTTCTTAATTTAAAAACTGTTTTCAGAATGTGATAAATAATTGATCTTGAAAGCATAACAAATAAAATAGTATCATACAGTTTTTCTGCCGACAGGTAATCCTGTCGGCAGTTTTCATATAGGTGATAGGTCAGAGTGCGGGAACGCCGGAGATTTTGGCGGCTATGTACAATCCTGAAATGCGCCTTCTGACATTCCCTGTGGTTTCTGTGTTTCTTTATAAGTGAAACATTACAATCTACTTTGTTCAAAGTGGAAATAAACTCTTCACCTCATGTAGGTGTTTTTTAATAGTAAAAGTGAAAAATATTATTGTTTTTGAAGGATAGATATGCTATGATAAATTCACTCACAGAACTTCTATCTGTGAAAGATACCGGCAGTTTCGCCGGTCTGAGGAATTCCCTCAAAATTACCCGATACAATACAACAACAGTTTTTGCGTGGATAGTCTTGTAGAACAGTTCTTTTTTTTCGTATACTGATTTTTAAGAGAAGGTCTTAAAAAAGAGAAAAAGTTTTCTTTTTCAGAGGAAGACTTTTGACGAAAGCAAGCTTAAAAGCAGCAAGTTTGAAAACAGTAAGCTTAAAAGTATTTTCCCGCCTGTACTGCAGGACTTATTCATGCACATGAAAGGAGAGCCTATGGCAGGAAAAGAA
>ENA-OUNI01001077-OUNI01001077.1-human-gut-metagenome-genome-assembly--contig:-NODE-1077-length-11273-cov-3.247264_pt1 | contig 11273 bp, 10 predicted proteins | sample MGYA00242499_ERZ504580 | MGnify/ENA primary metagenome ERZ504580 (study PRJEB26092, sample SAMD00036315) | human gut metagenome | host: Homo sapiens | study: EMG produced TPA metagenomics assembly of... | reverse complement strand
GTCACTGCCGACATCGGCGGCACCGCGGGAACGAAGGAGTTTACCCAGCGGTTATTGCACGACTGTAACCTAAAAGCTTCCCCTCGGGCTGCGCCCGCAGGCGCGTGTCGAAGCGCAACCGCCGGAGGCGGCTCTTAGCGCGGAGACTGAAGCTGTCGGCGAAGCCGACTGATGAGGGCAGACCTTCCGGCAAGAATCCGTAAACGGGAAATATGGCAGGCTTGCTCATCCGGCGCTGCGCGCCACCTTCCCCCGCGGGGGAAGGCTTTTGCGATACCATACAAAACGGAGGTTTTCCCATGAAGCTGCACGACACCGGCGTATACCTTGTAAACGGCGTGCCTCAGACTTCCGCCCCGGCGGGCGTCACCGAGGCAGACGCCAAAAAAGGCACCATCGCCTACGGCATTTTGAAGGCCCATAATACCGGTGACTCCATGCAGGACCTGCGCATGAAGTTCGACTCGATGACCAGCCACGACATCACCTATGTCGGCATCATCCAGACGGCCCGCGCGTCCGGCATGACGGAGTTCCCGCTGCCCTACGTCATGACGAACTGCCACAACAGCCTCTGCGCTGTCGGCGGCACCATCAACGAGGACGACCACCAGTTTGCCCTGTCCGCTGCCCACAAGTACGGCGGCATCTATGTTCCGCCGAACATGGCCGTCATCCACAGCTACAACCGCGAGATGATGTCCGGCTGCGGGCGGATGATCCTGGGCTCTGACTCCCACACCCGCTACGGCGCCCTCGGCACGATGGCCGTCGGCGAGGGCGGCGGCGAGCTGGCCAAGCAGCTCGTGGGCCGCACCTACGATATGAGCTATCCCGGGGTCGTTGCCATCTACCTGACCGGCAAGCCCGCTCCGGGCGTCGGCCCGCACGACGTTGCGCTGGCGCTGGTTGCCGCGACCTACGCCAACGGCTATGTGAAGAACAAGGTCATGGAGTTCGTCGGCCCCGGCGTGGCGAACCTGAGTGCCGACTACCGCAACGGCATCGACGTCATGACCACCGAGACGACCTGCTGGTCCTCCATCTGGCAGACCGACGATACCACGAAGGAATATTTTGTGCAGCATGGCCGCCCCGAGGCTTATAAGGAATTGAAGCCCGCCGACGTGGCCTACTACGACGGCTGCATTGAGCTGGACCTCTCCACCGTCGAGTGCATGATCGCGCTGCCGATGCACCCCAGCTACGCCTACCCGATCCGCGAGCTGAAGGCCAACGCCAAAGAGATCCTGCAGGCGGCGCAGGACCAGGCCAACAGGCAGTTGGGCGGCAAGGTCGAGATGGACCTCGTCGGCAAGATCTGCGACGATGGCCGCATCTACGTTGACCAGGGCGTTGTGGCCGGCTGCTCCGGCGGCACGTATGAAAATATCTGCGCCGTGGCGGACATCATCAAAGGCAAGAGCTGCGGCAACGGTGAGTTCAAGTTCAGCGTCTACCCCGACAGCATGCCGACCTATCTGGAGCTGGTCAAAAACGGCGCTGTGGCGGACATTGTCTCCGCCGGCGGCATCTTCCGCGAGTGCTTCTGCGGCCCCTGCTTCGGCGCGGGCGACACCCCGGCCAACGGCGAGTTCTCCATCCGCCACACGACCCGCAACTTCCCGAACCGCGAGGCTCCAAGCCCGGCGAGGGCCAGATCAGCGCCGTCGCTGATGGACGCCCGCTCCATTGCGGCCACCGCGGCCAACGGCGGCTACCTGACCGCCGCCAGCGAGCTGACCGACGTGGAGTACACCGTGCCCGACTACCACTTTGAGCAGGGTGTCTACGACAAGCGCGTCTACAACGGCTGGGGTCATCCGGAGCCGGACTACGCGCTGAAATTCGGCCCGAACATCAAGGACTGGCCCGAGCAGCCCGCTTTGACCGACGACCTGCTGGTCAAAATTGTCAGCTACATCACCGACCCCGTCACGACCACCGACGAGCTGATCCCGTCGGGCGAGACGTCGTCCTTCCGCTCCAACCGCTGCGGCTGGCGGAGTTCACCCTCTCCCGCAAGGACCCGGCCTACGTGCCGAACGCCAAGGCCGTGAAGGCGCTGGACGAACAGCGCAAGGCAGGTGTGCTGCCCGCCGAGGTTGCGCGTGTCTACGACGATTTGAAGAAGCTTGGCTACGCGCCCGACGCGCCAACACCAACATTGGCTCGGCCATTTTGCCAACAAGCCCGGCGACGGCTCCGCCCGTGAGCAGGCCGCCAGCTGCCAGCGCGTGCTGGGCGGCGCAGCAACTTTGCCTGCGAGTATGCCACAAAGCGCTACCGCTCCAACTGCATCAACTGGGGCATGCTGCCGTTCCTGGTGGAGAACCCCGGTGCGCTGGACAACGGCGATTACGTCTACCTGCCCGGCGTCCGCAAGGCTCTGCTGGAGGCCGCGGACGAGCTGGACGCCGTGGCCGTCAAGCCGGACGGCGGTCTGGTGAAGTTCACCGTCAAGCTCGGCGCGATGACCGACGCCGAGCGCCGAATCCTGGCGGACGGCTGCCTGATCAATTATTACAAGAATAACTAAAGAAAAACGGCCCGCCGGAAAAAAATCCCGGCGGGCCGTTTCTGTAGGGGCCGATGCTTGCATGGCCCGCGGAGGGGTCAAGACCCCTCCCTACAATACAATTCAAAATGGGTGCTGTAGGGGCGAACATTGTTCGCCGCGGCACATGGCGGCGGTCACAACGCTTCCGGGGCGATGACGGGCATCGCCGCCTGCACCGTAGGGGCGGATTCCATATCCGCCCGCAGTGTCCGGCGGATCGCTGCAAAAATTCTTGCATACCGTCGAAATTTCTGCTATAATACAAAAGCCGCCTGTTTCACAACAGACGGCAAGGCGCTGCACACAACGGCAGGCGGTTGGCCACACTTCCGTAAAGGAGGTGAGACCATGCGTTTTACATTTACGTTCTATATCGGTCGCAAGACCTTTACTTTGAGCTTAGTTGTAAAAAGCAATAACCGCCACCCTGGCCGGTGACGGTTATTCTTTAGGTAATACCTAAAAACCTCATCCAAAAGGGCCAACCGCTTGTCGCAGCGCCTTTTCTATAGTTATTATACCCCACTGCCGCGGCCATGTCAAGCGTGCCTTGCACCCCGCGGCATTTCGTGCTACAATAGACGTACCATTAAAAAACAAAGGACGAAAAACAATGAGTGCGATTTTAGCAGTATGCGGTGATACCTTCTGCGCCATGGTCAGCGATGGCCGCTATGTCGAGGAACCCATCACCGGCGAAAAGCCCATATCCTCAAAAACGACCTGCCCAAGGTCCGCAAGATCAACCGCAACGTCGTGGTCGGTTTTGCGGGCGACACGCTGGCCGCCGTACAGATCATCAACGCGGTGGACGAGTACCAGACCCAGTACCTGACGCTGGAGAAGGTCGTCAAGATCCTGCGCGAGAAGGCCGCCACGGTCTCGGTGCAGCCGGTGGGCGTGCGGCTCATCGTGGGTGGGCGCAACCGCAAGGGTGTGTTCACCATGACGATGATGGGCAGCGTTGACGGCTACGAGCCGCAGACCCAGTCCGCCCGCAAGTGCCTACCTCATCGAGGGTGCCTGCTCCCACACCGACGTGGCCCCTGGCTCGAGGAGGAGGTCAAGCCGCAGGCCGCCAACTGGCACAGCCTGGACGATGTGGCCCATACGCTGGACGGCTGCATTGCCAAGATGGCCAAGCTCGACAAGAGCATCAACACCACGTATTTCCGTCAGCTTGTAATGTGAATTTGACGATAAAAGGAGAAAAGCTATTATGAAAATCGCTCTGATCAATGAGAACAGCCAGGCCGCCAAGAACGCCCTGATCGAGGCCACCCTGCGCAAGGTCGTCGAGCCGATGGGCCATGAGGTCGTCAACTACGGCATGTATGCCGCCGACGATGCCGCCCAGCTGACCTACGTTCAGAACGGCATCCTGGCCGCGGTGCTGCTGAACTCCGGCGCTGCGGACTACGTCATCACCGGCTGCGGCACCGGTGAGGGCGCTATGCTGGCCCTGAACAGCTTCCCCGGCGTCATCTGCGGCCACGTCGAGGACCCCGTTGACGCTTACACCTTTGCCCACGTCAACGACGGCAACGCGGTGGCTCTGCCCTTCGCCAAGGGCTTCGGCTGGGGCGGTGAGCTGAACCTCGAGTACATCTTCGAGAAGCTGTTTGGCTTCGGCCACGGCCAGGGCTACCCCAAGGAGCGCGTTGTCCCCGAGCAGCGCAACAAGAAGATTTTGGACGGCGTGCGCACCATTGCTTTCCGCGACCTGTCCGACATCCTGAAGGATCTGGACCGCGACCTCGTCAAGGGCGCCTTCGCCGGTGAGCACTTCGCCGAGAACTTCTTCCCCGCCTGCAAGGACGAGAAGCTGGCCGCCACCGTCAAGGAACTGATGGCGTAAGCCCTGCCGTAAAATAAAAGAACTGCCGACTCCCGACAAGCTGTAGGGGCCGATGCTTGCATCGACCCGCCAGTTGCCGGGAGTCGGCTTTTTATTTGTGTTACCGCATATTCGTAGGGGGCGGCGTCCTCGACGCCTCGCGTGGCCGCTTGGGAATGACCGGGTCGTCCGTCAGACCTAACAAATAATCCGTGGTTGTATTGTACAACTTGGCAAGTTGAATCAAAATGTCGGTGGGAATGTCCCGCAGGCCCTGTTCGTAGCGGAAATACTGCGGTTGAGGCATGCCAAGATATTCTGCAAGTTTCTGCTGGGTCAGGTCGTGGTCCTCGCGCATGTCCCGTAGACGGGGATAGTAAGCCATAGCATTGCTCCTCGATAACTAATTGGTTATATTGACAATACTATGGATTTGTGCTATCTTGTCTATGCAATATCCGTTTGGTTATAAAAGTGCGAAAGAAAACTGCGCCCCCATGGAGGACGCAGTCACGGCGTGTCACGCAGACCTAAGAAATAATCGCTGGAAACGTGATACAGTTCGCACAGTTTAATAAGATGGTGGATCGGCAGTTCATTTGCGCCGCGCTCATAGCGGGCGTACATTGTTTGTGATGTACCAAGTTTTGCGGCGACTTGTGCCTGAGTCAGGTCGGCGTCCTCCCGCAAGTCGCGCATACGGCGGATGTAGTCCATAGAAATTTTCCCTTTGCAAAACGCAATTTTCTATTAGAATATGGTAACACAGAGGGATTATTCTACTTGACTTTAGTAAAGATATTTACTATAATAAAGATACAAAATCTGTTTTGGATTTGGTGAAAAAACTGTGGGAGGTGCTCGGTTTGGAGAGTATGACAAACAAAGACTATTATTCCTACAAATCGGCCATAGAGGCAGCCAATGACACGCAGGATAAAGAAGCACTGCGGCAAATTCAAAAGAATTAATTGCAAAATACACGCTGGATAATGAGGATGTTCGGGATTTGCTTCGCAAATTTCGATACTCTGTATAAAAATTGCGGCTTAGGAGGTACAAGATGATTTACGGCAATGTAAATGTTGACATGAACCCGGATGGCTTGGTGCGTGGGAGGATATTCCGACCCATGTGCAGGTGGCGGGGCGTTACACGATTGATGACGTGCAGGCATTGCTTGCAAAGGCAGACACGGGCCTGGCTACCAGCGGACTGCCTGTCACCTATGAGCGTGATCAAATCCAAACAGGAAATCTTATCAAAAAAAATTACCAGGATTGCTTGATCGTGAAAAACAGTGAGCACCCGGACGATTATTTCAAATTTGTCTTTGCAACCCGTACAACCGGAATATGACAACAATCAGCGTCTATCGCAGTGGCAAAAGCCACTGATTGCCAAGAAAAATGCAGATGATGAACGCCGTCAGAGCAGCAACTTGTTATTGAATATTTTGAGCGCGGTATCCACACTGGACGAAAACGCCCTTGCCGCAGAGTATGATTACTACAGTATCCTTTCCCGTATTATTCGGGAAATCTTGGTGTATAACTAATTTGGGAGGTAAACGAAAATGGAAAAGAAAAAGATTGTCATTCCTACGCTTACGTTTAACGGTGACTACTTTAAGTGCCCAAAGTGCGGTTGGATTTATCCCGGACCGCTGCGTGTACTGGGGAATGTGGCGCATGGCACACCCTGCCAACAGTGCGGCAACTCGACGCTTGAGCGCATTCAGTGAGCACACAAGTTACGATTTCTAAAAAAACAATCCGAAAAATTGCGGCGGCCATTGCGGCAGTAAACAATTCCCGAGAGGTTGGCGGATTGTTTATGGGATACCGACATTCTTCAAAATATCGAATTGTGGATGCAACCGTGCCGGACTGTGAAAAGTGCAGTGGTGTGGCGTCCTTTGTGCTGGATGGTGCAGAGGAAACAGCAAAGGCAGAGGCTTTGGTAGGGCGCTACACGAATACACCGGAAATTATCGGCGTATGGCACAGTCATATTTGGGGAGATGCGGTGTTTTCGCTACAAGACGAAGAGTCGAATCGGAGACTTGCACAAATCTTGGGAAACTGTCTTTCGGCTCTTGCACTGCCAGAAAAACAGAGTAACCTACGGAAACTCATGATTTGGGAAATCGACCCGGCGGGCGAGGCAAAAATCTGCCGAGCGCCTGTGAAACGGAGAATATACCATGACAGAGGAGCGATGCAGCAACTGCGTATATTGGCAATTCAGAAAATGTGCTGTGACTCAGCAAATCCGAAATGACGGAATCTGTAATTGCGGAAGTTTTCTGCGTAAGGAACTGCGCGATTGAAATAGATTGCCGATATTGGCTTTCTTGCCAATGTCGGCAATTTTTTGCAAATTGCCGAAATTTACCGTTGACTAATCCGTTCCCAGATGGTAAAGTAACTATAGGTGCGAATAGCGCCGTGTAGTAAAAATTCAAATAAAGGTGAGGTGGTTGTCACAATGGATACCCCCAGTCCCAGTCCTGTGTACCGATGTATCTTGAATAACGGCAGCCACCACTTTTTTGTCAGGCAAACCAAAGCAAACTGTACGTAAAAATAAGCGCACGGTGTTGCTCTGCTTTGCATTGCCTAAAATTAAATGTGCCTGGCTGCCGCCTGAAAAGGAGGCAGCTTTTTTATGTCTGATACCGCGATCCTGACCCTCCGCACGATGCTGGCCAACCTGGACGATGCCAAAAAGTACCAGAGCCTGCGCGATGTTATGTCCACCCTGCCCGCGCCCGACCTGGCCGCCGTGTTCGAGGACCTCCCGCCCGAGAAGCTCCCCGTGCTGTTCCGCCTGTGTCCCAAGGACCTGGCGGCGGAGATTTTCGCCGAGCTTACCCCCGAGACCCAGCAGGGCCTTATCGACGGCCTGACCGATAAGGAGCTGAAGGCCGTTGTGGATGACCTGTTCGTCGATGATGCGACGGATCTGGTCGAGGAAATGCCCGCCAACGTCGTCAAGCGTATTCTGGCGCAGGCAGACCCCGCGACCCGCCGCATGATCAACGAACTGCTCAAATACCCCGAGGACTCCGCCGGCGGCGTGATGACCACCGAGCTGATGGAGCTGCGCCCCGACTGGACGGTGTCGCAGGCCATGGCGGCCATCCGCAAGAACGGCTTTGACAAGGAGACCATCAACAACTGCTACGTCACGGACCGTGACCGCACCCTCATCGGCGTCGTCTCGCTGCGTGCGCTGGTCCTGTCCAAGGACCCCGACAACGAGCTGATCCGCGACATGATGGACGACAATGTCGTCAGTGTCAGCACGACCACCGACCAGGAGGATGTCTCCCAGATGTTCGAGAAGTACGGCTACCTGGCCATTCCCGTTGTGGACAACGAGAAGCGCCTGGTCGGTATCGTCACGATTGACGACGCTATCTCGATCATGCAGGACGAGGCCAGCGAAGATATTGCCAAGATGAACGCTATGGGCCCGTCGGACAAGCCTTATTTTAAACAGTCTATGTGGGAACTGTACAAAAACCGCGCGCCGTGGCTGCTGTTCCTGATGATTTCGTCCACCTTCTCCAGCATGGTCATCCGCGGGTATGAGGATGCCCTCGCCGCCGTGACCGTGCTGACCGCCTACATCCCGATGCTGACCGACGCGGGCGCAACGCGGGCAGCCAGAGTACCTCCACCATCATCCGCGGCATGGCCGTCGGTGATATTGAGCCGCACGACCTGCCGAAGATTCTGTGGCGTGAATTCCGCATTGCCATCCTCTGCGGCGGCACGCTGGCGCTGTGCAACTTTGCTAAGCTGATCTTCCTGGACGGCATCGCGCCCCCTGTAGCGGCAGTCGTTTGCCTGACGCTGATCTGCACGGTCATCCTGTCCCAGCTCATCGGCGGCCTGCTGCCCGTCGTTGCGGAAAAACTCAACTTTGACCCCGCCGTCATGGCGTCGCCGCTTATCACGACCATTGTCGATACCACGACACTGCTCGTCTACTTCAACATCGCGCGTGTGTTGCTGAAAATTTAAATTTTAGACACCGTGTTCAATATTGTAAATTGTACCGCACCCGGTTGGTGTGGTACAATTTTTTAGAGAAAAAACCTTCCCTGAGGGGCGGATGAGGGGCAAAGTTACCGCAGCGACCCGCTGGCGGGTAATAACGGAAGGTTCGCCCTCATCAGTCAGCGGTCGGGGCCGCTGACAGCTTCCCCCCAAGGGGGAAGCCGCGTACCCGCGTGCTCTGCGCCCCACGTCGATGCGAGCATCGACCCCTACAGGAGAGCGGCATTTAACATCCTTACAATCGGGAGTTTCATCATGAACATGCAGGATTTTTATACCGGGCACGCTTTTGATGCGTATGAGTTTTTCGGTGCGCATACCTATTTCGGCGGCACGCATTTTGCGGTGTGGGCACCGTCCGCACAGCATATCGCCGTTGAGACCGAGATCGGTACCTTTGATCTGCACCGCACCCAGTCCGCCGTGTGGGAGTGCGACGCCCCCGGCGTGCAAGCGGGATGGTGTACCAGTATTGGGTGCGCGGCGCGAACGGCCAGAGCGTGGCCCACTGCGACCCCTACGGCACGGCCATGACGCTGCGCCCCGACGGACGCAGCATCGTCAGCGATGCCCCCAAGGGCTTTGCCGATGACAAATGGATGCAGGAACGCACAAAATGCTTTGATAAGCCGCTGAACATCTACGAGGTCCACGCCGGCAGCTGGCGGCAGAAGGAGGACGCAGCTGGTACACCTACGCCGAGCTGGCCGACCTGCTGCCCGCCTACTGCAAGAAGAACGGCTTCACCCATATCGAGCTTATGCCCCTGGCCGAGCACCCGTTTGACGGCAGCTGGGGCTACCAGACCACCGGCTTTTTTGCGCCCACCAGCCGCTACGGCACGCCGGATGAGCTTGTGGAGTTTGTCAACGCCTGCCACAAGCAGGGGATCGGCGTTATCCTGGACTTTGTGCCGGTCCACTTTGCCGTGGATGCCTACGGTTTAAAAGAATTTGACGGTACGCCGCTGTATGAGTACCCCGCCGCCGCGGTGGGCCAGAGCGAGTGGGGCAGCTGCAACTTTATGCACTCACGCGGTGAGATCCGCTGCTTTATCCAGTCCTGCGCCGACTACTGGCTGCGGGTGTTCCACGCCGACGGCCTGCGCATGGATGCCGTGTCCCGCCTGATCTACTGGCAGGGCGACCCGAACCGCGGCGTCAACGGCTCGACGCTGGAATTCCTGAAGGGCATGAACGCCGGTTTGCAGCAGCGCCACCCCACGGCCATTCTGATCGCCGAGGACTCTACGAGCTTCCCGAAGGTCACGGCCCCCGTCGAGTACGGCGGCCTGGGCTTTGACTACAAGTGGGACCTGGGCTGGATGAACGACACCCTCGACTACTTTAAAAAGACGAGCGACGAGCGGCGCGAGAATCTGGGCAAGCTGACCTTCTCGATGATGTACGCCTGGAACGAGCACTACATCCTGCCGTTCAGCCACGATGAGAACGTCCACGGCAAGGCGACCATCGTGCAAAAAATGTACGGCGAGTACGAGGGCAAGTTCCCGCAGGCGCGGGCGCTCTACCTGTACATGGCCATCCATCCGGGCAAGATGCTTGATTTTATGGGCAACGAATTTGCGCAGCTGCGCGAATTTGACGAGAGCCGCGAGCAGGACTGGATGGTGCTCAAGTACCCGAACCACGACGACTTCCACCGCTATCGCAGGGCGCTGAATGAGGCGTATCTTGCCAACGAGGCGTTCTGGAGCCGCGAGTACGACCCCGAGGCGTTCCGGTGGCTGGACTGTGCCCACCCCGAGCTGGACGCCTGTGCCATCTGCGCGACGGCCATGAACGGCGCGGTGCTGGCGGCATTCAACTTTGGCGACACGGAGCTGGCTGACTACACGCTGACCCTGCCCCGCGCGGGCAAGCTGACGAAGCTGCTGGACACCGACTGGCAGTGCTTTGGCGGCCGGACCGAGAAGCCGAAGCGGCTGGTCGGCAAGGCCTGCGGGGGTGAATTGAAGCTGACCCTGGCCCCGTTCAGCGGGCAGCTGTTTAAGCTGGTATAACTGCATACAAATAGGCCGCGCCTTTCCCGATACAGGATGGGCGCGGCCTTTTGCTGTACTGTAGGGGCCGGGAATGCCCGACCTGCAGCTTTGCCGCTGCAACCCCTTTCGTGCAGATTTGTAGGAGGGGTCTTGACCCCTCTGCGGCGGCCAGAGGGCTGGCCGCCCTACAAGCTCCCATAAACGGGGAGTGTAGGGGAGGAATTCATCCCTCCCGCGGGGCGTCTGGGACGCGCCCCCTACAGGCGGAACCCGCAGGCACTTCTGATGCCGAAAGTGCGCATTGACGTTAAACCCTCCGGTAGAATGGCTTCCCCCGCGGGGGAAGCTGTCAGCGGCCCCGCCCGCTGACTGATGAGGCGAGCCTGCCATTATTGCGTGTTTACGGCTTGCTGCGGCAAGCTCTCCCCTCGTCCGGCCCTGCGGGGCCACCTTCTCCCCCAAGGGAGAAGGCAAAGAGAAATTCACCGCCCCCAATACTCCTCCACGATCTCCCGTTCCACAAACGGTTCCTTGATTCCGCCGCGCTCTATCGTTGTCTCGTGGCCCTTGCCTAAGATCGCGATAATATCCCCGGGCTGGGCGTGGTCGAGGGCGTAATAGATCGCCTGTCTGCGGTCCGGTATCTCGGCAAACGGCGTGGCCGGGTTGCCAAGGCGCAGCCCGGCGCGGATGTCCGCTAAAATGTGCTCCACGGGCTCGCCGCGGCTGTTATCCTCGGTGATGATGCAGAAATCCGCCAGCCGTGCGCAGACCGACCCATGCCGAACCGGCGCAGGCGGC
>ENA-OUNI01001076-OUNI01001076.1-human-gut-metagenome-genome-assembly--contig:-NODE-1076-length-11292-cov-3.226332_pt1 | contig 11292 bp, 18 predicted proteins | sample MGYA00242499_ERZ504580 | MGnify/ENA primary metagenome ERZ504580 (study PRJEB26092, sample SAMD00036315) | human gut metagenome | host: Homo sapiens | study: EMG produced TPA metagenomics assembly of... | reverse complement strand
CCCACCCGCGGCCCGCATGGGCGTTGGCCGCGCCCTGCTCCACGGTCAGCACCGTGTTCAGCAGCAGCACACCCTGTCGCGCCCACAGCGTCAGATCGGTGTGTGCGGCACAACCGGGGCCAAGCTCGGCCTCCAGCTCCTTAAAAATGTTGCGCAGGCTCGGCGGAGCCTTGCACGTCGGCACCGAGAAGGACAGCCCCATGGCCTGACCCGGCTCATGGTAGGGGTCCTGCCCCAGAATGACGACCCGCACCGCCGACACCGGGCAGGCGCGGAACGCGGCGAAGATGTTCTCCGCCGCGGGGTAGACGGTTTTTCCGCCGCAGCCGCCGTCACAAAGGCATCCAGCTCCGCAAAGTACGGCTTTGTGCGCTCCTGCGCAAAAAACAGCTGCCAATCGGTGCCGGATAATTTGTCGAGTTCAGTGGTCAAAAGCATAGTGGATCTCCTCGGTAGTTTTATAGGGCCCACTCGTGTAAAACAGTCGGCCTTTCACGGGAAAACTGCGGGCCGCATATAGGCGGCCCCTGCATAGGTGCCCCACACATTTTTCACAAGTATATCACACCCCCGCGGGGCTTGCAATAGCGGCAAAAATGCGGTATAATAGCATTTATGCTGCGGCGTTGTGCCGCAAAGCCAATCATAAAGGGGAGAACCAATTCATGCGTTCCATTAAAACCAAACTGTTCAGCCTTGCTATGGCTGTTTCCATGGTGCTGGCGCTGGCTGGCTGTGCCATGTCCGCGCCGTCCACCGTCGGCTCCATCGGCGGGGTCGAGATCCCGGCAGGCATCTATCTGCTGGCCCAGTACAACTCCTACAACACCGCCTCCGGTGTTGCGGAGCTGGCCACCGGCGAGACCGCGTCCGACGTCAAGGCCGTGCTGAAGGCCACCTGCACCGGCACGATCAACGGCGAGGATGTCACCGCCGTCGGCAGTGACTACGTTGCCCAGCTGACGACCCACGCCATTGAGTACTATGCTGCCGTGGAAAAGCAGTTTGCCGAGCAGAACGGCGTGCTGGACGACACTGCCACCGCCGAAGCCGCCAAGACTGCGGACAGCCTGTGGAGCTCCAACGGTGACCTGTACACCGCCAACGGCATCAGCAAGTCCAGCGTGGAGGCCTACCTGCTCAACGCCCAGAAGGCCAAAGTCCTGCTGAAGATGACTTACGGTCCCGACGGCACAAGCCCCGTGACTGACGCCGAGTACACCGACTACATCAACAACGACTGCTACTACATCGAGGCCGTCCAGTTCCCTCTGGTCAACTACTCCACCTACTCGATGGCAGATGACGACCAGAAGGCCGCCATCATGGCCACGGCAGAGAGCTGCATGGCCGAGCTGAACGAGACTGCTACTGCCGAGACTGCGTCCAGCAGCGCCCTGTACACCGCCGCCATGACCTACGTGCCCGAGGCAATGGCCGCCATGGGCAGCACGATGGACGCCAGCCAGGCCGTCTACTACGCCGCATCCCAGCTGTACACGCCCAGCGATCTGAGCAGCTACGGCAGCGACGAGTACAACAACCTGACCGACCCGCTGGATGCCGCCGGTATGAACCACTGGACGACCATCGACCTGGGCACGACGGTTCTCGTCGCCCGCAAGATCGACCCGTTCAAGACCTACACCGTCGAGGATCTGGACAGCATGTACGACCTGCTGACCAGCATGAAATCTGACGCCATCCAGGATGAGCTCTACGCCGCCGGTGCCGCGCTGGATCACAACCTGAACAGCGCCGCCATGAACACCTACAGCGCATCCAAGATCAAAAAGAACGTCTGAACCTGAAAATTCAGCCGGGGGCAGCATTGTTTGCTCCCGGCTTTTTTGTTGAGGAGGGTCCCCCATGACGAAAAACAAATACACAAATCTGCTTTTGCAGACCCTGGCTGCTTCATCTCCGCCGCCGGTATCTACAGCTTTGCCGTGGCCGCCGAGGTCCCGGTCACCGGCATTGCGGGCATCTGCGCCATCTTATACCGCCTGTTCGGCATCCCCATGGGCCTGAGCAATGTGCTCATCAACATCCCCATCATTCTCTGCACCTATAAATTACTCGGCAGATCGTTCTTTATTCGCAGTGTCTACTGCATGGTGCTCTTTGCAATCTTTACGGACTATCTGCTGCCGCTGATGCCGGTCTACCAGGGGGACCGCCTGTTGGCGACGATTTGCGGCGGCGTGGTCGGCGGTATCGGCGACGCGCTGATCTACATGAACAACTCGAGCACCGGCGGCCTTGACTTCATCACCATGGGCATCAAGGCACGGCATCCGCACCTGCCGTTCGGCAACATCATGTTTGCGGCGGCGCTGGCGGTCATCCTGCTCAACGGTGCGGTGTTCCAGGATGTCGATTCCATTATTTACGGTATCATGTTTAATTTTATCGTGTCTGCTGTCATCAACAAGATGATGTTCGGCTTCTCGTCCTCTATGCTGGCCATGATCGTGACCGATGACGGCAAGGCCGCCTGCGCGGAAATTGACCGCGTGGCGGACCGCGGCTCGACGATTTTGCAGGGTCACGGGGGCTACGGCGGCCAGCCGAAGGACGTCGTGCTCTGCGCCTGCTCCAACAAGCAGCTCTACGAGATCGAGCACGCCGTGCAGGCCATCGACCCCGGCTGCTTCATCATCATGCTGCAATCCAACGAGGTCCACGGCGAGGGCTTCCGGCAGTTGGAATTGGGGAAGAGCGAGAGCTCGGAGAGCAAATAAGCAACATATTACCGCCGGTTTCAGCAGTTCTATGACGTATAGGTGCCGAAACGGCGGATTTTTTATACTGGGGACAAGACGAAAAGGAGGGCCTGCCGGATGCGTCGCCGCGGGCGGGCGCAAGCCTGTTCGGAGGGGTCAAGGACGCCGACCACTGCCGGTTTGCCGCGCGTAGGGGCCGCACATGTGCGGCCCGCTGCACCCCCATAAAACACCCGCCGACGGGACACCACCGGGCCGGGCATGCCCGGCCCCTACCGCAGCACTATAGCATACAAAAACACCGCCCGTTGACGATTAGGCTCGTCAGCGGCGGTGCGGTTTATTTTATGTTGGAATCAGTAGTTCTTAGCCTCTTCCTCGCCGGTCATGACGCGGAGAGCGCCCTGGCAGAGGGCGAGCAGCTCGCTCTCGCGGGGTAGGTGGTGACAGGGGCGATCCAGCGAGGTACTCGGTCAGGGTCTTGGCGGTGAAGGGGTTGTAGGCAATGCCGCCGGTCAGGATGATCTGGTCGACCTTGCCGTGCAGGACAGCGGCCATAGCGCCGGCGTCCTTGGCGATCTGGTAGAAGAATGCTTCCCAAACCTGCTTTGCCAGCGCGTCGCCGGACTCGGCCATCTTGCCGACCTCACGGGCGTCGTTCGTGTGCAGATAGCCGTTAAAGCCGCCGTTGCCGCAGATCTTCTTATAAACTTCCTTCTGGGTGTACTTACCGCTGAAGCACATCTTGACGAGGTCGCCGACGGGCACGGTGCCGCTGCGCTCGGGGCTGAAGCAGCCCTCGCCGTCGAGGATGTTGTTGACATCCACGACCTTGCCGTGGTCATGCGCACCGACGGAGACACCGCCGCCCATGTGGATGACGATGAGGTTCAGATCCTCGTAGCGCTTGCCGTTCTCCTTGGCAAAGCGGCGGGCGACGGCCTTCTGGTTCAGCGCGTGGAAGATGGAGCGGCGCGGCAGCTCCGGCATACCGGAAATGCGGGCCTTATCGGTCAGCTCGTCAACAACGACGGGGTCAACAATGTAGCTGGGCACACCCAGGGAATCGCCGATCTCGCGGGCCAGAATGCCGCCCAGGTTGGAGGCGTGCTGGCCCTGCACACCGGCCTTCAGGTCAGCCAGCAGGGCATCGCTGACGGCGTAGGTGCCGCCGGGGATGGGCTTGAGCAGGCCGCCGCGGCCCACGATGACGTTCAGCGTCTTGGGGTCGCAGTCTTTCTCCTTCAGGAAGTCCAGAATGATCTCCTTGCGGAAGTCCTTCTGGTCGATGACACTGGCGTACTTGGCGATCTCCTCGGTAGGGTGGCGCAGCGTTTCTTCAAACAGCAGGGTCTCGTCCTCGAACACGCCGACCTTGGTGGAGGTGGAGCCGGGGTTGATGACCAGGGTTTTGATGGACATTGGTAACGTCTCCTTTTAAAATTCTTTGGCTTCCCACTTGGGGGGGAAGCTGCCGCCCGCAGGCGGCTGATGAGGGGCGGCCTCTCCATGATGGCCCGCAAACGACCAGCCACAGCAGGTACAGCCTCATCCGGCCTCGTTAAGCTCGGCCACCTTCCCCCGATGGGGAAGGCTTTTTACAATTACTGATCCAGTCCCGCTGCGACCACAGCAGCCAGTGCGATGGAGTTGACCTTCGTCTGGAAGGAATCGGAGCGGCTCGTCAGGATAGCGGGGACCTTGGTACCGGTCAGGATGCAGCCGTTCTTGCAGTCGGCAGTGTGGACCAGCGTCTTGTAGACGAGGTTGCCGGCCTGAATGTCGGGGAACAGCAGGATGTCCGCATGGCCTGCAGCCGGGCGGTCCTGAGCACCTTATGGTGGGCAGCCTCGGGATCAATGGCAATGTCCATCGAAAGGGGACCGTCAACGACACAGCCGGTGATCTTGCCCTCGGCGTTCATCTTGCGCAGCTCGTCGGCATCGACGGTACAGGGCATCTTCGGGTTGACGACCTCAACGGCGGCCAGCGGCGCGACCTTGGGGCACTCGACGCCGCAGGCATGGGCAACGGCGACGGTGTTCTCGATGATATGTACCTTATCCTCCAGCGTCGGGTAGGTCATGAAGGCGACGTCGGTCAGGAACAGCAGCTGCTCAATGCCCTTGACCTCAAACACAGCCACATGAGACAGCGTCTTGCCGGTGCGCAGACCGACTTCCTTGTCCAGCACGCTCTTGAGGAAGGTCTTGGTGTCCAGCAGGCCCTTCATGTACATGTTGGCCACGCCGTCGTGGGCCAGCTTGACGGCCTTAAGGGAGGCCTGCACCTTGTCAGGCTCGTTGATGATCTCATAGTCGGAGAGGTCGATGTTCAGCTCGGCTGCGATCTTGCGGATGGCAGCCTCATCACCGACCAGAATGGCGTCGGCAATGCCCTGCTTGTGGGCGGCGTCGACAGCCTCCAGAACAGCGTCATCCTCGGCGGCGGCCACGGCCAGCTTCTGCTTGCCGCAGGTCTTACTTTCGCGATCAGGTCCTCAAAATTCATTTTACAGCACCTCGTTTTGCTTCTTTCCAAAGGCGGGGCCGCTCTCAAAAAAGCCCGTATGTTAAAATAATAACACGTTATGCGCCGTGGGTCAAGAGGGGGAAGGGGAGCGCGGCATCAAAAAATATTTTTTGCCTTTTTTTCGCCTTTTTCTGTGTCTGCCTATATTTAAATAGGTAGGAAATCCTCCTGTTTGCGAAATCCTGACTGAATTTTAATAAATTCGTCATTGACAAAACCTTAACAAGATGGTAAAACTATAGTAGCGGTTCGGGAAACACCGGCCCGCAGCGGCACCTTGCCGCCGTATTTCTGACCCAATGGAGAAGCCCCAAAGAGCCAGCGTCGCGTCGGTGCCTTGCTTTACCCCTTATGTTGTTTATTTTTTAACAAGTAAGGTGCAAATCCAACCGGAAAGGTTCACCACCCATGCCCACCATCGCCATCTATCCCGGCAGCTTCGACCCCGTCACGAACGGGCATCTCGATATTATCAAGCGCTCCAGCCGTATGTTTGACAAGGTGATCGTCGCGGTGCTGGTCAACAGCGCCAAGACCCCGCTTTTTACGGTAGAGGAGCGCGTTGCCATGCTGCGGGAGTCCTGCAAGAACATCCCGAATGTCGAGATCGACTCCTTCAACGGGCTGACGGTCACCTTCGCCAAGCAGAAGGCGCTACCGTCATGGTGCGCGGTCTGCGCGCGGTCACGGATTTTGAAAATGAAATTCAGCTGGCCCACACGAACTTCGCTATGATGCCCGAGATCGAGACGGTGTTCCTGGCCACGGCCATCAAGTGGAGTTATCTTTCCTCCACCATCGTGCGGGAGGCCGCCCACTACGGGCAGGATGTTTCCCGCTTTGTGCCCCGCAACGTTGAGCGTGCGCTCATTGCCAAGCGCGAGGCAGGGGAGCTGTAAAACTGCATTCAAGCCGCGTCTTCCGTCGGCCTGAAAATAAATTGTTACTCAATAGTCCATCCAAAGAGAGAATTTTTAGGAGGCTACTTATGAAAAAGATCGTCATCGCCAGCGCCTGCCGTACTGCCATTGGCAAGTTCGGCGGCACCCTCGCCAATGTCCCCGCCGCTGAGCTGCTCCATCGTCATCAAGGAGGCTCTGAACCGCGCCAACGTCAAGCCGGAGCAGGTCGACCATGTCTACATGGGCTGCGTCATCCAGGCCGGTCTGGGCCAGAACGTCGCTCGTCAGGCTTCCCTGAAGGCCGGCCTGCCCATCGAGACCCCCGCCGTCACCGTCAACGTCGTCTGCGGCTCCGGTCTGAACTGCGTCAACATGGCTGCCCAGATGATCGAGCCGGCGATGCCGACATCGTCGTTGCAGGCGGCATGGAGAACATGGACATGGCTCCGTTCGCCATGATGAAGGGCCGCTACGGCTACCGCATGGGCTCCCCCATGGGCAAGAGCGAGCTGGTCGACACGATGGTCAACGACGCTCTGTGGGATGCCACCGGTTCAACATGCACATGGGCATGACCGCGAGAACGTCTGCACCAACGAGACCTACCAGAAGAAGTACGGCTACAACCCCATCAGCCGTGAGCAGCTGGACGAGTTTGCCTTCCATTCTCAGGAGAAGGCCGCTAAGGCTATTGCCGACGGCGCTTTCAAGGACGAGATCGTTCCCGTTGTCATCAAGGGCAAGAAGGGCGACACCGTGTTTGATACCGACGAAGGCCCCCGCATGAGCTCCATGGAGGTTCTGGGCAAGCTGAAGCCCTGCTTCAAGAAGGACGGCATCGTCACCGCCGCCAACTCCTCCGCCATCAACGACGGCGCTGCTGCTCTGGTCGTCATGAGCGAGGAGAAGGCCAAGGAGCTGGGTGTTGAGCCTCTGGTACCTGGGTCGCCGGTGCTCTGGCCGGTGTTGAGCCCGAGGTCATGGGCCTGGGACCCATCGCCGCCACCAAGAAGGTCATGGCCAAGACCGGCCTGACCGTGGACGACATGGATCTGATCGAGGCCAACGAGGCTTTTGCCGCTCAGTCTGTTGCCGTCGGTGAGGCTCTGCACTTCGACCAGAGCAAGCTGAACGTCAACGGCGGCGCTATTGCGCTGGGCCATCCCGTCGGCGCTTCCGGTGCCCGTATCCTCGTCACCCTGCTGTACGCCATGAAGCACCGCGGTGCGCATAAAGGCCTGGCTACCCTGTGCATCGGCGGCGGCATGGGCTGCGCCACCATCGTTGAAATGTAATTACCGGAGGAATACATAATGTCCTTTGTTACTACTGAGATTCAGGACGCCGTTGCCGTCCTGACCATTGACCGCCCGAAGGCGCTGAACGCGCTGAACCCGGAGGTTCTGGCTGATTTGAAGGCCGCCTTTGAGGCCATCGATCAGAACACCGTCCGCTGCGTCGTTCTGACCGGTGCCGGTGACAAGAGCTTCGTGGCCGGTGCCGACATTGGCTCAATGTCCACGATGACCAAGGCCGAGGGCGAGGCTTTCGGCAAGCTGGGCAACGACGTTTTCCTGATGATCGAGAGCTTCCCGCTGCCCGTCATCGCTGCTGTCAACGGCTTCGCGCTGGGCGGCGGCAATGAGCTGGCCATGAGCTGCGACATCCGCCTCTGCTCCGACAATGCCGTCTTTGGTCAGCCGGAAGTGGCTTAGGCATCACGCCGGGCTTCGGCGGCACCCAGCGTCTGGCACGCCTTGTCGGCATGGGCATGGCCAAGCAGCTCGTCTACTCTGCCCTGAACATCAAGGCAGACGAGGCCCTGCGCATTGGTCTGGTCAACGCCGTCTACACGCAGGAGGAGCTGATGCCCGCTGCGCTGAAGCTGGCCGGCAAGATCGCCAAGAATGCTCCCATTGCGGTCCGCAACTGCAAGAAGGCCATCAACGACGGCATCAGCCTGCCCATTGAGAAGGCTGTTGAGGTCGAGGAAAAGCTGTTCGGCGACTGCTTCGAGACCCACGACCAGGTCGAGGGCATGGGCTGCTTCCTGAGCCGCGAGAAACCGAAACCGAAGCCGGTTTTCACGAATAACTAAATTCAACTACAATCTTGTAGGGGCGGCGTCCCCGACGCCCCGCGGGCGGATGCGAGCACGCCCCTACAGCCCCGCAACAACATAATTTGGAGGTACTTACTATGAAGGTAGGCGTTATTGGCGCTGGCACTATGGGCCAGGGCATTGCAAAGGCATTTGCACAGGTTGAGGGCTTCACCGTCGCTCTGTGCGACATCAAGCAGGAGTGGGCCGATGGCGGCAAGAACAAGATCGCTGCCGGTTATGCCAAGCTCGTTGCCAAGGGCAAGCTGGATCAGGCTGAGGTTGACCGCCGCATGGCTGCCATCACCGCTGGCCTGAAAGAGGATCTGTGCGCTGACTGCGACCTGATCGTTGAGGCTGCTTTCGAGGATATGAAGGTCAAGCAGACCACCTTTGGCGAGCTGGACAAGATCTGCAAGCCCGAGTGCGTTTTTGCTTCCAACACTTCCTCTCTGTCCATCACCGAGATTGGCAAGGGTCTGAGCCGTCCTCTGGTCGGCATGCACTTCTTCAACCCCGCTGACCGCATGAAGCTCATCGAGGTCATCGCCGGTGTGAACACCCCCGCCGAGACCGTCGAGACCATCAAGAAGATCAGCGTTGAGATCGGCAAGACCCCCGTTCAGGTCAATGAGGCTGCCGGCTTCGTCGTCAACCGCATCCTGATCCCGATGATCAATGAGGCTGCCTTCATCAAGATGGAGGGCGTCTCCGACATCGCCGGTATCGACACCGCTATGAAGCTGGGTGCCAACCACCCGATGGGCCCCCTGGAGCTGGGCGACTTTGTTGGTCTGGACATCTGCCTGGCCATCATGGACGTTCTGTACAAGGAGACCGGCGACAGCAAGTACCGCGCCTGCCCGCTGATCCGCAAGATGGTCCGCGGCGGCAACCTGGGCTGCAAGACCGGCAAGGGCTTCTACGTTTACAACGCAGACCGCACCAAGACCCCTGTCGACGCCCTGTAATTCAGTGACTTACGCGCCTGGCGCGGTCAAAACCGTGCCGGGCCGCGTTTGTTTGGTCGGGCAGTATTGCCCGGCCCCAGTATATGGAGGTTTTATCAATGGATTTTACTCTGTCTAAACAGCAGCAAATGGTCCAGAAGATGTACAAGGAGTTTGCTGAAAACGAAGTCAAGCCCCTCGCCAAGAAGGTCGACGCGGAGGAGTACTTCCCCAAGGAGACCGTCGAGAAGATGGCTAAGCTGGGCATGATGGGCATCTACTTCCCGAAGTCCGTCGGCGGTGCAGGCGGCGACGTCCTGTCCTACGTCATGGCTGTCGAGGAGCTGTCCAAGGTCTGCGGCACCACAGGTGTTATCCTGTCCGCCCACACCTCTCTGTGCGCGGCTCCCATCTATGAGAACGGCACCCCCGAGCAGAAGGCCAAGTACCTGCCCAAGCTGTGCAGCGGCGAGTGGTCGGCGCGTTCGGCCTGACCGAGCCCGGTGCCGGTACCGACGCTCAGGGCCAGCAGACCTTCGCCGTTGACGAGGGCGACCACTGGAAGCTGAACGGCTCCAAGATCTTCATCACGAACGCAGCTTTGCCGATGTGTTCATCATCATTGCCGTCACCGGCTTTGTCACCGACAAGCGCGGCCGCAAGCAGAAGGAGATCAGCGCCTTCATCGTTGAGCGCACCGATCCCGGCTTCAAGGTCGGCAAGCCCGAGGACAAGATGGCATCCGCGGTTCTTCCACCTGCGAGCTCATCATGGAGGACTGCATCATCCCGAAGGATCGTCTGCTGGGCGTGAAGGGCAAGGGCTTCCAGCTGGCCATGGCTACGCTGGACGCGGCCGTATCGGCATCGCTTCCCAGGCTCTGGCATTGCCGAGGGCGCCATCGACGAGACCGTCGCCTATGTCAAGGAGCGCAAGCAGTTTGGCCGCTCCATCGCACAGTTCCAGAACACCCAGTTCGAGCTGGCCGAGATGAAGGCCCGCGTTGACGCCGCCAAGTATCTGGTCTACGCAGCTGCCCAGAAGAAGCAGGCTGCCATGGACGGCCAGAAGGTCCGCTACAGCGTTGAGGCTGCCGAGGCCAAGCTCATTGCCGCCCGCACCGCCAGCGACGTGACCCGCCGCTGCCTGCAGCTGTTCGGCGGTTACGGCTACACCCGCGATTACCCCATCGAGCGCATGATGCGTGATGCCAAGATCACCGAGATCTACGAGGGCACCAGCGAAGTCCAGATGATGGTCATCAGCGGCGCGCTGCTGAAGTAAGGAGGACAGACGTAATGAAAGCAATCGTTTGTGTCAAACAGGTTCCCGATACGCAGGGCAAGGTCGCTGTCAAGGCTGACGGCACCATGGATCGCTCTGCCATGGCTACCATCACCAACCCCGACGACCTGAACGCCGTCGAGGCCGCTCTGGTCCTGAAGGAGCAGACCGGCGCCGAGGTCGTTGTTGTCTCCCATGGGGTCCTCCCCCTGCCGAGGGCATGCTGCGTGAGGTTATGGCCCGCGGCGTGGATCGCGCTGTGCTGGTTTCCGGCCGTGAGTTCGGCGGTTCCGATACTTATGCTACCTCTCAGATCCTGCTGCTGCCATCAACAAGATCGGTCTGGACGAGGACGACGTGGTGTTCTGCGGCCGTCAGGCTATCGACGGCGACACCGCTCAGGTCGGTCCCCAGATCGCTGAGAAGCTGAACATCCCCCAGGTTTCCTACGCTGCTGAGATCACCAAGGAGGGCAAGACCCTCACCATCAAGCGTATGCTGGAGGACGGCTACATGACCATCAAGGTCAACACCCCCTGCCTGATCACCTGCATCAAGGAGCTCAACGAGCCCCGTTACATGAGCGTAGGCGGCATCTTCGAGTGCTATGAGAAGCCCTACGAGGTTCTGGACTACAACGCTCTGAAGGACGATCCCCTGATCGATCCCGCTACCATCGGCCTGAAGGGTCCTCCCACCAACATCCTGACCTCCTTCACTCCTCCTCAGAAGGCGCCGGCATGATGCTGGAGGGCGCCGACAAGGCGACCTGTGAGAAGCTGGCCGGCATCCTGGCT
>ENA-OUNI01001075-OUNI01001075.1-human-gut-metagenome-genome-assembly--contig:-NODE-1075-length-11299-cov-1.574919_pt1 | contig 11299 bp, 18 predicted proteins | sample MGYA00242499_ERZ504580 | MGnify/ENA primary metagenome ERZ504580 (study PRJEB26092, sample SAMD00036315) | human gut metagenome | host: Homo sapiens | study: EMG produced TPA metagenomics assembly of... | reverse complement strand
CAAAAAAGAGCGTGTCTAAAACTTGTGTCTTTTGACCTTCCTTGAATTTCTTTTCTTTACCCCACGCATCTTCACGTAATCCCGACATGCTAAATGTACTGCAAGGTGGTGATCCGTCCAATATATCTAAATGGTACAGTTCCTCGGGAAGATTATTCCTTTTCACTAAATCACGAATATCTTCCAAATAACTATACTGGGGATGATGGTTTGTTTCATAGCATTTCATCATTCGTGGATCAATCTCATTACAGCCAATAACATCGTAACCTGCTATTTTGTAACCCATAGTAGAGCACCGCCACATGCAAAACAAGAAAATACCTTTCCTTTATCTTTAGTAAAAACAGCATCTTCTAAAGACCAGCGATAAGGATAGAGATGTTGTGTATGGGGGGGGGGTAATTACATCTTTCATCATTCCACCTCCCATAATTCAGCTACTCTTTTGAACTCTTCATCAGCCGGAACCGGGCAATCTTTGATCCATTGCATATCTTTACTTTCCATAACGAAAGGTCTGTGTTGTCAGGAATATGCTTTTTAATATCAGGAAAAGATTGAGCCGAAGAGATTTACTTTCCATAAGTTCATCTTTGTAATCCAACAAAAATTATTGGCCTCCAAATAAACTATGAATATCATTAACAGAATGTGGAGTGTAAACAACTCCATCGAAGTATCTGATATAATTGGGGAGCATATCAGCCAGTGCCGTATATAGAAATAATTTTCCTTTATTGCCATAGGCCAATTTTTGAACGGTTTTGATACTTTCAGCCAAATTTGCCAGTTTTTCAGGAAACAAAAGTGGTTCTCCACCAGTTATCATGATCTCTTTGTAATTAAAGTGCTCAACAACTGGTAATTTTGAAAAATCCCATGAGTTGTTGCAACACATAGGACATTTGTTCGGACATTTGGTTGTAACCAATAGACGTAACTTTTCCATTTATAATGATATTGTTTGGGTGTATTTCAATTCTCCGGTATATCCACGTGCTTTCAATTCTGCGATAAGTTCCCGTGGAGAAAATTTTGCCAATTCAGGATTGGAATATATTTTCTTCAAATTCCCCCCCCTCCCGGAGTTTTCTTACGGTTTCTGGCATAAACATTACCGCACTCTTTACAAATATGTCTGCAATCCATCTTCGGTTGAAGCATTTTTCCAAAACTCACTGACCGGAAGTTCCCGGCCACATTTGCTACATTTTTTTAATTTTTCCATTATTCCTTTTCTTTAATTCTACCATATTCACATATTAGTAAAGCATCCGAAGTTGCCAATGTAACTTTTGCATACGGGAACAGCTGTTGGGCTTTCTTCTTTAAGATGTTTTTCCATTCTGTCTTACCCAATTTGTCTGTATTTCGTAATCCTATAGTTTTTTGCCAAGTTTGTGGAGATACTGTTACTGTCGGAATCCCACAAGCTATCAATCCCATAGTCAGCTGTCCGTAACCTTCTCCAAAAACAAAAGAGGCAGAAGCACTTTGTCCGGTCATGCCATTCACTCGTTCCAAATAACAAACGCTATTTTCTTTGTATATGGAGAGAAAATCTAATAAGTCTTTGGGAGTTGGTGGCATTTTGATACACTCCAATAATTTGTTATTCTCGGTGTCGTACACTACAATTCCACCGTTTTTGCCAACATCTATACCTATGATCCTTCGTTTCATAAATTATACTTTTTTGTTTATAAATCTTTTGAGCTTAATTACATCTTTCTTTCCAAGCCTTAGTGCTTCACTGGTCTTGATGTCAGAAGGTGAAGCTTTACAATTCTCGGTTATCCTTTCAAAATGTCGGATAAAGGATTTTAGGAAATAGTCGGGGATTTCAACTTTCATAATGATTGATTTATGTGGATAAGCCCGGACTCGAACCGGGAACTGTTGCAATCAGGATTTTCGTTTCTGCTTCCGTTTGTACGTATGTCAAGTGTTAATAGCATATTACCTGACTCGTGATGCTATTCGTGCATTTTTACCACAGAAACTAAGCGTCTTCCGATTTCGCCACTTATCCGTTTGCCTCTACAATAGAGGCATTTTACATGAACAAAAAGACTCTTTGTAGTATCTACCGTCGTGGAGCGTATGCAGCGTACTCGACTCGACTTGCAAAGAGAAGAAAAAAGGTGAGGCATGATAGTTCCCGGATAGCGGTCAAGCCACACCGGGAGAAGCTGATTATTAATCGGGTTGATAATTATTATTTTAGGAATTTAGCAAAAGTCTTGATTGAGCCTTCATTATTACTTTTTAAAGAGGCCAATTCTGTATTTTTAGAAGTTAGTGTAGAAATAACAGATTTATTCTTTTCGATTTCTGCATCAATATCACTATTAAGTGTTTCCAAATCGGCTTTTGCTTGTGCAAATTGAGACAATATCGTATCTCTTCTTTGTTGAAATGTCAGCATATTATTTTGTCATTTTTAAAAATTCAGGAGCAATGCCATATAGAGGTGTCTTCCCGTCCCACTTGTCTATAAATTGTTTATATAAAATCTCACGGGTGAGTCCACGGGACGCAATTAAAGCTTGTTCTGTTTTTAGTTGCTCCAGTTCGTTTTGCTTCTTTTGTTCTTCAATCTTCTGATCAAGTACCGAAATATTAGTGTTTACCTCGTTACGGCTATCTATTTTATCGCGGACAGCTCTTGAAAATTCCAATTGTGCGGAGAAGGTCAACAACTGCAATCCCCGTTTCTCAAATTCTTTATCAACGATCTGTTCCAGTCTCTTTTCAAATACCAATGAACCACCGTCAGCCATCAGACTGTCTGTTTTATGTTTGCGACTTTCTTCTTTGATAAGATCATATATACGTGGCTCCAAAATATTATCTTCTAATGATTGCATAAAGCCATCTTTTCCCGATGGGGTGTCAGCCTTATCAATATGCTTGTTATCAAATACAATATCAATAGCCCTGTTTTTCATTACTTTATAAGAGTAAGTTGGCCGGGCTGTAAACTCTGTATTGTCGGCTGCCTTTAGTGTGACTGGATCAGAAAATTCTCCGCGCTGATCGAATAGCGGAACTTGAAAAAGCTCTGTGCCTAATTCCCATGTAGATACCTTACCGGCAACGATTTAAAATCTTCTTTCCCTTGTTTGCCGTAGTTCTCCATAAGGACACCGGCATAATTGGGAGCAACTCTTTCGCATGAAGCAAACAAAACAACGGCAAATAGTGCCACAATCAAAAAATCAATCTTTCTTTTCATTTTCTACTTTTTTTTTTAATGATATTATAAACTATAAATGCTACTGTCAGCATAATTATTGAAATTCCCAACCACGCATTTATGTGATTGAATACGCGGTTGCCAATGAAGAAAGCCGATACGACAAGTACCGGCTTCCAGTATTTCTTTACAGTCTTCATTGTTATTGTTCGATAATGGCAATATCCGGTGCCAATTTACGGATCAACAATAATTGCTCGTCAATGGCCTTGTTGCGTTCCTCTTCCACTATCACTTCTGCACCAGGGGAGCAAAGGGACAATCGAATATTACGCCCGTCCACATCTGCAATGATTTCCACTTCAATCTCTTCTGCAGGGCGACCTTTGAAAATCGGGACAATAAGATTGAATGAGGCCGGAAGATTGGAGTTGACAACTTGGCTGTAATTGTCAGTGCGACTACCGTTGTCTTGTCGGGAGTTTTCCACTTTTGAGTCAATGCTGGCTTTGAAGTTCTTCAAGACTGTTACCAGTTCCATGTTGTATTGTGCATCCTTGAAGAAGGCACGATTCATTTTGAAGAACTTTGAAAGCTGCACCGGTTCCCATGTCTTGCTTGTGTTAATACCAAATTCAAGAAACTTGGGATAGTATTTCAACTCACCTCTTACAGTAGCTTTATTCCTACTGTCAGTTTCATTGGTGACAAGTTTAAGTGTCATTTTCTCCCGATCAACAAGAATATAGCAACGTTTCTGATTGATCTGTTCTTTTTCAGAGATTCTTTTCAAGAGAAATTCATGAACACTTCCAATTGTTCCGGCTAATTCTACCTTATCAGGCTCCAGTACCGGTAACTCATTTTCTTCGTGAAGTTCAATAACCCTAAGTGTTGCTTCGGTCATACCTGGAGCAAAGTTCACTTGCATCTTTTCGTTTTCCATGCTGTTCTACAAATTTTTAGTTTTATTTTTAAATGATTTGGCAGGTTTGAAATGTGGAGTATAATGCTCCGCTATGACAATAGTCTCGTTTTTGTGTATGTTACGAGCTACTTTTCGTTTATAGTGTTTGGGTGACAGTGTGCCAAAACCTCTGATATAAAGAGTCTTTCCATTAGCTACTGCATTCACGGTCTCTTTTAGTGCTGCCTCTATGACAGTTCGGACTTCACAAATAGCGATACCGGTTGATTCGGCTACTTGCTTGATAAGTTCTTCTTTTCTCATGGCTTATCCCTCCGTACCAGTAGATTCAATGTCCTCGAATACAGTTTTTTGCATCTCTTGTGCTTCCATCGGACGTTCTTTAACCAAGTCACCATTACCGTTGTAATATCCAGTGGTACGAGTGCTACGTTCCATGAACTTAAAGCATTCATCCGTAATTTCCTCATAACCACGCTTTATATCGGTAAGCAACGTTTTTTTTACGTTCCTTTTTAGGTTTCAGTTTGTCCTTGTATGCTTGCATGAAAGCTTTCTTTTCTTCTTCCAGTGCGGCCATGTCAAGGTCAATATTTGCCAATTCCGTTTTCCGTTCACCCATTTCTTCCTCACTGAAAGGAGAGGTATAGGTGATTCTTTCAACTGCTGCGCAATTGTCTTCCAACATTTGTCTGCGAAGCAATGGATTCTTGTCTTTAAATAGTTCTTTATCCATATCATAAAGGTTTTAAGCCATATCGGGCAGAACCGACAAATGGCTGTGGGTTAGTCCTTATGTTTGCTTTGTGTATATCATCTGTACGATGATTGAATAATCGGGGTAATCCCGTTATTTTGTCATATACAACCAGTTCAGACGATACATAACAAATAAAGCCTTTCAGTCGCTCTTTCAACCACGCGTTCTGATAGGCTCTGCGTTCACGATATTCTTGGTAGCTCATTCCCTTTGGGCGAGCTGTGAGAAGGGGAGTGTAATTTCTCGCCCCCCCCGATTTAGATTTACTCTTTACCATCAATCAAATTTTTATATTGTTCTTCTGAAACGAACTTGTCACAGTTCTCATATCGAGTTCCATCATTTATTTTGTATGGGCTGCTCGTTTCATCCACTTCATTCATAATACCGACTACTGCATTTTCTTTGCTATTATCATCCCATACAATAACAACATCGCCGACAGTCGGGGTATATTCAGGCTGTAACTTCTCAAAATTGAAGGAGTAATGTTTTTCTTCCTTCATGGCGGCAAGCATCTTTGCCCTTTCCTCTTCCGTGGCTTTACGGAATCCCTTCATGCCTCCGATACCAGCTTCGGGTGTAAGTCTTACAAAAACTCTGTCACCTTCATCATTGGAAGGAACATAGGCAACGAGACCGAAAGGTACTTTTATTGCTGGTAAAAAGGGGAGTGGTCTTTCTTCTCTAATTTCAGAAAGAATCATCATGCTGCCACCTCCACGATTTGGATTTATAATCACATCACCGGGGATGAATGTTTCACCTTCAAATTCAAATTTACCCCCCCCCATAACTTTTTGAGTAGGTTGCATACTTTCCTCTTTTACGATTTTTACCATGTGTCCTTCGGGCACTTCAACTGTTACTGTTCTCATTTTTAATTTGATTTTAAATTGGTTATTGTATTCTATGTATTTTTCCGGCTGGTTGTCTCTATAATTCCGTTTATTGTAGGAATACGAAACAACTTGCCGGATTTACGAAGCTCTTTTTTCAAGTTTGTTTTGCCTTGTGTAAAGCAGCCAAAGAACGTGCTTCATTTTCAATCAGTTCTTTAGCCGCTGTGATACTGTTACTGATTTTTTCACATGAATCCATTACTTGACTTCTTCTGCGTATGGAGTATCGTCTTCCTCAAAATCGTCCGGTTTCTGACCTTGTGCCTTTCTCCAGTCTTCAAACATTTCATCATCCAACTGGCTCTCTGTTTCAAGAACTTTAATCATGGAATCTGAAATGCCGGTTTTGGGCAGGAATTTGAAAGCCCAGTTCACGATTGTTTTTCGAGCCATTTCTTCAAAGTCTGTGTCCCACGGAGATTGCTTGCCTTTCTTGACAGCCTCACTACGACTTTTTATTTCTTCAATACGGGCTTTGGGCATTGCATCGAATTTTACAACACCGGAAGTCAAGACAGCGAAATAGTAGCCTCCAAGAAGATCACCACGTTCTCCGAATACATTAGGTTTGTGGATGATAGTGCCGCCGGTACCTTTTGTCATACAGAACTCGTCATTAGCATAAACCAAATCAGAATAAATATCCTTTACAACACCAGTGCGGATCAAAATATCAACTTTCCCCATGTATGAAGCTTGGAACTTCACTTTGCCTTTGTACGGTACAAGATACCCCAATCTTAGTTCAGGATTGAGCGTCAGACCGGTAAGAGAAACGTTTTTGATTGCTTCGACAAGATGATCGGGATATTGCCGGGCACAGTCAATCAAATAAGGATTATTCAACATTGCCTGCATAGCGAAATTGACTTCACGGGCAAATTGCTGTTCTGTGCCACCAGCTGCTATAAATGCCTTTTTAGGGGAGATAAAACAGCTTTCCAATCCTTTCAGTTGTACTGGAAGGCTGGTGGGGCAGAAGGAACGGGCGGTTGTGGTGTGGAAGGTGTTGGGGAGACCGGTTCTGTTTTTGTTGGTGAAGGAGCATTGTGTTGTTCCATTCCCAAGTTCCCTTGTTGGGGATTGATTCTCTGTTTTACTCATTGTTCTTGATTATTATAAAAGTTAAACATCTTGTTCTTTTCAAATGCAGGTGTGTCCGGCACCATTATTCTTCGTCCTTTGAATCCCGGCTGAATAAATATCTGTGCACCGTCAAAATCATTGTTTTGTGTACAGTAAACATGCTGGTCTAACAATTTCTTGAATGCCAATGCGCTTGCCCCCATTTTCACAATTCCGTCTTCCAAATGGAAAGCCCAGTTAGCTGCACTGACAAATACTGCGTCATAGGGAGCTGTCTTTTGTTGCATAACCCAGTAGAACTCTTTCCATACTCCAGTACGTTCATGTTCAAAAAACTGATAGAAAGCTGCCGAAATACCATAATGAAATTTGGCAATAGTCCGGTTAACTGTTTCTTCATGAAGATCATCAACCGCCAATGTTTTCCAGTCAACAATTTTTTGGCAGTTTCCACATCAGGGCGATATTTGAACTTGCATCCTTCGTATTCAACGAAATGGCTAACTTCGGCTTTTCCCCATTTTAATATCTGCCTGATCTGTTTGGAGGTGTCCCGGCAATTATTAAGAAGCTCATAAACCATTGTTTCAACCAATTGTATATCGGTTGTGCTTGTCAATGTTTTACCGGGATTTGATTCTTTGGCCTCTATTAGTGCAATCTGATATTTTTGGGTGTCTCGTCCATACGGACAGTCGGTTTTAGGATTTATAGGCGGCTCAAATACAAGAAGGTTGTTTCGCCACTTGTCAAGTTTTCCAGTATTAACAAGGCTTTCCATTGCATCATGGTACAGTGAACCTTTTTCAGAGGCTTCAATACTTATCTCAAATAATTCTGGGTGCAATGCCTTGTATCGGGCAAACTTTGGGGACACCATATAATCTTTAATCTGCGTACTACTTAGGAAATCTTTGAATCTTTCTCCACGGTGGTATTCTTCATTTGGCAGATCGTAAATTGTATCTTCTATATTACTCATATAATGAATTTGGAGTTTTACAAAAAACTCCCTACTTTCGCAAGCAAGGAGCCAATAACTAACTAAAAAACTTATTCATCACTTGTGGATAGTAATTCTTTGTAATTCTGTAATATGTATTCTTTTTCTTTATCTGTAAAAGAATAGGCTTTAGCCATAAATTTCATTGCCATATCCTCATTGTGATCGGAAAGGGGATAATAGTCAGTAGCGAATTTGTAAGTAAGCCTATTCAATCGCTCATACTTAACTTTGACCTCCTTAACCCATCCGCTTATCTCCGAGATGATGCCGGACGCTTCTTGCATCTTTTCGTCATATTCCTTTTGGTCTTTTGCTGCTTGTTCTTTCATAATCTTGTTCTGTGCGGCAAAGTTTGAAATCTTAGCATATAGTTCATCCGAATAAGCCCATCCTGAAATGATGTCAAAATCAGAGTTCCCATTAAACTTGTATCTCTCACTCTTTTTAAGGAACTTGTAATCACTCCCAAGTTTATTCCAATCGTAATCAACCTTTCGCAATGACTTCGCGCTTTTCAGAATTTCAGCAACCTTAGTCGCTTCATTAATGTCAGTAAACGCAAAACCCATCCAAAAGCGGAATAGAGAAGTACTGAATATCAGCAGGCTCAATTTCAAATAATTCGGGAATTTTGGGTTTATCCATGATTTTGATACCTTCCTCCATCATGCGGAGTTTAATCATTTTCTGTACATCTTCCTCCGTTAACGCAAGAATCTCTTGCTCGGTCATTTCTGTAATTCCTTTCATACTTTTAGCATTTAAAATGTGTTCCCGTCCGCGTTCCGATGGATTGTTGGCCGTAGCTTTTTAGCGGTGACCGCTTCTTGCGAAGCACGGGTATATATATCATTTAAAGTATCTATTCAGTTAAGAATGTATTTATAAACGCCCTACGTTTACTTTGTCATAATATAAGTTGTTTTTGATAACTTAGTGATTCGTGTGCTGCATCTTCTTATTGGCAGTCCGTATTCACACTCTTTTCACTAATCCGCTTTGGCTACTTTGTCGGTCTATTTCGCCCTTTAGATAAGCAGTAAACCTTGTTTTAAGTCTTTATTTGTTCAGACTATACAATATGTCAAAGAACGTTTTGTTAGTTCCCGGAAAGACGGCCAAATCCGTCCGGGATTATTTTCTTTCCATGAATTTTATCAAAGCTGATTTGGTAAAAATGAGACTCTTGCCATTTTTGGTGTGAGGAATATCATGTATTCGATTGTATAAGGTTTGCAACTTCCATCCGAGAAATACAGCAGCTTGTTTGGCATTCAAATACTCTTCGGTTTCAGCAGTCGCCATTTCAGTTACAACCTTTCTCACATCATTGCGAATAAACTTGTGCAGTTCTTCTGCAATCATTTTGGCATCTGAACGGTTCATTTCTTTATCGCTTCGATGGTTATCTGATTTTTATCTTTGTCGATGGATATTGAATATCTTTCAACGTCTTCACGGGGATCAGTAAAAGCTAATTGATAGGCGTAGCTTCTTGCATTGACGCAATCCTTGTAAGAATCCAGCTGCATTACTTTGGAAGAACCAGCTTTAATGCTTAGAATATCTTTCTTTGTTACTTTCATATTATTTTCTATTTTATACTTAAATTTTCCACAAAAAATTTGCATAAAAGAAAGCTAACAACTACATTTGCCAATGAGATATGTAGTAAGTGGCTTTTGAAGTCGCCAGCTTTCTTATTGTTCAAGCTTACACTCTTTGTTTGTTTGACGTTGCAAATATACTTCATATTTTCAGAAGTACAATAAAATACTTCATAAAATTTGTAGTACTTTGTATGTTATAAAACATGTTTTGATGCAAGTTGTTGGTTTATAAAATGTTATATAGGTAAGGCTCGCGTAAAAAGAAAGCTTTTTGAAAAAAAGTAATGTCGTTCTATTGTTATTGTAATAATTGAAGAAGTAAAAGACGATCTCATTCGGTAAGGTGCTGGATTGCTGCATAGTTAGCCCTTAGACGGTTTCCCGTTTTTGCTATATGCAGCATAAGAAATGTCTCGTTCGTATAAGTACGCCGTTCTTAGCTGGCCGGGCATTAACAAGTTACCCGACTTCCCGGATTTTTCGCTTACTTGTAGCTGTGCAGGCATCCCGGTTTCGTTTGCCTCTCAATATCGCACGCCTTTCGCAGTATTGAGTTGTAAGAGTGTAACCCTCTGTCTCTCCGCTATGCGGCCTACCGCCGATTACACAATGTGGAGAAAAGAAATCCGCAAATAGGTAGCAGCTATTTACGGATTTCTATATATAACTCCAAATAGGATGTTTAATCAATTTATGTGGTAATACTGCTACTATTACGGATGCAAATATACTACTTAATTTATGAAGTATGCAAGAAGTTGACGATAAAAAATTGAGTGATCTCTCAAAAAAGGTTTTTGCAAGCAATTTCATATTGTGGTTTGAGTGGGTATAAATTGAAGAAAGACAATATTATATCCAGTGAATCAACTCTTACCAGTATAAAAAAAGGGATTCAGTTACCAAGTAAAAAAACAATTGATGCTTTTTGTGAGAAGTATGATGTGAGCAGAGCATGGCTATATACTGGAGAAGGTTTGTTTGCAAAGACTCCATCAGGACAGATAGAACCTTCGGAGAAGGATATTAGGGATGCTCTGAAAAATGCGAGAATGCAATCAGACTCTACGATTAGTAAAGTAGCTCCTTATCTTCAAGATATTCTTGTAAAAGTAAAATATGTTCCGATAGATGCTGCGGCTTCATTTGTCGAAAGCTTATATAACACAGCTTATGAAATTGATTCTTATGGTGTCATGCCGGAAGAAGGTGAAGTGCTTGATGATTCTTATATGGTCTTTCAAGTACGTGGTGACAGCATGGAGCCAACTATACCGGACGGAGCTAAAATTCTTGCTCGCAAAATAGAAGAAGGTTTGTGGGAAAGCGCGTCAGGAGTTGTGAGTATTGTGTATGGGAAAACACTTTCAGTCAAGCGGATATTGAAAAACAGTCTTTTCTTGGATAATGTGCTGACTTTAAAGGCTGATAACCCCAAGCATGGCCAGTTAGATGTCGAGAGAAGAGAAATAAGGGGGATGTGGCAAGCATTACGCATAATAAGTCAAAAGATTATTTGATATGGAAGAAAGGGCTATTGACAGATTACGAAAAATTTGCAAGGTATGCACGTGATAAGGGAGTTGTCAAAGGTGAGAACTCGTTTGAGGCTTATTGTGAATTATCAATAGATACATTTATAATTCCATAAGGAACGGGAAGGGGGCTATTGGAACTGATATAATAGCTCGTATTGTGGATAAGTTCCCGGAATTGAATGTGAAGTGGCTTTGTACTGGCAAAGGGAATATGATTGAGACGGATATTGATGCGAATGTCAACTACAAAGCAGCTTATGAAGGTGC
>ENA-OUNI01001074-OUNI01001074.1-human-gut-metagenome-genome-assembly--contig:-NODE-1074-length-11299-cov-4.432599_pt1 | contig 11299 bp, 13 predicted proteins | sample MGYA00242499_ERZ504580 | MGnify/ENA primary metagenome ERZ504580 (study PRJEB26092, sample SAMD00036315) | human gut metagenome | host: Homo sapiens | study: EMG produced TPA metagenomics assembly of... | reverse complement strand
CCCGCCCGTACAGCGACCGCTGGAGCCGCACCTGAAGGACGGCTCGCTGGCATGGGTACACACGCAGGCGTGCGCTATCAGGTGGGCGTGCTGAAGGACGTGACCCGCTACGGGGCAACCTTCCATCCGCTGGACATGGAGGGTATGCAGAAGGAGAAAGCTCAGTTGTACATCTCGATGCGCGACACCTACGAGCGGCTTTACGCACAGGAGGCGGAACGGCAGGAGGGCAAACGACATGCTCCGCCGCCACCTGAACACCTACTATGACGAGTTCGTGATGCGGTACGGCTGCCTGAACGCCAGGCAGAACGTGAAGCTGCTGATGATGGACGCCTCCGGGCGCAACATGCTGGCACTGGAGCGCAGCGAGGGCGGCACGATGGTGAAGGCGGACATATTCGACCGCCCCGTTTCCTTTTCGCAGGAAACGACCGTCACGGCAGAGTCGCCGGAGGAAGCCCTATCCGCCTCGCTCAACCGCTACGGCGGGGTGAACCTGCCGTATATGGAATCCCTGTGCGACATGGCACAGGCGGACATGCTGGAAGCGTTGAAAGGTAGGGTGTACTACAACCCGATGGCGGGGAACTACGAGATAGCCGACCGCTTCATCGCCGGGAACGTGGTGGTAAAAGCGAAGGAGGTGGAAGAATGGGTAAAGGGACACGGGGAGCACGGGATGATGCCGCAGGCACGGGAGGCTCTGGAGGCTTTGCGCGAGAACATCCCCGAACAAATCCCGTTTGAAGACCTGGACTTCAACTTCGGGGAACGGTGGATACCCACGGGCGTGTATGCCGCCTACATGAGCCGCCTGTTTGAAACGGACGTGCGGATAAGCTACTCGGAGAGCCTCGACGAGTATTCGGTGGCGTGCGGCCACAGGACGATGAAAATCACCGACGAGTTTCTGGTCAAGGGCTATTACCGCCACTATGACGGGATGCATCTGCTGAAGCACGCCCTGCACAACACCTGCCCCGACATGATGAAGAAGTCGGCGAGGACGAGCACGGGAAAGACATCAAGGCACGCGACAGCGAGGGCATACAGCTGGCGAACGCGAAGATTGACGAAATCCGGGGTGGCTTCACCGAATGGCTGGAAGAACAGTCGCCGGAGTTCAAGAAACGGCTGACGGACATGTATAACAACAAGTTCAACTGCTTCGTACGCCCGAAGTACGACGGAAGCCACCAGACCTTTCCCGGACTTGACCTGAAAGGGCTGGGAATCACCGATCTGTACCCCAGCCAGAAGGACTGCATCTGGATGCTGAAACAGAACGGCGGAGGAATAGCCGACCACGAGGTGGGCACCGGCAAGACGCTGATCATGTGCGTGTCAGCATATGAGATGAAGCGGCTGGGGCTGGTACACAAACCGATGATAATCGGTCTGAAAGCCAATGTGCGCGAGATAGCGGAGACCTACCGCAAGGCATACCCCAACGCCCGCGTACTGTATGCCTCGGAAAAGGATTTCGAGGCGGCAAACCGCGTGCGCTTCTTCAACGACATACGGAACAACGACTGGGACTGCGTCATCATGTCGCACGACCAGTTCGGCAAGATACCGCAGTCGCCGGAGCTGCAACAGCGGATATTGCAGGCGGAGCTGGACACGGTGAGGAAAATCTGGAGGTGCTCCGCTCGCAGGGCAAGGATGTGTCACGCGCCATGCTGAAGGGACTGGAGAAACGCAAGTTCAACCTGACGGCCAAGCTGGAGAAGGTGGAGCACGCGATAAAGTCAAGGACGGACGACGTGGCGGACTTCAGGCAGATGGGTATCGACCACCTCTTCGTGGACGAGTCGCACCAGTCAAGAACCTGACATTCAACACAAGACATGATCGTGTGGCGGGGCTGGGCAACTCGGAAGGCAGCCAGAAGGCACTGAACCTGCTGTTTGCCATACGCACCATTCAGGAGCGGACGGGAAAGGACTTGGGGGCGACGTTCCTGTCAGGCACGAGCATCAGCAACTCGCTGACGGAGCTGTATCTGCTGTTCAAGTACCTCCGCCCGAAGGAGCTGGAAAGGCAGGACATCCGATGCTTTGACGCATGGGCGGCAATCTTCGCCAAGAAGACGACGGACTTCGAGTTCAATGTGACGAACAACATCGTGCAGAAGGAGCGCTTCCGCTACTTCATCAAGGTGCCGGAGCTGGCGGCGTTCTACAACGAGATAACGGACTACCGCACGGCGGAGGATGTGGGTGTGGACAGACCGGACAAGAACGAGATACTGCACAACATACCGCCCACACCCGACCAGGAATATTTCATCAAGCACTGATGGAATTTGCCAAGACGGGCGATGCCACACTGCTGGGACGCGGAAAACTGTCGGAAACGGAGGAGAAGGCGAAGATGCTCATCGCCACGGATTACGCAAGGAAGATGGCACTGGACATGCGCATGATAGACCCGGAATATGAAGACCACCCCGACAACAAGGCGAGCCACTGCGCCAAGATGATAGCGGAATACTACCGCAGGTATGATGCACAGAAAGGAACGCAGTTCGTGTTTTCGGACCTGGGGACGTACCAATCAGGACAATGGAGCGTATATACCGAGATAAAGCGCAAGCTGGTGGAAGATCACGGCATACCGGCACACGAGATACGCTTCATACAGGAATGCAAGAGCGAGAAGTCAAGGAAAGCGGTGATCGAAGCGATGAACGAGGGATATGTGCGCGTGCTGTTCGGCTCGACCTCGATGCTCGGTACGGGCGTGAACGCCCAGCGCAGGGCGGTGGCGATCCACCACCTGGACACGCCGTGGGTGCGACATGAAGTCGCATAGATAATTGTTGGAATGATACTTACGGGTATCAGCTTTAACCCGCTGTTCCGTCAGCGGTAGCCTACCGACCGATGCACCTTAATGTTGTATTAAGCGGTCGGGACGAAGTACACTTTCGCAAGACAAGACAGAACCGTGAGGGGAAGTCAAGTACGGTTAGTATCATACCGTAGAGTGGCGAGGCTGGATAGTATGGTTAGCGCAAGCGAACTGTTAGTAAACTTCGTAATGTCACGAAAGAGTGTAAGATACTGGCACACTCTACCCAAAAGGGAAGCGGTCGGTTAATCCTCTCCATGGTAGGATTACACGGATATAAGCACCGCCGGAGGATGAGACAGAACCTAACCTATCCGTTAGTTATCTATGTGGAACATGGTAAGCCTGTATTATCTCCTGTCATGTAAAAATGACAGGTAAGCTGACAGCAATGAAAGCCGAATGGTGTGCAGGTATAAGATAACAGAAAAAGCGAACGCCGTTCTGTAATGGAGCGGATACGGATTGAACCGACATCACGGCTGATGTGGGCGACATCATCCGACACGAAAGTGGGCAGACTTCTGTGACGACATTAGGTAGGCAATCAAACCGAATGTTGTCAAATGGTGATTCTTTACAATTAACTTTTAGAACTTTCAAAAGGAGGAAAGCAAATGAACGAAAACAAGACATCGTGTGCGCCTGCTGACAATCAACAAACACTTTGGGACAGAATAGACTGGACTAAAGCGGAGTTGGCTGTCAGAAAGCTACAAGCACGAATTGTAAAGGCTCAGAAGGAAGGCAGATACAACAAGGTGAAAGCCTTGCAGTGGACGCTGACCCACTCTTTTTACGCAAAAGCCTTAGCCGTAAAGAGAGTTACTTCTAACGGAGGTGGCAACACCCCCGGAGTGGACATGGAAACATGGGAGAAACCCGAAGCAAAAACACAAGCGATAAGCGAACTCAAACGCAGAGGCTACCAGCCGAAGCCATTGAGAAGAGTCCACATCAAAAAGAGTAATGGCAAACTGCGACCGTTGGGAATACCGACAATGAAAGACAGAGCCATGCAAGCACTCTACCTTATGGCATTAGAACCAGTGTCGGAAACAACAGCCGACTCACGTTCATACGGTTTCCGCAAGGAACGCCGCTGTATGGACGCGGTAATGCAATGCCATAACATTCTCCGAAAAGGCTATTCTCCCGAATGGATTCTGGAGGGTGACATAAAGGGGTGCTTCGACCACATCAGCCATGAATGGCTGCTTGCCAACATCCCTATGGACAAGGCAATACTCCGAAAATGGTTGAAATGCGGCTATATCTTCAACAAACAGATGTTCCCGACAGAGGAGGGAACGCCACAAGGTGGCATTATCTCTCCCACGCTTGCCAATATGACATTGGACGGATTGCAGAAAGTCCTTGCAGAGAAATATAAACGAGTTAGAATCAAAGGTAAGTTATATTCGCCAATGGTGAATCTTGTCCGTTACGCTGATGACTTTATAATTACCTGCGAGAACCGTGAAACACTTGAAAAGGAAATCAAGCCATTGGTAGCCGACTTTATGTCTGAAAGAGGTCTGACCTTATCAGAAGAAAAGACGGTGATAACCAATATCCATGACGGCTTCGATTTTCTCGGTTTCAACATCCGCAAATTCGGCAATGAAATATTGACCAAGCCGACCAAGAAAGCCGAAAAACGTTTTATGGAGAATATCCGTAAGGTGACAAAAGGTCATAAGGGTTGCAAGCAGGAATCATTAATCAGGATGTTGAATGCTAAAATTCGAGGATGGGGAGCATATTATCAGCATGGGGCGACACGTGATTCTTTTCACAGAATCGACCATCAGATATTTCTCGCCTTGTGGCAATGGCTAAACGCCGTCATTCCAAGAAAGGGAAACGGTGGATAAAAGACCGCTATTGGCACAATATCCGAGGGAACAGCTGGACTTTTGCGGCTAAGTTCAAGAAATCAAACGGCAAAGAAGACCAACTTACCTTGTTGAAACTGGCATCTTCGTTTCCTTTTCTGCAATATACGCAGATAAAGGGGGACATGAATCCGTTTGACGCAGACTGCCGCCTGTACTTCAATAAAAGAATGAAGTCAAAGATGCTTGTGACGCTGAAAGGACGTAAATCCCTGCTTTACCTATGGGAAAAGCAAGGTCGGAAATGTCCGATATGTGGTGAACCGATTGACACGCATAAGGCATGGAATGTAATGCCGACTGTACAAGACGGACGGAAATGCAATATGTTGGTTCATGATGAATGTTTCAAATTATCCCGTAAAAAACAATGGAAACAAGAAGTAGGATGAGCCGGTCTCTGCACACGAACAGAGACTTTGAAAAGCTTGAGCCGTATGAGGGGAAACCCTCACGTACGGTTCTGAGGGGGGAAGAGGGCAGTAATGCCCTTGACCTACCCGATCGTCCGTCCGACCTCGCCCAGCGTGACGGACGTGCGGTGAGAAAGGGCAACGAGATAGCGAAGCTGTATGCAGATAACAAGGTGGATGTCATCATCTATGCGGTGGAAAAGTCGCTGGACTCGTACAAGTTCAACCTGCTGCACTGCAAGCAGACGTTCATCAGTCAGCTGAAGAGCGGGGCGATGGGCGCGCGTACCATTGACGAGGGAGCTATGGACGAGAAATCGGGCATGAACTTCTCGGAGTACATGGCTATCCTGTCAGGGAACACCGACCTGCTGGAGAAGGCGAAGCTCGAAAAGAGAATTGCCTCGCTGGAGGGAGAGCGCAAGTCGTTCCACAAGGGCAAGCGCGAGTCGGAGCTCAAACTGGAGACCAAGACCGGGGAACTGAACGGGAACACGGCGGCCATTGAAGCCATGACAGAGGACTGGAACAGGTTCCTTGCTGCTGCCCGGACAGACAAGAATGGCAACCGACTGAATGGGGTCAGGGTGGACGGCGTGGACTCCACCGACGAGAAGGTTATCGGGAAGCGTTTGCAGGAGATAGCCAAGAACGCCACTACGGGCGGACTGTACAAACCGATTGGGGAGCTGTACGGCTTCCCCGTCAAGGTGGTCAGCGAAAGGACGCTCAAAGAGGGACTGGAGTTTACAGACAACCGCTTCGTGGTGGAGGGAAACTACAAGTACACCTACAACAACGGGCATCTGGCGATGGCGGACCCGGTAGCCGCCGCGCGCAATTTCCTGAACGCGATGGAGAAGATACCTTCCACCATTGACCAGTACAAGGCGAAGAACGAGGTACTGGAAAAGGAGGTTCCGCAGTTGCAGGAGATAGCCAGCAAGGTGTGGAAGAAGGAGGACGAACTGAAACAGTTGAAATCCGAGCTTGCCGCCCTTGACCGCAAGATACAGCTGGAACTGGCTCCTCCCGCAACGGAAACCGCCGAAAAGGAAACGGAGGGTCAGCAACAGGCCCGACCGACATTGGGAGATGTTACGCAGGTACGCGGTACGGCTGACGGGCAGCATCCTGCCGGTGAAAACATTGCAGACCGGTTCTCTGCCGTACGGCCGGGATTTCAGCCCAAGGATGAGCCCGGATGAAAGGGATAAAGATGTAGGCCCGATTCTTGCAAGCCGGTCGCACTGCCATGCAGAACGTGATCGGCTTGCCTGTCGTAAAAGCGGAAAAATACGGGAGGAAACTATGACAAAACAAAAAACAGACCGACCTGTCGGTTTTTCCGTTTCTTTGTGTATATTTGCGACCGGACGGCATCCTGACCGGGAATACGGACACTGAAGAAAGAATGAGATTCAAAGAATAGAAATAACCCTAAAGACAATTGAAGTATGAAACGAATGAACTGTTATTTTCTGCTGTTGGCAGCCTCACTGTGCGTTTTACCGCTCCATGCACAGAAAGAATACCCGATAGACCGTATCACAGCCATAAATCTGGGAGACGGCCGTATTCTCCACCGGGAAATTTCGGGCGACAAGCTCTTGACGGAGAGCACCGCATTATCGACGGCTACCATTCCGCCTATATCCTTGCCCGTTTCAAGGACGGTCTTTACAATGGCGATTACGAAGAATACATCTACAACAAGCTGAAAGCCAAGGGTTCCTACAAGGAGGGTTGGAAGGACGGAACCTTCAGGAAATATGACGACGAAGGCAGGGTGACGGAAGAGAAATCCTACAAATCCGGCAAACTGGACGGTGCCCACCGCACATTCTACACAAACGGGAAACTGGAAATGGAACGCTTCTACAAAGAAGGAAAGCAAGACGGAAAGGACGTGTACTACGAGTTTGACGGTACGCTGCGAAGGGAACACAACTATAAGGACGGGAAGCAGACCGGCAAGCAGTATTCCTACATCAAGGGCACATTCGAGCTGAAAGAGACCTCTTACTACAACGAGCAGGGGCTGCTTGACGGCGACTTTGAACAGCTTTACCTGTTCGGCCAGCCCCGCACAACCGGCCATTACAAAACGGGCAGAAGGATGGAACCTGGGTGCAGATAGCGGAGAGCGGCGACACCCTGCACATCACAACCTATCGTGAAGGGAATGAAGAAGGGCTTCAGGTCCGTTTTGACAGAGAGACCGGTTCGCGGCTCAAGGAATATTACAAAAAGAACAACCGGTATGACGGCCTTTACAGGGAATACGACCCGGCAACCGGAGAACTTGTCTATGAGGCAACCTACGAGTTTGGACGGCTCAACGGCAAGGCGAGGTCACTGGTGCGTGACAACCGGTTCGACTATTGGGAAACCAGCACTTACGTCAACGGACGCCAGACCGGTCCCTTCGAGTCGCGCTACGTGAAGAACGACAAGGTAAGGGAAACCGGAACCTACCGCAACGGTCACCGCACGGACGGTGGAAACGCTATGACATCAACGGGAAGCTGGAAATGGAATGGGAAGAATAGAGGCTGCGGGTGTCCATAGCGGGCAGTCCTGACAGCAGGGTCTGGGTATGCAGAAATCCGGGGGGATGAAAATAACCGGTACGGTGAAGGGAAATCCCCCCGAAATCACTATCTTCGCAGAAGAAAACCAATGGATATAAAAATATGTTTACCAACAGGGATGAAGTACTGGAAAAGGCTTTGCGGATATTCGCAAAGATGAATTACGAGAAGGCAAGTCAGATGGAGATTGCCAGAACCTGCGGACTGTCGAAAGCGGGACTGACCTATTATTTCCCGTTCAAACTGGACCTGTTCACGGCTGTGGCAGACAGGTACGTGTTCGATACCCAGCATACTAAAAACAAGTTCAACTTACGGCAAACTCGCTGGAGGAATTTATTGACCAGTATGTAGCCGGAGTGGAGAACACGAGGCAGAGGCTCGTACGACTGCTGGACGACGGGGACAATTCCGGCGGGTGCAGTGTCAACTTCTATTATTACCACCTGCTGATGCAGGTAAGGATGTACTATCCTGGCGTGGAGCAAAAGATTGCTGCCATATTCAGCCAGAACCTTGAACTGTGGAAAGCTGCTATTGAAAAGGCGAAAGAAAGCGGGGAAATCAGGCAGGATGTGGATGTGGATGAAGCGGCTTCGATGTTCTGGCAGATGTTCTTCGGAACCTCCTATGAGCTGTCCTTCTTTCAGGGGCTTGACACCCGGAAACTCTCACGCAGCCTGCACTTCCTCTATTCGCTGCTGAAAGCCTAAGGTACAGGTTGCAGGCTGTACGGAACGGCGGACGATACCCAAGCGAGGGACTTTAATAAAATAAAACCGACCAACTTGTTGGTTTTTCTGTTTCTTTGTGTATATTTGCATCTGTATGACATCACATTCAGTACTATGGATCATGTTCGGAAACAGAGAGGAAGCATCGTGCTGTATAAGGAAAAACGCAACGGTGCGGATTACATACGGATAGAGTATGCTGACAGCGAGGCTGTTGGCATACTGCTCTCGCAAGATGCGGAAAAGACAGGCGAGAATTCCGCCTGCATCCCTGCTGCCGCTTTCAGGCTGCCTGATTTCTACGACCGCTATTCGCCCCACGCCTACATCGATTACAGCAGGGTTTATGTGAGGCATCCCAAGCCCCAAAGGGAATACACACTGCCGGAAGGCTATCTGGAACTGCTGGAGCAGAAGCGTTACAGCCCCTCGACCATTAAAACCTATCGTGCCTATTTCAGCGACTTTATGGAATACCATAAAGGACGCAACATCGACCGCCTGAAAGTGGCGGACATCAACAAATACATCCTCTATCTTGTAAACGAAAAGAAAATCTCGGTATCGCAGCAGAACATGCGCATCAACGCCATCAAGTTCTACTACGAGCAGGTGAAGGGCGGAAAGCGGCAATACTACGGCGGCATCACCCGCGCCAAAGAGTACAAGAGCCTGCCCGAAGTGCTGAGCCGTAATGAGGTATGCCGTATCCTCGCGTGCCTATCGAACCGGAAGCACCGCTGCATGATTTCATTGATATACTCAGCCGGATTACGGCGGAGCGAGCTGCTGAACCTTACCCCGAAGGACATCATAAGCGAAAGGATGCTTGTGCGTATCATGGGCAAAGGACGTAAATGCCGGTATTCGCTGCTGTCGGAAAAGTTGCTGAAGGAACTGAGGGAATATTTCAAGGAGTACCGTCCGCAGAATGGCTGTTCGAGGGAGAGACACCCGGAGAACAGTATTCCGCAAGTGCGCTGGTAAAGATACTGAAAGAAGCCGCCAGCCGTGCCGGAATCAAGCACCGGGTACATGTACACATGCTTCGCCATTCGTTTGCCACCCACCTGCTGGAGCAAGGAACAGATCTGAGAACCATACAGGAACTGCTGGGGCATAATGACATCAAGACTACATCAATCTATCTTCATGTGACGAGCGCACACAAGTCAAGCATACCCAATCCGCTTGATTCACTGGATGATTCATAGGGTGCAGCTATTAGAGATCAGGAAACACACCTGCCGGGTGTCGGTTATCGAAATATCCTATACCTAAAGGTGCATTTATAAACAAATTCAAGGCAATTAAAACAACTATAAATCAGTGACTTATAAGGATTTAACAAAGATAAAGGAAATAACGACACGAGCATGACAGATTTGTTAAACGACATATACGCAGACGGTTGCAAAGCGAAAAAGTACCGTTTATCCGACTTCTTCAATCGGTGGTGGGACGAGTACGCACAGCACCCGGCGGAGTACATCACCCCCGAACAGTACAAGGCGGTGAACGCTATCCGTGTGTGCCGTACAGCCGCTTTGGGAATAGACACGTATGCCTGCCCCGATTGTGGCGAAGTACGGGAAATCAGTCATAGCTGCAAGAACCGTTTCTGCCCGTCATGTGGCTGGCGTGACACGTTGAAATGGGCGGCACGCATGAAAGACAAGTTGCTGCGAGTGCCACACCGCCATGTGGTTATGACCTTGCCGCATATATTACTGGACTTGGTGAAGCGTAACAAAAAAGAAATATTGAATATCCTGATGCGCACATCGGCTGAAACCGTTAAGGACTGGATGCAGCACAAGTTCGGCTTGAAAACCGGGGTGATTGCCGTACTGCATACCTACGGGGAAACGAAACAACTCCATGTACACACGCACATGATTATGTCGTGGGGCGGTATTGACAGCAACGGAAAGATTGTCATTCCCGAACGTGATTATGTACATATCCCCTCAATCCGTAAGGTGTTCCGTTACAAGTTTGAAAATGCGCTGATAGGGTTGTTCGACACGGGTAGGCTGGAGCATAACTTCCATGACCGCATGGAGTTTATGGGCTTCATCAAAAAAGTGGCGAACAAAAAGGACTGGATTGTACATTTGGAGCAGCCTATACAGATGCCGGAGCAGGTGATACAGTATGTGGGCAGGTATTCCAAGCGGGCGTGCCTGAGTGAATACAAGATTACGGCAATGGACGGTGAGAACATTTCATTCCGTTACCGTGATTACAGGAACTCGCCCGACAGGAGAAACCCGGTTGAAAAGGAACTGACACTGCATTACCGGGAGTTCTTCCCCCGGTTGCTGCAACACGTTCCACTGCGCTATTTCCGCATCGTGAGGTACTACGGCTTCTATTCCAACAAAGGCAACCTGCCGGAAGAATACTTCGGACGGGATGAAAGCGAAATAAAGGAAGCCGAGTTGCAACAGGCAGAAAGTGAATACGAGAACCCGTATTTCTGCGAGCATTGCGGACGGATGAGAGTTTACAGCCACACTACGGTAATGAGTGGTGACATCACATATACGGTTGTACTGGAGCATTGCGACATACACCGGAAAAAAGCGGCATGACAGCAACATGGGATAGCTATGCCTTGCCGTGAACAAAAACAGAAAAATCCCATGAAACGAAAGAAAGGAGAACTGAAAATGAGTGAAATACGGATAAGAGCAGTAATAAAACGAACGGGGTGCAGGCATGAACTTCACACCTCTTTCTGCCGGAAACAGCAGTCTAAATTGAAGTTCTATATAATATGTAATAGTGTGTGGTGG
>ENA-OUNI01001073-OUNI01001073.1-human-gut-metagenome-genome-assembly--contig:-NODE-1073-length-11300-cov-2.744742_pt1 | contig 11300 bp, 23 predicted proteins | sample MGYA00242499_ERZ504580 | MGnify/ENA primary metagenome ERZ504580 (study PRJEB26092, sample SAMD00036315) | human gut metagenome | host: Homo sapiens | study: EMG produced TPA metagenomics assembly of... | reverse complement strand
CGGTCCTGTAAGTAGCAATACTGAATCTTGAATACCGTCCGCCATACATAGGTCAGATGCGGACTTCCTGAATCGTCTTATCCTTCAGCCTGTCGGGAACAGGAATCCGAATCCGATGGCGTGATGGCGTTTCATATGTTCACGGCTCATCGGCACGGTTAGGAAGCTATTCTTAATGGTAATGGCATTCGTGGACAAGATGAGATTGAAGAGCCCCCTTTTTCACGATAGTACGGTAGGCGGACTGCCTTTGAACTATAGTCTCCGGACTTTACTTTCTTTAAAAGACTGAAAAAGGCCCGAAAACTGCGGTCGGCCATTTTCAATATCTGCTGGGCGACACCGGCCTGCAACAAGCCGTAGTTTTCATTTTCCTTGCAGATAGGGTAATTTTCTTCATACCGCAAGAATTGCTGGGTATCGAAGTAATGCTGCCGAATCATATAGACCGCTACATTGTACAGGTTATTGCTGTATTGGCACATTTCCCGGAGCATCGTATAGTCTTGTTTCGCCAAGCCGCGGATGACATTCGATTGCGTCAAGTACATCTAGGATTCACCTCCTCTGTTACCTACCATTATACCGTAGACGAAGTGAAAAGGCTAAGATGGAAAAGACATAGGGTGGATTTCGCAGGCATCGAACCTGCGAAATCATCGCCATTGATGCCCCTACCTAAAAAGAGGAAGGAGTCTTCTGGCGAAACTATGATAAAACTTGTAAAAATGGCTACCTTCAGCCCCGTAGATAGTGTATAATAAAGTTGGTGAGTTTTTTTACCGTACTCATGTCAACTACAAAGGAGAGATCAACTGTGATTGAACGCTATACGAAACCGGAAATGGGTCATATTTGGACAGAATACAATGAATGGGATACGATGAAACAGGTCGAAATCCTGGCTAGTGAAGCACAGGCCGAACTGGGCAACATCCCGAAAGAAGCGGCTAAGGAAATTCGCGAAAAAGCTGCTTTTTCTGTCGACCGCATCCATGAAATCGAAGCGGAAACACACCATGACATTGCGGCTTTCGTCTCGACGCTTTCGGAAAATATCGGCGAAGCCGGTAAATATGTACACCTCGGCCTGACCTCGACAGACGTCAAAGACACGGCTCTGGGCTACATGCTCAAACAGGCTTCGGACATCCTCATCAAGGACCTGGAAAACTTCCATGCCGTATTGCGCCGCCGCGCCGTTGAATTCAAATATACGCCGTGCATCGGCCGTACTCACGGCATCCATGCCGAAGCGACGACGTTCGGTCTCAAGCTGTGCAACTGGATGGCTGAAATCGAACGCGACATCGACCGCATGAAACACGCCAAGGAAACGATTTCCGTCGGCAAGATCTCCGGTGCTGTCGGTACCTATGCCGACATTGATCCCTTTGTTGAAAAATATGTCTGCGAACATCTCGGCATCGCTGCTTCGCCGATTTCGTCGCAGACCTTGCAGCGCGACCGCCATGCTGAATACGTAACGACCCTGGCTGTCATTGCCAGCTCCATCGACAAGATGGCTACGGAAATCCGTCACCTCCAGCGCACGGAAGTCCGCGAAGCCGAAGAATACTTCAGCCCCAAACAGAAAGGCTCTTCCATCATGCCTCACAAACGCAATCCTATCACTTGTGAACGCATGTGCGGCTTGGCCCGCGTCATCCGCGGCAATGCCCAGGCTGCTTTGGAAGACGTCGCCTCTGGCACGAACGCGACATTTCCCATTCGTCTGTCGAACGCGTCATCCTGCCGGACAGCACTATCGCTCTGGACTACATGCTCCAGACTTTCACCCGCGTCATCGACAAGCTCCTGGTCTATCCGGACAAGATGATGAAGGACCTCAACCTCACTGGCGGCCTCATCTACAGCCCGATCATCCTCAACACGCTCGTTGAAAAAGGCGCTGTCCGCGAACAGGCATACCGCTGGTTCAGCGCAATGCATGAAACGCTGGCTCGAAGGGGAAGACTTCCTGGAAAACCTGAAAAAAGACGAAGACGTCACGAAATACATGACAGCCGAAGAAATCGAAGGCTGCTTCGACGTCAAGAAGATGCTCAGCCACGTCGACACCATCTTCGCACGTTTCGGAATTTAAAAATAGTTTGTAGGGGCTCGCACGTGGCGAGCCCGCCCCGAGGATATGTAAAAAAGGGTTTGTCGTCGTGCGGCAAGCCCTTTTTTGCTGTCTCGGAAATCTGCATCCACGAAAGCCGCTCCTAACAGGAGAGGTGGCCCAAAGGGCCGGAGCGGTTAACTTCTCAGTCAGCTGCGCTGACAGCTCTCCTAACAGGAGAGCCGGGCCGCCCTTTGGGCGGCCCCTACGAACCACGAGCCACGAGCCACGAACCACGAGCCACGAATCTCCCAGGAGGTGATTTTATGTATTATTTCGATAATGCGGCGACGACGGCGCAGAAGCCGGAGGCCGTCGCCCAGGCCGTTTACAATGTCCTGTCATCGGGAACCGTGGGCAACCCGTCCCGCGGGGCCCATGCTACGCCCTGAAGGCCTATGGTATTGTCTTGCAGGCCAAGGATGATGTAAAGCTTGTTCCACTGCGGCCCGGAATACGATGTCGCCTTTACGCATAACTCGACGGCAGCCCTGAACATGGTCCTCAAAGGGCTTATCCATCCCGGCGACGGCGTTTTGACGACGTCGTGGGAACACAATGCCGTCCTGCGGCCGCTTTACCAGCTGGAAGCCAAGGCGTATCCTTGGCTTTCATCGCCAGCGACAGTCCCGGCGGCGCCTTGCAGTATGACATCATGGAAGAACGGCTGACACCGCGGACGAAATGGTTCGTCTGCAACCACGCGTCGAACGTGACCGGCAATGTTTTGGACCTGCCCCGCATCAAGGCCTTCTGCCAGCGTCACCATCTGGGGCTCATCGTCGATGTATCCCAGACAGCCGGCGCATCGACGTCGACTTATCCGATGGCATCGTCACGGCAGCCTGCTTTACGGGCCATAAATCGCTTTACGGGCCAGGCGGGACGGGCGGCATCGTCATCCGCCGCGATGCTGCCGTGACGCCGTACATCACCGGCGGCGACGGCGTCCATTCCTTCGAGCGGGAGCAGCCGTCGGCTGTCCCCGGTGTCTTTGAAGCGGGTACGGCCAACGTAGCGGGCATTGCCGGCCTCGACGCCGGGATGAAGCAGCTCCTGGATGGTGGCGTCGCCGCTGCGGCTGCTCATCAGGAAGCACTGGCCCGGATTTTCGTACCCGCCGTCCAGGCCATCCCGGGTATCCGCCTGTATGGCGACTTTTCCGGACCCCGCGTCGCGTCTACAGCCTCAATATCGGCGATGCAGAATCGGCCGTCGTCAGCGACATCCTTTGGCAGACATATCAGATGGCGACACGCCCGGCCTATCACTGTGCGCCCCTCATCCATCAGGCCCTGGGGACGGCCGTACAGGGAACGGTACGCTTTTCTTTTTCCCAGTTCACGACGCTGACGCCGTCCGGGCCGCTGTCCGGGCCTTGCGGGCCATTGCGGCGATGTAAGATTTTCTGGCAATCCATCAGGAAAACTTGACTGCTTTGGTATAGTAATATATAATGGATATAGTTATAAAAGACAAATAGTCAAAAGAAAGGTGGAATCTCTCATGGAATATAAATTCACAGCCGATAATTTTCAGCAGGAAGTATTGAACAGCAGCCAGCCGGTCATGGTCGACTTTTTCGCTAACTGGTGCGGCCCGTGCCAGATGATGGGACCGGTCATCGCCAACCTGGCCGAAGAATATGCTGGCAAGATTAAGATCGGCAAGATCAATGTCGACGAAAATCCGGGCGTAGCCAGGCCTATGAAGTCGCCACGATCCCGAACCTGGTCTTCTTCAAAGACGGGAAAGTGGTCAACCGCGTCATCGGCGTCGTCCCGGACAATGTATTAAAAGAAAAATTAGACGCTTTGCTCAAATAAGCAGCTGGCGCCGGAGGAGGATTTTCATGAAAATTATTCCTATATGACCCAGGGGACTTGTGCCCGTCAGATTACCTTCAGCCTGGAAGACGGCAAACTGCATGACGTCCATTTCGTAGGCGGCTGTCCCGGCAATACCCTGGCTCTCAGCAAGTTGTTGGAAGATACCGATGCCGCTCGGGCTGTAAAGCTCCTGAAAGGGAATCCCTGCGGTGACCGCGGTACCTCCTGTGCCGATCAACTGGCCATCGCCGTCGAACAGGCCTTGAAACAAGGCGCCTGATGGCAGCGTCAGTCTATGGCGTCGCCTGGTGCCGTCGACACGGCAGGCTATGGAAGGCGAAAAGCTGGCCAAGCAGCCGGCCTGGCCGTGCGCATCATTCCGACGCCGGGGAAGCTCGACGCGTCGTGCGGCTTTTCCCTGCGCTATGAACTGGTTGATGAAGCGGCCCTGACAGCTCTCCTCGATGAGGAGGGGCTGGCATGGGTCGCTTTATATCATGCCTGCCGCCAGGGCCTGGCCGTCACGTACACTAAATTCAGAGAAGGGTGATATTATGGCCAGACATATCGTCATCGGGACGGCCGGCCATGTCGATCATGGCAAGACGACGCTGGTCCGGGCCTGACCGGGATCGATACGGATACGACAGCGGAAGAAAAGAAACGGGGATTGACCATCAACCTGGGCTTTGCCTGGCTCGACCTGCCTGACGGTACGCGGGCCGGCATCGTCGATGTACCGGGGCATGAAAAGTTCATCAAGAATATGGTCGCCGGCCTGCCGGGCCTCAATCTGGTCCTGCTCGTCGTCGATGCCAACGAAGGGGTCATGCCGCAGACGAAAGAACATCTCGACATCTTGACCCTTCTTGGCGTGCATAAATTCATCATCGTCGTCACCAAGGCCGACACCGTCGACGACATGCTGCTCAGCCTGACCTTGCAGGACATCCGCCAGAATCTGCCGATACGGCAGCCGAAGGGCCCGGTCGTCGTCACCGATGCCGTCAGCGCCGCGGCCTGACGGAACTGATCGATGAATCCAGGCCATGGCAGCGACGCTGCCCATGGAAAGCGCTCAGGGGATGGGCCGTCTCAACGTCGACCGGTCGTTCTCCATCAAGGGATTCGGGACTATCGTCACGGGGACCCTCATCGACGGCCCCATGGTGAATGGCCGCGAAGTCTGGCTTTATCCCGGCGGCCGGCGCCTGCGCATCCGCAATATGCAGGTCCACGAGCAGGATGTCCTGCGGGCCGACCCGCCGCAGCGGACGGCATTGAACCTGGCAGGCATTTCCTGTGGCGCCATCCATCGCGGTGACGTCCTCTGTACGGCGCCGGATTTTACAGCGACGCGGATGATCGATGTCAAAGTGACCTGCCTGGCTGACGCGCAGCCCCTTTTTCTATGGCAGCGCATGCGCCTCCTCGTCGGGACGCGGGAAGTCATGGCCCGCATCGTACCCTTGGGAGCCGAACAGATTGCGCCGGGGACGGAGGGCTTTTTGCAGCTGCGCCTGGAGCAGGATGAAATCTATGTCAAGGCTGGGGACCGTTTCATCCTGCGGACCTTTTCGCCCATGCATACCGTAGCCGGCGGGGAAATCCTCGACGCCCATCCGCAGAAACACCGCCGCTTCAAAGACGACGTCGTGATCAGCCTGGAAGCCCGCGATGCCGGTCTGACGGACGACGTCGTCGCCGGCTTCCTGCGCCTGCGCCAGGTCCCCTTTACCCAGGCTGACGTCATTGCCGGGGCGACGGACCTGCCTTTGGACAAGGTAGAGCTGGCCCTGGACCATTTGCGGCAAAATGGGATTGTCCGCCGGACCCGTCAGCTATATCCACGGTGATGTCTATAAGACTGGCAGGCCAAGGCCCTGCAAGTTCTCCTGGCCTATCATAGAGAGAAACCACTGCAGCCTGGGATTCCCCAGCCGGCCTTCCGGAGCCGCCTGCATCTCGATGAAAATGACGGGACGGCCTTATTGCGGCTGCTGACGGCTGGCGGCGTCTGCCGCCTGTCCCGCCAGTGCGTAGCGGCGAAACAATTCCGTATCACCTTTTCTCCGTCTCAGCGGAAATTGCAGTCGGCTATTGAAAAGAAGCTGGACCACAGCGGCTATGTGCCCGTCCCGGTCCGCGACGTCCGGGCTTTGGGCCGGGAAGCCCAGGCCGTCGCCGATGCCCTCAACGGCAAGAGTCTCGTCTTCTTATCGCCTGATTTCATCTTGTCGAAGCGCTACATGATGAAAGCCGCCGAGGCGGCCTGCCGGTATCTGCAATCAAGCTGTCCGCTGACACTCGGTGGTTTTCGCGATGTCCTGGGAGTCAGCCGCCAGCAGGCCCTGCTCATCCTGGAATATATGGACCGCTGTGGCATTACCCGCCGCGTTGCGACGGGCACCTGGCCGGACCGGCAGCCCGGAAATATGAAATAAAAGGGGAGAATGACCATGGATGAAGAACGACAGCAACTGCTCCGTCAGCTGCCCGATGTAGACCATTTACTGCAGCGGCCGGTACTGCTGACCTGGCAGGAGCGGAAATCGCGCCAGGCTGTCCGCGATGCCGTCCGGAACGTATTAGATGAACGGCGTCAGGCCATCTTGCCGGCCAGTGGGACCAGCCTTTTTCCGGTGATGACTTTGACCGGGCCGTCGTCTCCCGCCTGCAGGCAGAAGAAACGGGCCATCTGCGCCGGGTCATCAACGCCACCGGGACGGTCCTGCATACGAATCTGGGCCGGGCTGTTTTCAGTCCGGACCTGGCCCGTCACATTGCCAATCTGGTCTGCCATTACAGCAATTTAGAATACGACCTGGCTTCCGGCAAGAGGGGATCGCGCTATGACCATGTCCGGGAACTTCTCTGTGAGCTGACCGGTGCCGAAGATGCCATCGTCGTCAATAACAATGCCGCTGCCGTCCTCTTGACCCTGTCCAGCATGGCCGCCGGCCGGGAAGTCGTCGTGTCGCGGGGGGAACTCGTCGAAATCGGCGGCTCTTTCCGGATTCCCGACGTCATCGAACAGAGCGGCGGCCGTATCTGCGAAGTCGGTACGACCAACAAGACTCATTTGTCCGACTACGAACGGGCCATCGGCGAAGATACGGCGGCCTCATGAAGGTCCACACCAGTAATTACCGCATCATCGGTTTTACCGAGAGTGTTTCCGCTTCGGACCTGGCCCGCCTGGCCCATGACCACGGCCTGCCCTGCATCAACGATGTCGGCAGCGGCCTGTTCGTTGATTTGGCCGAATGGGGACTGCCTCATGAACCGACGGTCCGCGAAGTGTTGGACGCTGGCTGCGATGTCGTGACTTTCAGCGGTGACAAGCTCCTGGCGGCCCTCAGGCGGGTATCATCGTCGGTAAAGCCGCCTATCTGGATGCCATGAACCCCATCCCCTGCTGCGTGCCTGCGCGTCGATAAGATGACCCTGGCCGGTTTGCAAGGGACCTTGCAGGCCTATCGCGACGGTACGGCCGTTTGCCAGATCCCGACGCTGTACTGCCTGGCCCAGACGAAGAAAGAGACGCGGGAACGGGCGGAACGGCTGTTGCAGGCCCTGCATACAGATGACCTGCCGGCCTGCGTTTCCCTGCGCCGTGTAGACGATTGTGTCGGCGGCGGCGCCTGCCCCGATGCCGTCCTGCCGGGCTGGGCCCTGGCCATTGATCCCTATGACCTGTCGGCGGAAAAACTGGAACAGCGCCTGCGCCAGGCCGACATCCCCATCATCGCCCGCGTCCAGCACTGCGCCGTCGTCCTGTCCCTGCGCACCATCGGCGACGACGAATTCCCGGACGTCGCCCGCATCGTGCGGGAAGCGTTGGGCGTTTGAGCGTCGCGTGGAGGTTTCTGCCATCATGTATGAGCGGGCGCCCTACGTGGCGTCCATACAAAAACGAGGCGCGAGTCACGAAACTTTCCGCCATTTACCGTGAGATGCATCCCCATTTGGTCAGACGGGCCGCCTTTCAGGACGGCCCCTACGAACCACTAGCCACTAGCCACTAAAAAAGGGGCTGTCGCACGAAGGCTTCTACCATCATGCGCGGCCCCGTTTACTTTATAGTTTGTAGCACAGAGTTTGTAGTTTGCAGAGAAAACCTTTAAATTTAAACCCATCCGCTAACAACTAGCCACTAACAACTTTAAAGGGCTTGTCGTCGTGCGACAAGCCTTTTTACACCCCTTACCGCGGGGATGATTGGCCGATGATTTCTTTTCCTTCTACGAACTGGACCGTAGGATTCGGTTTTTTCTTTTCAATGAGGTCGACCATGAGGTGCAGACAGTGCTGACCGATTTCGCCCATGGGAATATCGACGCGGGACAGGGAGGGAATGGCGTAATCGTTGAACTGAGCCATGTTGATCCCAATGGTGAAGACCTCTACGTCCTGGGGAATCGAGATACCCAGTTCATGCAGGCATAGAGCATGCCGTGGGCCAGGACGTCGGATTCACAGAACATAGCCCGGGGCATCCGCTTTTCTTCGTAGAGCTTCTTCGTAGCTTCCACAGCGCTCGATGAAGACGTATCGCAGAGGATGATGTTTTCTTCCGGAACGGTGTGGCCGGCTTGGCGAAGGTGTCGAGGAAGCCCTGCATCCACGTGCGCATGATTGGGAACGACGTGTCATGGGTCAGGACGCCGGCGTCGAAGATGCCCTTGTCCAGAAAGTGCTGGGCGACGTTGCAGCCGATAGTATAGTTGTCCATGGTGACGCTGCTGTATTTATCCGATTCCCGGTTAAAGAGGACGACAGGGCAGGGGATATGGATGGAATTGAGGTAGTCCATATCTTTATTGGACATATTCGCGATGATGATGCCGTTGAAAAATTCATTCTGCATGGCTTCGAGCTGTTTTTGCAGCTGGTCGACCTTATAAGGGACGACGGTCAGATGAATGGCTTTGTCCTGTTTCATGATTTCTTCCTGGATGCCGAGGGTGATGCGGGCCAGGTAGTTGATACGGAAGTCTGTTGCCCAGTAGAAGGCAATGGCATAGCTGTCCTTTTTAGCCGACCGCAGTTTTTTGGCCGACTGGTTGGGGACGTAATTCAGATCTTGTGCAATTTTGTATATACGCTGTTGTGTTTCCTGCGAGATTTTCCGTTCCCGGCCCTTGCCGTTCAGGACGATGGAAACGGTGGCGATGGAAACGCCAGCAGCTTTGGCAATGTCTTTAATTGTGGACACGATGGCCACCTCCACTCTTGCTTTTATTTTGACATAAATTAAACGTTTTTTCAAGGAAATCTGTGTTACAGGATGAACAAATATTCATTTTTGTTGTAAGTCGCGAATCGTTTGCAATCATGGTACAATAGAAGCGATTAAGAGAGAAAAGAGGATGTGTATGACAGTGAGCAAAGAACGTTACCGGCGCCAGGCCCTTCATCAAATCGACAATCTGGCCAAGCGCCGGGAAGCCTGGGACTTTTGGAAAAGCAGGCCAAGCAGATTTTATTGGCCTGGGGGACCTTTCATCGGGAGCTGCGGCCGAAACACATCATCTTTGCCGCCGACAACGGTGTCGTCCGGGCCGGTGTCGTCGCGCAGTTGTCGGATATCACGTATATGCAGAGCTGCCATATGGTACAGGGGACGTCGGCCGTGACCTGTTTCTGCCGCAGCCAGGATATCCCTTATGAAGTCGTCGATGTCGGTATAGACAGTGATGATGCCGTCGGACTGGACCGCAAGATCGCCAGGGGGACAAAGAACTTTGCCGTCGAACCGGCTATGAGCCGGGAAGAGCTGGCGCAAGCATGGCGACGGGCCGCGAACGGGTGCAGGCAGCGGCCGAAGATGGCATCAATCTCCTGTCATTCGGGGAAATGGGCATTGGCAACACGACGACGTCTGCCGCTGTCCTTACAGCATTGTCGCCGAAAAAGATGTCCTGGCTGACTGGTTTCGGTTCGGCCCGGGGCAATTATAAACTGCTCTTCCATAAGCGCCATGTCATCGCAGCCGCCATACAGGCTATGAAAAAGAAATCCAGACGCGGCTGATGCCCTGCGCTGCGTCGGCGGCTTTGATTTGGCAGCACTCTGCGGCGCATGATGGCCTGTGCCGACGAAAAGATTCCCTTTTATATCGACGGCTTCATTACGGCGACAGCCTGGCCTGTGCTATCGCCATGAAGCCTGCCGTCCGCGATTATGCCCTGCCGTCCCATATTTCCCGGGAGCCGGCATGGCCCAGGCCCTGCGCCTGTGCGGCATCGATGAATACGACGTGCCCATCCAGCCGGTCTCTCCCTGGGTGAAGGGACGGGGGCCGTCTTGGGCGTCGTCCTCATGAAGACCATGATGTATGCCGTCTGGCATATGGCTACCCTGGACGGCATCAACCAGGAAGCCCAGGACCGCTATGACAACCGCAAAGGAGATGAAACGCATGGATGAAGAAACGAGAAAAAAAGCCCAGGCCATCTTTGAGCGCCTGGGACTGACGGAAGAACAAGCAGTTGAATTCTTTTATAAACGGACCATTGCGGCCGGGAAAATGCCCTTTGCTGCAGCCGAAGGGGAAACCAAGAAAATCAAGAAAAAACGCATGAACGAACGCTTCGCCGAATGGGATGCTTTTTGACGGCCATCGGCTTCTTGGCCCTTTGCGATGCCTTGCCCGCTATGACGCCATCTGCTGCGTTGTCGTCAGTCGCCATAGCCCCGCTATGACTCCTTCCTCCGCCTTGCATATGGTGCCATATCGAACAATGCCTTACGCAGAAGCCAAGAAGTCGATGGCCGTAGACGGTTTTACGAGCCACTAGCCACGAACCACGAGCACTGTCTCTCCCGATCCGGCAAATTCGGTGCGGATATGACCGCGTCATTGAGTTCCTGCGGTCCTTGGCGACATAGGCGCCACCGCCTTGCATATAGTGCCATATCGAACAATGCCTTACGCAGAATCCCTGTAGGGGCGCCCACGTGGGGCGCCCGCTACGAGCCACTAGCCACGAACCACGAACTACTTTAAGAAAGAAGGGATTTTGATGATGTATCCGTTATTACATGAAACGCTGAATGTTGGGTCTCTGGTTTTGAAGAACCGTCTGGTCCTGCCGCCGATGGCGACGGAAAAGTCGGCGAAAGGCCAGGTGGCGGATGGGCTGGTCGCTTATTATGGCGATATGGCCCGCAGCGGTCCAGGCCTGATCATTCAGGAACACAGTTTCGTTTCGCCCGAAGCCGGGCCAGTGCCAACCAGGTGTCTCTGGCGGCCGATGCCGATATTCCCGGACTGCAGCGGTTGACGGCGGCTGTCCACGCTCAGGGCGTACCCATCCTGCACAGATCAGCCATGCCGGCAG
>ENA-OUNI01001071-OUNI01001071.1-human-gut-metagenome-genome-assembly--contig:-NODE-1071-length-11305-cov-2.334496_pt1 | contig 11305 bp, 14 predicted proteins | sample MGYA00242499_ERZ504580 | MGnify/ENA primary metagenome ERZ504580 (study PRJEB26092, sample SAMD00036315) | human gut metagenome | host: Homo sapiens | study: EMG produced TPA metagenomics assembly of... | reverse complement strand
CGGCAGGCAGCCACACCTTTGTTGTAGCGAAGCCATTGACCATAGGCGATGTAACGGGGGCTATGATCATTTCATCTCCAAACATATACTGGTTTTTAAACTGATAAGCTTCTTTGTCTTCCGGATAGTCGTAATACATCGGACGGCAGAGTGAGATACCTTCGTCATATGTCTTGCGTGCCATGGTATAAGTATAAGGAGCTATCTGATAGCGCTGGCGTATCGTGTTGCGCAGTACACCGAGATATTCCTGATTGAATACCCAGGGCTCTTTGTTCATAGCCGAGCTTTTCATGGAGTGTGTACGCATAATCGGACTGAATGCTCCGAACTGCATCCAGCGCACAAATAGTTCTTTGTCCAGCTCCGATACGCCTTTGGCAAACTGGTGACCTCCCAGATCGTGACTCCAATAACCGTAAAGCACATTAGATGCGGTAGAGTTGAAGTAGGGGAGAAACTCCAGCGTTTTCCATGTATGTAGGAATCACCGGAGAAACCTATCTGATAACGGTGATTTCCCAGGCCTCCCCAGCGGTGATACAGCAACGGACGGGTTGTACGGTTGCGCTCCATGTCGCTGAACAGTACATAATTAAGCCACCATGTATTGTTCAGTGTCTTTATATGTCTGTCGAACATATCCTGCTGCCAGTCCAGCCACCAGAAATCTACTCCTTCTTTTTCCATCGGGCGCAGAATGGTATTCAGCCATCCACTCATGAACCGTTTGTCTGAACCGCAATAATCTATCCGCTGCTTGCTGCTGGGATCCATTCCCATCCAGTTAGCCATATCTTTGTATCTCTCTTCGTATGGCTCAATGCCGCCGGCAGGGTGCAGGTTGAGTGTAACCTGCAGTTTTTTACCTTTCAGATACTGAAGGAATTGTGCCGGATTTGGGAAAAGAGATCTGTTCCATGTATAACCGGTCCATCCGCCTCTTCCCGGGTTTACGTAATGCCAGTCCATGTCGATGACTAACACATCCAGCGGTATGTCGTATGCATCAAATTTGGCAGTCAGATCCCGAAGTTCGTCATCAGAATAACTCCAGTATCTGGACCACCAGTATCCGAAAGCATATCGTGGAGGTAAAGGTACTTTTCCGGCAAAAGTGGTAAAGTCTTTGAGAGCCTTCTTGTAATTATGTCCGTAGGCCATAAAGTACCAGTCCTGTCCCTCACCGGAAGGGCGTTCGGTTACCCATACCCATTCCGAATCATCGAACAGCAGTCCTTTAGAGTCGTCTATCAAGGTCCATCCGTCGGTCGACAATATTCCGTCTTCTATCGGCATAGGCTTATGGTCACCATTGTCATTCCCGTTTCCAACGAAAATGTCGCCGTCGTATCCGTCTAACGTGCGGAATGTACCTTTCAGATTTCCGGCATTGGTATCACCCGGTTTCCAGTGGAAGGATGGAGTGATATTTTTTGAATCAATAGCCAGGTTGCTTGCAGTAAACTTTCCGCTGTCTTTCTTGTATTTCAGAGTGAGTTTGCTGGTTGTAATTTCAATCCACCCATCCGAGTCGTGTACTTGAAATTCTGCCGGTGCATAACTCCTTTCGACGGCTACGAAAGACGGAGAGTTGACAAATTTCCCGTCTTTCTGCCATTCCATACGAATCGTTCCGTCACTGATTATCGTAAAGCGAGTATGTTCGTCCTGATATGCGACATTAGAGGTATTATTGTCTTGTGCCAGCATTTTTATGCCGGAGCAGATGCATAGCAGTAAAATCCAGATTGTTCTCATTGTTTCTACTAAATGAAATTAATTAGCCGGGAAAAGCAGCATTAGTGCCGGTATTCCCGATGCGGAATAACTGTCGATAACTTCATTTTCCGATAACTTCTTTGTGTATTCTCCTCCACAGATGTTGCGGGTTTTGTCACGGTTGCTCCATCCGGTAGCGATTGTTTTTTTCAGGAAGGGGACATATTGCTGCTGTCCGCAGTCATATACCAGCATTGCAATATACTGTGAGAAAATTGCTGTATAAATCCCTTGCTCTATACCGCTTTCGAATGGTAACACTCCATGTTCTGCCGACATGTCTTTCACCGTATAGTCTGTTGCCAGAATAGCATTGTCCAGGTATTTTTTATCTCCGGTAGCTTTGTACAAGAGTACAGAAGCACCGATGAAAGTTGCCTGATTGTACACATGGGTTTTCCAGGCCGGTTCGTGTTGTCCGTGTCTGCTGTCGGCTATTCTTCCTGTTTGCTTGTCGAACAGATTCTCTACACCCCAGTCGTAAATTTCTTTTGCTTTGGCCAGATACTGTTCGCGTGTCTGATACAGAGGAATTTTGTCTGCTGATGGCTTCTGTTTTTAGGTACACTGTTGTAAAGTGTCATCGCAGCTACGACTGTCGGGAAATTGATACATGCCATTTTTCCGTCACGGTCACTGTCGTTTGGCTTTGGATGCTGTATCGGCTGCCATTGCCAGAACATCCCGCCTTTCTTCGGGTCGTATGAACCGGTATCTCCGACTTTTTCTGAGCCATACCATACACGGCTGAAGCTGCTTCCGAGAGTTTCAGATATTCATCGTCGCCGAACAACTGGTAAGCACGTGCAGTGTGATGGTCCACCACTGGATATCGTCGTAAATAAACCAGCCGGTATTTTCATTGTTGTCATGAAAGTTGAATCCGGCATATTGTGCTTTATTTCCTTCAAATATTTTACGGCTTAATTCCTTGAATTCCTTTTTACGCTTTTTATCTCCCTGTTTGCAAGCCAGGCGATAAGCGTTCATCGACATGTCCCAGTACATCGGCTGGCACCAGATTGCAGCAGCTCCTTTCCAGCGGTCTACTGCTTCTGGAAAGGAAGTATCGGTCTTGTAAATGTATTTTTTACTGTCAAGAAAAGTCTTGTTGAAGCCCTCATAAGCACTCCATACGTCCTGATTGGTATATCCGTCATTTACGGCAGATGCGGACAATACCGCACAGCAACCTATTACTGAAATATATTTTCTAAGATTCATGATGGCTTATTATTCTACAACAAATTTAAAGATTGTATGGCTTGTATATTTTTCTCCCGGACGTAATACGCATGAAGGCCATTCAGGCTTGTTGGGCGTATCCGGATATTTCTGAGTCTCCAGACATACAGAAGCGCGGAAGTTGTATTTGGTATTTTTCTTTCCGGTTTGTGTGCCATCCAGGAAGTTTCCGGTGTAAATCTGGATTCCCGGTTCGTCTGTATAAACTTCCAGTTTGATACCGCTCTGTTCCGATTTCAGAGAAGCACATACTTCGTTGATGTTCCCTTTGGTATCGAGTACCCAGTTGTGGTCAATACCGTGACCGTTTTTCAGTTGTTCTGTTTCTTCATTCAGACGTTCTCCAAGTACGGCGGGCTGGCGGAAATCCATCGGAGTTCCTTCTACCGGAAGAATTTCACCAGTTGTCATGAATGTACTGTCTACCGGTGTGAAGTGGCTGGCATTTACCATTAATAAATAATCAGCATTTCCTTTGGCTGGATCTCCGTCCAGATTGAAATAAGAATGGTTGGTCATGTTGATGATAGTCGGTTTGTCTGTTTCCGCTTCGTACTTCAGATCGATGGCATTGTCGTCTGTCAGTCGCATGGTAACCGTACAGTTCACGTTTCCAGGGAAACCTTGTTCCATATCTTTGGCGTAGTAAGACAGTTTCACCTCACTGCTGTCTGTCTGGGTAGCGTCATATACTACATACTGGAATCCCTTAGGACCACCGTGCAGACAATGTCCGTAATTGTTCTGTGGCAATTGATAAGTTGTACCGTCCAGTGTAAAAACGTCCGTTTGCAATTCTGTTTGCATACGGCCGATACTTGCTCCGTAGTCGGAAGGATATTTTATATAATCCTGAATAGAGTCGAATCCTAATACCACATCGCGCATTACTCCGTTACGGTCTGGAGCCATCACCGAAACGATTCGTCCGCCGAAGTTGGTAACACACACTTCCATGTTGTTTTTGTTCTTCAAAACAAATAGACCAGTCTTTTTTCCGTTTATGTCAGTAACGAAGTCTGAGGGTTCAGACCGGAGTCTGTGAGAACAGCAGAATTATCTTGTTTGTTCCCTACGCATGCAGTTAAGAATAATGTTGATAAGATAGATGCAATTAATGTTTTTTTCATAAGCTTATTAGTTTGTTTATACAAAAGATACCTGTCCCTTAGAACAGACTAAGCAAAGAAAGGCTTTTTACATTAATTTAAACAAAAATCTTTATTCAATGAATAATAATATCTGCTCAAATTACCGTTCATCCCCGTTCCTACCCTTTCTGAGGCCTTTTCTCAATGTTTTTTCTCATTGTCAGGAGTATTTTCATGCGTCCGCACAGATGCCAGATTGCCAGTATGCCGAACAGGATACCTGCCTGATAATGCGGTATTCCTAAATGAGTGCCGGCATTTTCCCGATGCAATATCAGGATGAGGCCTGTCGCACTTGTCAGTAAATAAACGGCCGACAGACAAACCGTAACCTTGCTGCGTTGCCTGAATCTTTCGGGTAAGCTTTATACCATCCCCGGTGAGCCTTATGTGTCCAGTGGACAGGATGAGAAACAATACTCCCCATACGATATGTGTAACTCTCCAGATTTTTACATTTGACTGTACGATACCATGACCTGCCGCATGGATAATCAGACCGGTAATAAGAGTGAGCAGACATATAGCTGCCAGAACGAGGTCGATGTAGAATGTTCTTTGTTTCTTCATGATTATTATTTGTTAGGGTTAGCCGGTACAGTTCGGGGTATGTCCGGCATACATACTTCGTGTTGTTCCGGATGCAAAGTTAGCCCGATGAAGAAACGGAGGCAATGGATAAGATAGGGGAGTACTTGGACTATTTATGGTTTTTGCGGAAGTCTGTTGGAGATATTCCTGCTGTTTTCGAAAAGAGCCGGGTAAAGTAAGCGTAATCTTCAAATCCGAGTTCCTGAGCTATTTCCTTTACGCTTTTACTGGTATATATCAGGCTCCGTTTGGCTCTTGTCACAATTTCATATTGTATGTTCTGGCTGACACTGAACCCCGTCGTCCCTTTAACCGCTTCGTTGAGATACATGAGCGAGATATTCATCATGCGTGCATAGTAACTGGGACTGTGGCTGTGCTCTACATGCTGTTTGAGCAGGTTTCTGAAGGTGATGGTATGCTCCACATAACGTTGGGGCAGGCTATGAGCGTTTGCTTGGAGGTGATAGCTTCTCCGATGATGTCGATGATGGCAAGCGACAGGTGCAGTGCCAGTGTCTGTGGATGTTTGCTGGTCTGTGCCAGTTTGCCGGCCAGGATGGTAAACAGCGATGTAAGTTCAGTCTGCTGTTCCGGTGACAGTTCTACCGTCTGTGTGCCAAGTGTATATTGTTCGAAGGATCTTTTGGAATTTTCTTCAATGAATGCGCTGTCAATCATCAGTATATACGCATTCAGTCCGGTAGCCTGTACAAAGCTGTGTACCTGTCCGGGTAATACCAGAGCGGCACAATGCGCCGTCAGCCTGTAGCTGTTGAAGTCTATATGGATGTCACATTCACCCGATTCGATGAAGCCGAACATATAGTAGTCATCCTGATGCGCATAGTCGACAGGGGTATGCTGTATGCCGTCTGCTGAAAATACACGAAGGTGTATGCCAGTATCGGAGATATCGGAAGCTCTGTGTTTGGGCAGTTTTTCATCGGAATATATAAAAAAGAAAAACCACCGATAATTTAGTTATCGATGGTTTTCTTTTGGTGATCCGCCTGGGGCTCGAACCCAGGACCCCAACATTAAAAGTGTTGTGCTCTACCTGCTGAGCTAGCGAATCAAACCTGTGTTGCATTCATTTTCTGATTGCGAGTGCAAAGGTAGGTGTTCTGAGTGAAACTGCCAAATGTTTTGGCAAGTTTTTTCAAATAAATTTTCCTTTGCGTTTTTATCTTGCTGATTTATAGCGTATTTTGCTTTCGAAAAAAATAAGCCTTTGCAAACCGGTTTTCCTGAAATCTTGTAGATTCCCGTTCCTGCCGGAGCTCTTACATTCGGACAGCCTGATTTTTTACATGCCGGCAGCCGCTTTTTATCTCCTTATTTATTCTTGAGTGCCGGTCTGCCGTTCCATTTTGGCCGGCCGGATCTTTACGAATGGCTTGCCTGAGCCTTTTTTTCCTCTTCTACCGCTTTCCGGTAACAACATCTGCACAGAGCTCGTATTCTTCCTTTTCTCCCAGCAACACCCGTTTGTCGTTGGCTACGGTACGGTGTGATACGTAGGCCAGATCTCCGCATTTCACGCAGATGGCATGTACCTTGGTCACCTCGTCGGCGATGGCACACAGGGCAGGCATCGGACCGAAAGGTACACCTTTAAAGTCCATGTCCAGTCCGGCAATGATTACTCTCACCCCTCTGTCGGCAAGTTCGTTGCATACGTTCACCAGTCCGTCGTCGAAGAATTGCGCTTCGTCTATGCCCACTACATCGATTTCCGAGCTGAACAGCAGGATGCTTGCCGACGAGTCTACCGGAGTAGAAGGAATCGAATTGTTGTCGTGCGAAACCACTTCCGCTTCCGAGTAGCGTGTATCGATGGCCGGCTTGAATATTTCTACCCGCTGGCGGGCAAAGGTAGCACGCTTCAGGCGGCGGATCAGTTCTTCTGTCTTGCCCGAAAACATCGAACCGCAGACAACTTCTATTCTTCCTCTGCGGCACGTTTCATGTGTATGATCTTCTGAAAAAACAACCATTGGTTCAAAAATTTGGTGCAAAAATACAATTTGTGTCGTTAATTTGCCTTATCTTCTATCTGAAATTTCATTTTTCGGCTATTTTATACACAACAACTGTTAAATATTGAATGAAATTAACTAGTGAGATTAAAAACTTTCTATCTTTGCTATATTAACAGTTGAAATATTGTATGGGAAGATTATATGTTGTTCCTACTCCTGTGGGTAATTTGGAAGATATGACCTTTCGTGCCATCCGTATCTTGAAGGAAGCCGACCTGATTCTGGCGGAAGATACACGCACGTCGGGCATTTTGCTGAAACATTTCGAAATCAAGAATGCGATGCAGTCTTATCATAAGTTCAATGAGCATAAGACGGTAGAGGGGATTATCAACCGGTTGAAGGCAGGCGAAACCATTGCACTGGTTTCCGATGCGGGAACTCCGGGCATATCCGATCCCGGCTTCCTGGTGGTACGCGAATGTGTGAAAAACGATATCGAGGTACAGTGCCTTCCGGGAGCTACGGCTTTCGTTCCGGCGCTGGTGGCTTCAGGACTGCCCGACGAACGTTTCTGCTTCGAAGGCTTCCTGCCTCAGAAGAAAGGACGCATGACCCGTCTGAACGGTCTGGTGGAAGAAACGCGCACGATGATTTTCTACGAGTCACCCTACCGGCTGGTGAAAACGCTTACCCAGTTTGCCGAGATATTCGGTCCCGAACGTCAGGTTTCTGTCTGCCGTGAGATATCCAAGATACACGAGGAAAGCGTGCGGGGAACCTTGCAGGAAGTCATTGCACACTTCACGCTACCGAGCCGAGAGGAGAAATTGTCATTATACTGGCAGGAAAAGAAGATTGAAGTTATAAATTCTAAACAGATAAAAAACTATGAAGAAAAGTTGTTTTATTTTCATTATGTGCTGCGGCCGTGCTTGCTTCTTGTAATAATGCAGGCCAGAATAAAGATGCGTTGAAACTTCAGAACGACTCGCTGATGATCGAATTGTCTAACCGCGATGCCGAACTGGATGAAATAATGGGAGCATTCAATGAAATTCAGGAAGGCTTCCGCGAAATCAATGAAGCTGAAAACCGTGTGGATCTTACCGGCGATGCTATCGAAAACAAATCGAGCGCCGACAAGATCAAGGAAGATATCCGCTTTATCAGCGAAAAACTGAAATCAAACCGTGAACAGATTGCCAAACTGGAAGAACAGCTTAAGAACAGCAACTACCAGTCGGCACAGCTTAAAAAGCTATCAAGAACCTGACTGCCCAGCTGGAAGAAAAACAACGCCAGATTGAAACCCTTCAGGCTGAACTGGCTTCGAAGAATATCCGTATCGCCGAACTCGATGAGGCTGTTTCCGATCTGAACAAGAACGTCGATCAGCTGACTGCCGAAAACGAGGCTAAGACAAAGACCGTTGCTGCTCAGGATAAGGCTCTCAATACTGCATGGTATGTATTCGGTACGAAGTCGGAACTGAAAGATCAGAAGATTCTGAACCGTGGTGATGTGCTGAAAGACAATGAGTTCAATAAAGACTACTTTACAGAAATCGATATCCGTAAGGATAAAGAAATCAAGTTGTACTCTAAGCGTGCTACACTGCTGACTACTCATCCTGCCGGTTCGTACGAACTTGCTAAGGACGACAAGGGGCAGCTTACTTTGAAGATTACTAACCCTAACCAGTTCTGGAGCGTATCACGCTATCTGGTTATTCAGGTTCGATAATTATAAATAACTGAATTTTAATTAAATCTGTTATTCATTCTCCGGCATAGAGAATGAATAACAGATTTTTTGTTTATCTTGCACCGGTCAACCAATCAGAAAGGAGAAACTTATGAAAATATTCCGATATCTTATCGTTGCTGTACTGTTCCTGCTGGTGGCAGGTACATCGGGTGCACAGACTCGTGAGGAAAAGAAAGAGGCTCTCAAGACCTATGTCGGCGAACAGGTCAACGGCCGCACATTCAAGCTGGAGGCAAGCATGGCATATCCCATGAGCGGCAGAAGCATTCCGCTGACTACCCCCTACGGATTGCAGATGAAGAAAGACTCCGTCGATGTCTATCTGCCTTACTACGGCAGGGCCTATCAGATACCGTATGGAGGAGGAGAGGGATTGCGTTTCAAGGCTCCCGTAGAAAACTACTCCAGCAAGCTCAAGAAAGACCGCTACCGGATAACGTTCGAGGCTACGACCAGTGAAGACAACTTCAGGTTCTCGGTCGACTTGTACGATGACGGTTCGGCAAACATCCATGTCGCCATGCGCAACAGACAGCCCATTCACTACACCGGACAGCTCGATGCAACCGGGTTGCAATAAAAGATGACTATCTTTGCGTCAACGGAACAGCAGAAAACAATAAAAACATCATGGAAACAAATGAGATTTATGCCGTCAGACTCGAAAAGAAAGGAGTAAAACCTACAGCCGTACGCATCCTGGTGCTGAAAGCCATGCTCGAATCCCCGTGTGCCTTGTCGCTCATCGAGCTTGAAACACTTCTGCACTGTCGACCGCTCCACCATCTTCCGTACGCTGAATCATTTCCTGGCGCACCACATGGTACACGACATCGAAGACGGCAGCGGCTCACTGAAGTACGAGGTCTGTCCCGACGAAGACACTTGTACCGTCGACGACATGCACACGCATTTCTACTGCGAAGTCTGTCACCGTACCTTCTGCTTTCCGTCCATCCACATTCCCGTTGTCGACCTGCCCGAAGGCTTCCGTCTGCATAGCATCAACTACATGGTAAAGGGCGTGTGCCGCGAGTGTGCCGCCCGCATGAAATGACTGTGTAGTCCTCTCCCGGAAAATACTTCACCGACATGTGCGGCTGGATGCTGTAATACGGACGGTGGTCGCGCGGCAGATAGCCCACGCCGTGTACTCCCACCTGCACCGACAGCCGCGGAGATACCCGTATATGATGGTCGTATCAGGCTCTGTTCTTGAGTGTTGATACGACCATTCATTTTCTCTATCAGTATGTCCGGATTCTCAAAGCTTGAAAATCCGTTCCATCAGCTTCCATTTCTCCTGAGAAGACTGTCCCGGCAGCACCTTCTGATACTTGGACATATGCTCCTCCCATTCCGCCTGACGAGGCAGTGTAGCAAGTCGGGCATAGTCACGTTCCATATCAAACTCGTCCGTCGTATCCATAATCATAAACAGGTGGTTGCCGTAAATATAAATCTGCATATCCACGATACCCACTTCACGGATGCCCGCTTTCACTTCCTCCCATACGTGCGCATGCTCTGCCACGTAAGCCTCTATCAACTCCTTGTCGTCGTAGAGATCCAACGTCTGACAATATCTTTTCATTTATACCGTTCTGTTTTGTTTTTTATCAGTCCCTGCGGAAAATATCACGCGTATATACCTTCTCCTTCACATCGTCCAGACACGCATCATAGCGGTTGGCGATGATAGCCTGCGCCTGCGCCTTGAAATCCTCCAGTCTGTTCACCACCTTCGATCCGAAGAACGTACTGCCATCCTCCAGCGTCGGTTCGTAGATGATAATCGTAGCTCCCTTCGCCTTGATGCGCTTCATCACACCCTGAATGGAACTCTGGCGGAAGTTGTCGCTGTTCGATTTCATCGTGAGGCGGTACACCCCGATGACACATTCCTTTTCCTCCGCCGGATTATAGCTGCCCCGGTTGTAGTAATCATAATATCCCGCCTTGTGCAGCACCCTGTCGGCAATGAAATCCTTGCGCGTGCGGTTGCTCTCCACAATCGCCTGAATCAGATTCTCCGGCACATCCTGATAGTTCGCCAGCAGCTGCTTCGTATCCTTAGGCAGACAGTAGCCCCCGTAGCCGAACGACGGATTGTTATAATGCGAGCCGATGCGCGGATCCAGACAGATACCCTGGATGATAGCCTGCGTATCCAGTCCCTTCACCTCCGCATACGTATCCAGCTCGTTGAAGTACGACACACGCAGCGCCAGATACGTATTGGCAAACAGCTTCACCGCTTCCGCCTCCTTCATACCCATGAACAGCGTGTCCACGTCCGGCTTGATAGCCCCTTCCTGAAGCAATGCCGCAAACTCGTGCGCTTTTTCCTCCAGCTGCTCACCTGCGATTTCCTTGATGGCTCTGTTCTCCTCATCCAGTCCCGCTATCAGTTTCGGGAATCCCACGATGATGCGGCTCGGATAAAGATTGTCGTACAGCGCCTTGCTCTCACGCAGAAACTCCGGCGAGAACAGCAGGTTGAACTTCTTTCCCGCCAGGGCAGGAGAGGTACGGAACTTCTCCGCATACTTCACATACAGACTCCGGCAGTAACCCACAGGGATGGTACTCTTTATCACCATCACCGCATCCGGATTCACCTCCAGCACCAGGTCGATCACCTCCTCCACGTGCGACGTATCGAAATAATTCTTCACCGGATCGTAGTTCGTAGGAGCCGCAATCACCACAAAGTCCGCCCTCCCGGTAAGCCGAAGCCCCGTCGAGCGTAGCCGTCAGGTTCAGTTCCTTTTCCGCCAG
>ENA-OUNI01001070-OUNI01001070.1-human-gut-metagenome-genome-assembly--contig:-NODE-1070-length-11333-cov-3.349634_pt1 | contig 11333 bp, 13 predicted proteins | sample MGYA00242499_ERZ504580 | MGnify/ENA primary metagenome ERZ504580 (study PRJEB26092, sample SAMD00036315) | human gut metagenome | host: Homo sapiens | study: EMG produced TPA metagenomics assembly of... | reverse complement strand
TACAAATTACAGCTGTATAATCTGGTTTCTTTTATAATATATCCACAGTAAATCTCCTCATTCTTTAAATAGAAAGTAGAAATTCTGTTAAGTTTTCAATAGCATCTGGTTTTTCTGATAGTTCTTTCCCCATCAGTCCCTCTCCCATAATACTGGGATCCGCGCCAAGAGATACAGCGACTCGACTTGAATTCCATACAGCTTCATACATCATTTCCTGATTCTCTTTTGTTACTTTATTGAGAACGTAATAAAATGGTTTTCGAATACTTTCCGATAATTCCCCGATTTTTTTGGAAAGCTGTAGGGATTCATAGGATGGATCTATGATTATCAATATCAAATCTACACCGTTATCAATTCCACGTCCAAAGTGTTCAATACCAGCCTCCATATCCATTAGCGCAAATTGGTCTTCTGTAAGCCTGAGATTTTGGATAAATTGAGTCATAACAGTTCCCATAGCACAAGAACACCCTTCATTTGCCTGATGAATTTTTCCACTGCTCATCAGTTTACACCGTCCTTCAGACTATAATAATCTTCCGGTATATCATCTATAGTCCAGGTTTCCTCAAAAAACTGATGAGTAAATTTTGATAACATCATATCATTTAAAACATTTTGCTTACCACCGAAATAGTCTGTAAAATCTCTGGGAAGCTTCATACCTAGCTGTCGGTGTAGACCATAATTAGATTCATCGGAATCAATTACCAAAATTTCTTTTCCTCGTCTGGCTAAAGCCTTAGCCAAAAGACTGGTTACTGTACTTTTTCCACATCCACCTTTTCCGCAAACTGCTATTTTCATCTGTTATCTCCTTTACCCGTAATCTATTATGATTTATAATTCCAGTTTCTCTATAATACCTTTTAAGGCTTCTTACTCCACTTCCTCCAGTTCTGTTCCTTCCGGAAGAATATATCCGCAGTTATCACATACTCCGTCCTCTGCGAGTATCCCGTCTTTCACAAAGGCTTCAATGCCTCCCGGTTCATGACAGCGTGGACAATCTAATTCCTGTATCTTTTTCTGATTTCTTACATCCTGGCAATTGGCAAATTCAATTTTACCCATAGTGATTCCTCCATTTTCATTCCATATCAATTTGTCTTCGCAAAAAAAGTTCCTACCATACGGGAAAAATTGCTGATATTACGAATATAGGCAAAATCTTTTCCATAGATTCTCTTTTCCACGGAGAGCTCTTCTTCATTCCCTACAAAAATACCAATTACGAAAATTCCCTGATTTCTGGCCCGACGCACCTCATATGCAGTATCTTTCACAGCTCCTTCTCCGTCATAGATCTTGGGCTGGCGGGTTCCTGGTCGTTGTATGCTCATATCACAGGGTTTTCCATCACTTAATACGATTAAAATCTTATTTTTTTCCGGTCGCCCCATGAGAGAGGAAGAGACTGTTTTCAGTGCAAGCCCATCTCTGTTATTGCATACGCCCGAAATTGAAAGATTCTTTCATTTGTTTCCCTTGGATCTTCATAATCCCGAAATCTCTGAAGTACTGTATATCCCCAGAAAGCACAGTATCCTGTCACCCGATGAGGAATTCCTGCCTGGCTTAATGCTTCACTGATAATATATCCTGCGCCGCTACCTGAGCCTGTCTGCCAGCTTGGGAACCACTGGAATCAATCAGGACATCTATTACAAATTCAGAATCTTCTGATCTCTTTTTTCTATTAAATAGCTTGTCATCGTCTGTTCTTCCAATTTTCCATAACCGTTCTGGAACAAGCTGCCCTGCATCAGATCTGCTGACAAAATCATCCTTTCGGATTATAAATGCCCGTTTCAGTGACTCTGCCAACACAGAAATATTTCTTTTGATGATCCAGTGATTATTTCCATAATAGGCTTTATTTTTTTCAAACTGCAGCTGAGCAAAACGGTATTGATTATTTTTTATCATAGGGTTCTGTAAAATTCCGTCTGTAAGATACAGGTTACAGTTTTTGTGGATTCCTGTACAAAATTTCCGGTTGACTCTGGCCTGTTCCGATTCACTTAGATACGATTTTCCGTAATTCAGTTCCACATATTCCCGTATCCGTCGCACTGCCTGTGGATTTATATTCTCCGGGCTTTCCGGAACTTCTTCTTTTTCCGGAGAAAAATAAGATCTTTTTTTCTTTTTGTTTCTGATATCCAGACTCATCATCTTTTTTTTGAGATTAGAAAGATATTTTTGAATGATGTCTTCCATCTGTTCATCCGTCATGCATTCCTGCCACGCGTCATTGGCCAATGCCATATCCGGTAAATTCAGAATCTTCTCCAGATTTTCCATTCTTTTTTCAAAAGAAGGATCCAGAACATGATTATAAATCTCATCTATCACGTTTATGACATCTTCCGTATTTTCCGCATCCTTCAGAGATAGAATCTTGTACAATGCAATCTCTGCCTGTGGATCCATTCCCTTATCGTCTGTGTTCTCCAGAACATGCCTTATATACAGAAGCCTGATCCTGTGAATCAGGTCTGTTCCGGCTTTGTCTGATACCTGCTCTTCTTCGGCCTTTTCCAATTCTCTGAATGCCTGTTCTCTGATTTCCTTTGTTCCCAAACGTTCTCGAATGATAAACCGATTCACTGCAGCATCCATGCATAATCCAGCAAGAGGCAAAAGTATATCTTCTCCAGCAGAAAAATGTAATTTTTTCATCAAATACATGCCAAGTTTCTTCTGATCAAAATATCGTGCAAAGGCACCCTGCTTCACTGCCTCATATAGAACCGTTTGTTTTGAATAAACATATTTTTCTGTGTCCGGTTCAAATTCCATATCATAATCACCACTGACTGTCCAAAAAAGATTTCTGATACGATTGCTGATCTCCAGACGATGTTCTTCCAGTTGTTTCGCCGGCCATCTGACATCCTCCATACAAGTTTACCCCCATATGTCTTTTCCGGTCCAGGAAGATGGGATTCTGGTAGAAACCACATCTTCTATGATCTCTTTTTCAAATACATCAAAACTTTTATTTATGATCCCCATCTGGATTGCATCAATTGGAGAAAGTCCGCTTTTTGTTGCTTTTACAGCAGAAACCAGTCCTCTCAGGTCAAGAGATTTTGTTGAGATTTCTCCATGATAAGCTTTGATCTGCAAATCCAGAAACAGTCCTGCAAAAGCTTTCAGTGCACTTTTTCCCCATCTGGAAAATGTTGTCTTAATACAAAAAGGACACTATCCTCATCCATTTCAGGCATATCAATTACCATAAACCTTGAAACCAATGCTTCATTTAGCTCTCTGGTACCTGCGTAGCCATAATTCATCGTGCCGATAAATCGTGTTGCCGGATGAAGTAAAATCCTGTTATATCCTGGAATATCGATTCTGCGCCGATGATCCAGTGTGGCATGCAGTACAGAAACCGCATCATTTTTTGCCATATTGATTTCGTCCAGGATTCCAAATCCTCCAAATTCCGCACATTGGTAAATGGGACCTTTCCGAAGGCGAACTTCATTATTTATAAAGGTATCCGTTCCAATCAGATCGGCACTGTCTGTATTTACGTGAAAAGAAATGTCGTATTCCGGTCTTCCGAATATCCATGCCAGTGTCTCACATAGTACATTTTTTCCTGTAGCTTTCGCACCGGAAAGTAACAGGTTATCTCCCTGAAGAAGCGCTGCTATTGACATTTCTAGAATCTTTTTCCCATAGAATAGGATATCCGGTTTTTCTATCCGTTCCTTTACTTGATCCTCCACCTCATAACGCATGTGAAAATCTCTCAGTTCTCCAATCAGTTCCTGCGCTATCTTCTGGTCTTCTAAATATTTTTCTATTTCTGTCCAATGATTTCTCATGAAGTTTTTCCTTTCTTTGCAATTATAGCAATCCTCGTAAATAATGCATTTAAGACAGTTCAGCAGAGTGCGAAAGACAAGGAAGATATCTGCTGGCGTGCTGACGCACGGCAAAGATATCTGACGCAGGATTTCACACTCTGATGGGCTGGATTAAGATGCATTATTTCAGAGGATTGCTATAGTTATACCAAATCAGATAATATTTCTGTTTACTCAATCTTCAAACTTTCAATCCCCCAACTCACAATCCTAACTTCTTTATAATTTCTCCCAGTGCACTTCTTACAGGAGAATCTTTCGGAAGCTGTATGATCGGCTTTCCATTACAGTCATACTGATATACCTGGTCATCATGTGGTACAACCCCTAACAGCTCCAGTCCCTGATTTCGGATTTCTTCCAGAGTTCCGGCATCCAGTTTTCCATCTGGAACACGATTCACGATCAATCCAGTTTTCTGTGGTTTAAAGTTTAACTCCTTCATCAGCTTTGCAATACGTCCGGCTGCCTGAACACCTCTTCTGGAACAGTCACTTACAAGAATGGCAACTTCCATCATTGGCAGGATTCCTCTGCTGATATGTTCCATACCTGCTTCGTTATCAACCACAATATATGGATAATGACTTTGCAGTTTCTGAACCTGGGTCTGCACAAGGCCATTTACAAAACAATAGCAGCCCTGTCCCTGGGTTCGTCCCATTACCATCAAATCATAATCGTCTTCTTCTGCAATCGCATCAGAAAGACGCATTTCCAGATATGCCTGTTTTGTCATACCGGAGGGAATCTGATATCGTGGGTCTATGCCTGCCCGCTCAATTTCTTCTCTCAGCTCCCAAGTGTGACCTCCGGCTCAACACCGAGCACTTCGTTCAAATTTGCATTTGCATCTGCATCCACCGCCAGGACCGGACGTTTTCCGCTTTCACATAAATACTGAATCAACAATCCACAAAGAGTTGTTTTTCCTACGCCGCCTTTTCCTGATACTGCAATTACATGTCCCATGTTTTTCCTCCTAAAATTCTGAACAATCTGTTGACTTTTTCTTTAAACCTCATTATAGTTGTTACTATATAAATTACAATAATCAATCTGTGAGATTTGTATGGTTACTCAACACATCAGAAAAATTGTTGAGAAATCATATGATACTAACTAATACAGGAGTATATAATGTCAGAAAAAACGAGAAAACAAGATCGCCGTACCCGCTATACCAGGCAAACCATAAAAGATACGTTCTTAGAATTGTTAAATCAGAAAAGTTTTACGAAAATTACAGTTACAGAGATCTGCAAAAATGCTGAAATCAACCGTGGCACTTTTTATCTTCATTACTACGATATCCATGATGTATTATCAGATATTTTTAATGATATGACTCAGGATATGTTAACAACTGTAGATCATTTATTCTGTCTAAATCAAAAAAGCTGTTCCTATCCGTTCTGTCAGAAAATACAGATGGAATCACAATACAGGGCACTGTTTCTGGATGATGCAATTGCCCCTATTCTTCTGGAAAAAATAGCAGAAAATACAAAAGAAGGCTATGTGACCTGGCTTATGTCACACAGCCTCCTGACCTTTGAACAGGCAGAATCGGTTTTTTATTTTCAAATGAATGGCTGCCTTTCCATCAACAGACTGATGCTCCGCAATCACTGTAATGACTGGAAACAGATTCAGACAGTAATCGACAAATTTATCAAAGCCGGGCTGGAAAGTTTTCTGATCCATGATCAGAGGGAAGAAAATGCTTCCGATAATTTTTGCAACAAAATTTCTCCAACTGTTACCGCATCTTCTACACTCAGATAATGATCGGCATGATCCTGAAGAAATATTTTGCCAGATGCAGGAAATTCTTCATCTGCAAACCATATCTTTAAAGTTACCGGATATCTTGGCAGAACTGGAAAAACAGCACACAGATCCGCCTTTGTCTCTGTGAATTCTGCACCCAGGTTTTTACATGCTTTCTGAATTTTCTCAGGATCTTTATCCTGCAAAAGCTTTTCCAGTTTCTGCTCTGCAGTCCGGTCAAACTTGGTTCCTCGAATCAATCCATCTTTCAGGTTACCAAAAGTAATGAGCTTCTGTGAACCTTCTGTTCCATCGGCCATATCCAGATAATGCAGCAATGTCAGATAATGCCATTCGTCCATGTCTGAGTTAATACGAAACTCAGGGAGTTGAATTTCAATCGTTTCATAAAAACTCAGTACTTCAAGCACATTTCGGCTGCTATGAAAAACAGCCCCGCTTTTTGCAGCAATATCCTCTCCGTAACGATTTTGCAGCCGTTTTACTGCTGCCTGCAACATTTCCTGAAATGCACGATTTTCTGTTTGATTTTTGTATTCCATAAGTTCTCCTTTGTAAATATTTTATCGCATCATGTAATAATCAATGTTTATTCAAGGATTTTGGTGGTTTCATAAATTTGTCTACGATCTGCATATTATACAATCCTCCGTAAATTTCATTCCTGTATTGACTTTTCCTTTAAATTTCATTATAGTTGTAATTATATTATTTACAATCATCAAAATAGTAAATATGCACAGTTTCTCAACATATTGGAAAGAACTGTTGCGAACTTGAAATGTTTTAGACAAACCAGAAATATTTTTTGTCTCAAAAATGTGAAAGCAAAATCATTATATCATACTACAAGGAGTTTCTTATCATGAAATATTCAACGAAATTAAGTGATACTGTTCATGTGATGGTTCTGATTGCTATCAACCAGGAAAATCTCTCTCCAGTGCCTCAATTGCAGAAAGTGTCCATACAAATCCCGCTTTGTACGCCAGCTTATGTTAAAACTAAAAAAGGCCGGACTTATGACCAGTGTAGCCGGACATGCCCATCCTTCTCTTTCAAAACCGGCAGACCAGATTACATTGCTGGATATTTATAAGGCAGTTGAAGGTGAGAAACCGCTGCTTCATTTAGATACTCATACCAATCCTGATTGTGGTGTTGGTATTAATATTCAGTTATCTTTGCAGGGATTTTATAATGAAATTCAAAAAAACGCTGAAGAAAAGATGAATACGATTACTTTACAGGATATCATAAATACTTATTACCAGAGAACATCCATGCAAATGATTTACAGAATATTATATAGAAGGAGAAACGAAAAAGAACTTCCAGATATGGATTATCTTTGACTATTATCAGTCTACACCATCGGTTCTCTCAAGTCCAGCTAACCCCTGAACAATAACTGAAGTTCTTTTAAAGCGTTGGAAAAAATTGATTTTGGGTATTTTCATTTTTATCATTTTGGTATATCATAAGTTCAGCACCTTTTCCTTTGAGTATTTATTTGTGGTGAACTTATTATATCAAAGATCAGGTGCTATTTTTATGTCAAGGTACCAATTATTTTAAAATTTTAGTTGAAAATCAACTGTTATGCCAGTTTTACTGGTGGGAAAGTTGAGTAATAAATAAAAAGCATCACTACCTATAGCACAGAAAAATCACACACCAAATGCAAGCATTTAAATCTCGGGCAACTTTACTATCTAAGTTTTTAGCTCATAATGATAGCAAATAGAGTTTCACTACCTTGATAGAAGATAGTATTTTATTACATTTGGAAGTTTCATTACGAATAACAAATGTGTTCTATGACATCCCCTAGACAAATAGATGAAGCCAGTAACCGAACACAGTCAAAGTTGCCCGCCATATGCCGCATGCTATAATGAACACGAGATATCTCCTAGCTGTTTTTACAATATTTGATTGCAAATCAAAAAGCGTTCACAGCTCACCCTGACAGATGCTATGAACGCTCTAAAAAGAACAAAGACCAGAAAACGCCTTCTCATAAGACGCACGTCTCTAAACACGCATATAAGATATACCCATTATTCACCACTCAGCAACAGATCCGTCAGCATGTCTCCATATTGGATTCTTCCACTGATGCTTTGTCAGATTCTCTTCCAAAACAAGTTCTTTATTCACTTCAATCCCCAGGCCAGGTTTCGTTGGCATTGCACAGAAACCGTCAACAAACTGAAAATCTTGTTTATTTAATGCATAATCAAGCACACTTTTCCCAACATTATAATGTATGCCGATACTCTGTTCCTGAATAACTGCATTATAGCATGTTGCATCTACATTCAGACACGCAGCCAATGCGATTGGACCAAGTGGGCAATGCGGAGCGAGTGCCACGTCATACGCTTCTGCCATAGACGCAATCTTCTTCACTTCGGTAAGCCCCCCTGCATGAGACAGATCCGGTTGAATAATATCTACACCACCAGCTTGCAGAAGTCTCTTGAAATCATATTTAGTAAAGAGCCTCTCTCCCGTAGCAATTGGAATATTACAGGCAACGGCAATCTCTTTAAACACTTCCATATTTTCACACAGCACCGGCTCTTCAATAAACATCGGGTCGAACTCTTCCAGTTTTTTAGCTAGTATTTTTGCCATCGGCTTATGAACACGTCCATGAAAATCAATTGCAATACCAAAATACTTGCCACATGATTCTCTAATCGCAGCAACTCTTTCAAGAACAGCATCTATTTTGTCATAACTATCAATCATCTGCAGCTCTTCTGTCGCATTCATTTTGATTGCTTTAAACCCTGCGTCCTGCCTTTCTTTTGCCGCTGTGCCAACATCCGATGGCCTATCTCCACCAATCCAGGAATATACTTTAATCTTATCTCTACATTTTCCTCCCATCAATTCATATGCTGGTGTACCAAACGCTTTGCCCTTAATATCCCAAAGCGCTTGATCGATACCTGAAAGAGCACTCATTAAAACACCGCCGCCACGATAAAATCCAGCACGAAAGATTGTAGCCGAAATGTCTTCGATTCGGAATGGATCCTGTCCTATCAAATACGATCTATATTCTTGCACACATGCCAGAACAGCATCACAATGTCCTTCAAGTACTGCCTCACCCCATCCAGTGATTCCTTCATCTGTAATAATTTCTACAAATCCCCATCGTGGTCGCACATGGTAAGCATTAACTTCGACTATTTTCACCTTCTTATGTCCTCCTTCAACAGAATATCTTTATTTTAGAATGATCATCACACCCTTCGTTTTACCCTTGATACATATTTTTGGACATAAGATACTCCCAAATCCCAATTTTTATCTTTCAACACAGATAACGGCATAAGGTTACTCGCCAGCCCTACCCCCATATATCCTTCTTTAAAATAGTCATTAATATTATCAATAGTTACGCCACCAATTGCAATATAATTTGCCTCATCATATGGTCCTTTTAGCGCTTTGAGATATCCTTTCGGAGCACACCCTGCCGGAAACAATTTCATTGTTTTATAGCCAAATTCCAAACTTGTTGCAACATCTCCAGGTGTAAACACCCCAGGCAATAACATAATGTCTTTTTTTGCACAATACTGAAGCACATCAATCGGTGTACCTGGCGTAAGCAAAAATTGAGCTCCTGCTCCTATTGCCGCTTTTGCAAGATCCACACTTATTGCTGTACCTGCTCCTATCATACATTTTTCCCCAAAGCGATCTCGTAGTATTGCAATCTGTTTTAAACCATGCTCGCTGTTCAAAGCCACTTCAAAAAACGAAATCCCCCCATCTACAATTGCCTGCGCATAATCAACCGTATATTCCAATGGGATATTTCTCAGTATTGCAAGTATCGGATTTTCTTTTACAACAGAATACATATCCATTCTATTTTCCTCCTAGTATTATTGAAAATCAGATATGATCAGTAATAGCAACCATCGCTACAGGAGCAGCTTCCAACTGTGAAAAACGAATTGGAAATGCACAAATTTCTTTTATTCTTTCCACACCTAATAACTTCTGAATATTTACATCTTCAAAAAGAAGCAATGTTCGTTCTTTCTGTTCACTATTTGTTTCCAACAACGCATGATGGCATGGAAACCCTTCATCTCCACCTGTAATAGCACTATCATAACTAATAGAATCCATTGCTATTGCCTTTAATTCAGGGAATTCTTTTCGTAAATATTTCGCAGCCATTACCTCCATACATGGGAAATTATCCACAAAATCCTCCGGAGAAATATCTCTCAAACGCGAATGACCTGTATATAAGAACAAAATATCACATTCTTTTATTTCAGATTCATGCGATTTTAAATCCTCATATCGAATTCTCTCCCCTTTTCCTTTTGCAATTTCCAGAACTAATGGTTTTGTATAATGGAAATCCTCTATCGGAATCTGGTCGATTGTTTTTCCATTAGCATCAAAATGAAACGGTGCATCTACATGTGTTCCTGTATGCAAATGGTGAAATACAGAAGATGCATTGCTTGGATCTCCATTTTGTATTACTGTATTATATTCAATTCTTTCTGCTGGATTCGTTGGCCATTTAGGCATATCCAAGCTTATTATGTAACTTAATTCTATTAACATTTTTTACTCCTCATCTGGTTTACGGAAAATATATCCTTTACGTACCATATCAAACAGAATTGCCATAATAATAATCAATCCCATAACTACCTGCTGCAGATATGCATTAACACTCATAAGGTTCATTGCATTACTGATAATTGTTAAAATTAAAGCTCCAACAATCGTACCAACAACGCTGCCTTCTCCACCTGACATGCTTGCTCCGCCGATTACTACTGCTGCAATCGCATTTACTTCCATACCATTACCAATTGTACTGGTACATGTTAACAATTTTGACGTTAATACAACTCCAACCAGAGCAGACATGACACCCTGAATAACATAAACTGAAAACTCAATCAGTCTTACATTGATTCCGCTTAGCCATGCAGATTTACGATTACTTCCTGTAGCATATACCTTACGTCCGTATCCTGTATATTTCAATACAATATACGCGATATATATAAGCAAATCATCAGTAATACGCAAAATGGCACACCTGCAATCTTTTTAAGACCAATAAAACTATATTCCAAAGGAAGCCCTATAATCGTCTTTCCCATAGAAATATAAAGTGCTAATCCCGCTGTTACATTAGACGAAGCAAGCGTAGCAATAAATGCCGGCATTTTTTAATACCGTAATTAAAAAGCCATTAAAAACACCAACCAATACGCCTAACAAAAGCATTATGATGATTGCTGTTCCTACTCCTACTTTCCCTTCTGACAATAACTTTGTTCCAATCGTTGCCGAAAAAACAATACAACCTCCGACAGACAGATCAATACCACCTGTCAGAATAACAAATGTCATGCCAATCGCTGCGATGCCACAGGTTACAGACTGTGTCAACACATTGCTAAGGTTTGAAACAGAAAGAAATTTGTCTGTAAATATTGATGCAATAATACACATTACCAGCAATATAATAAATACCGACCTTGTGACTTCATGAAATTTTTTACAATGGTTGTTCCGTTGGATTCCTTTTTTCATTTTATAACCCTCCACCTTTTACATTACGAGTCTTTGTAAATC
>ENA-OUNI01001069-OUNI01001069.1-human-gut-metagenome-genome-assembly--contig:-NODE-1069-length-11334-cov-2.645133_pt1 | contig 11334 bp, 13 predicted proteins | sample MGYA00242499_ERZ504580 | MGnify/ENA primary metagenome ERZ504580 (study PRJEB26092, sample SAMD00036315) | human gut metagenome | host: Homo sapiens | study: EMG produced TPA metagenomics assembly of... | reverse complement strand
TATCTCCTGCCTCAACCATTCTGGCTACAGCAGGTGTGCTGATTTTGTCCAGATAATTGTCACTCTCGCAAGGCATCTCAACCTCAACATCTGTCTCCTGATGAGCTCCGTTTGTATCAAGGAATGCACGAGAGATATTTACTACCTCTTTGCCTCTCCACTCAAGCACAAGTCTTGGATCCTCTGTAACTACCGCAACCTCTGTTGCCTCGAGATTTTCCTCCTTTGCGTATGCAAGGAACTGTTCAACATCAGAAGGCGCAACTACAACTGCCATACGCTCCTGTGACTCTGAGATAGCAATCTCTGTTCCGTCAAGACCTGCGTATTTCTTTGGTACCTTGTCAAGCTCTATGCGAAGTCCGTCAGCAAGCTCTCCGATAGCAACAGAAACTCCGCCGGCACCGAAATCGTTACATTTCTTGATGATATGGCTGACCTCTTCTCTTCTAAACAGTCTCTGAAGCTTTCTTTCTGTAGGTGCATTACCCTTTTGTACCTCAGCTCCGCATACTGATGTAGACTTTGTATTGTGTGCCTTTGATGAACCTGTAGCACCACCGATTCCGTCACGTCCTGTGCGTCCTCCGAGGAGAATGATTTTATCTCCCGGATCTGAGTTAAGTCTCTGGACAGCACGTCTTGGAGCCGCACCCATAACTGCACCGATCTCCATACGCTTTGCAACATAATTTGGATGGTAAACCTCCTTGACATAGCCTGTTGCAAGTCCGATCTGGTTTCCATATGAGCTGTATCCGTGAGCTGCCTCTCTGACAAGCTTCTTCTGTGGAAGTTTTCCTTCAATTGTCTGTGAAACCGGTACTGTAGGATCTGCTGCACCTGTTACACGCATTGCCTGATATACATATGTACGTCCTGAGAGAGGATCTCTGATTGCTCCGCCAAGGCATGTAGCAGCGCCACCAAAAGGCTCAATCTCTGTAGGATGGTTGTGTGTCTCGTTCTTGAAGTTTACAAGCCACTCCTCTGTCTTTCCGTCCACCTCAACAGGTACCACGATAGAGCATGCGTTGATCTCATCAGACTCTTCCTGATCATCAAGCTTACCCTCTGCCTTTAATCTCTTCATGGCAAGAAGTGCAAGATCCATCAGGCAGACAAATTTGTCATTTCTGTCCTTGTAGATATTTGAAAATGTATTGAGATAATCCTTGTAGGTATTTTCAATCGGTGTACGGTAGAAGCCATCGTCAAACTTGACATTCTTAAGCTCTGTAGAAAATGTTGTATGACGGCAGTGATCTGACCAGTATGTATCGAGCACACGGATTTCTGTCATTGAAGGATCACGCTTTTCCTCATTCTTAAAATAATTCTGGATATGAAGAAAATCCTTAAATGTCATGGCAAGGTTCAATGATAAATAAAGCTCCTTCAGCTTGTCCTCTGCCATATCCTTGAAGCCGTCAAATATGATAACATCAGCAGGGTCATCAAACTCCTGCACAAGTGTCTTAGGCTTTTCCATGCCGATAGCACGCGAATCAACAGGGTTGATGCAGTGCTTCTTAATAGCAGCAAACTGCTCATCTGTGATAGCACCCTCAATCACATATGTGATAGCACTTCTGATAATCGGCTCCTCATTCTCATTGAGAAGCTTCACACACTGCTCGGCTGAATCTGCTCTCTGGTCAAACTGTCCCGGTAAAAACTCTACAGTAAATACTTTTGCATCACCATAGTCAAATGTCTCCTCATAGATATCATCAACAGGCGGCTCTGAGAAAACTGTATACAAGGCTTTCTTGTATGTCTCCTCTGATATATTTTCCACATCATATCTGATTAATACACGTACTGCCTCCACAGTTGTGATTCCCAGATACTGCTTGATTTCATGCTTTAATTCCTTTGCCTTTACCGCAAAGTCAGTTTTTTCTCTACATATACACGACGTACGTTACTCATATGTTCTCCTTTCAATTCGAGAGTATGTAACCAATTATTCGTTACCGTCCGGCTTTTTGCACAATCGGACTTTAAAACTATGGTTGTAGTATAACACTTTAGCTATGATAAGTATAATTAATATATTTAATTTGTTTTATAAGTTGCGTTAATTATAGTTTTCTTATATAATGATATGAGAATCAAAAGGTATCATCATATTTATACGGAGGATAACAAAATGGATATAAATTATGAGCTTTACAAGGTCTTTTACTACGTGGCAACGTCCCTAAGCTTCTCTGAAGCCAGCAAGAAGCTGTTTATTTCACAGTCCGCGGTAAGCCAGTCTATTAAGACTCTCGAAAAGAAGCTGGGACAGACTCTTTTCATCAGAAGCACAAAGAAGGTACAGCTCACCGCAGCCGGTGCCCTGCTTTTAAAACACATTGAGCCTGCATGAATCTTATTGCCCGCGGTGAAAGCCAGCTTTTAGACTCAGGCACACTTGGACTTGGCCAGCTTCACATCGGCGCAAGCGATACCATATGCCGTTATCTGCTGGTTCCTTACTTAAAGCAGTTCCATCAGAGGTTCCGAATGTGCCTATCAAGGTCACAAATGCTACATCTATCCAGTGTGTGGAGCTTTTGGAGCAAAGGAAGGTTGACCTGATTGTCACGAATTTTCCAAACTCGCACCTCAATCACTCATACAGACAGAAAACCATATGCAACTTTTCCGATGTTTTTGTGGCAAATCCCAATTATTTCAAGCTTCGCAAGCAGGAGATAGCTTTTTCTGAGCTCAATAAATATCCTATCATGATGCTCGACCGAAACAGCACCACCAGTGAATTCCTGCATAATCTGTTTTTACAGCACCAGGTTGACCTGATTCCGGAAATTGAGCTAAGCAGTAACGATCTGCTCATAGACCTGGCCAAAATCGGACTGGGTATAGCATTCGTGCCTGACTACTGCATCAACCATGAGAATAAGGAGCTTTTCGTGCTGAAGACAAAAGAAAAGATGCCTCCACGCCAGATTGTTGTGTCCGTAAACACTACAATGCCCGTGTCAGCATCCACTGAGGAATTTTTAAATCTGCTCCCAGAAGTCGGCAACTAGTTTTCCGACATTGCTATATTGCATGGCTTTCTGTCACTCCACTCGCGTGGATAGAGCAAATCATATTCTCTCTGCCAGAATCTCTCATCTAATAGCAAAATGACACCTGTGTCCTCCGTCGTCCTGATTACTCTTCCGGCCGCCTGGAGGACTTTATTTATGCCCGGATACCTGAAAGCATAGTCAAAGCCACAGCCGTTTTCGGCATCGTAATAATCCTTTAATATAGTTCTCTCATTGCTGATCTGCGGAAGCCCCGTTCCGACAACTATAGCACCTATCAGTCTGTCGTTTTTCAAATCAATGCCCTCACCGAATATGCCTCCCATGATGCCAAATGCCACAAGTGTTCTGTCCGATTCATCACTAAACCTGTCCAGAAACTCCTCCTTTCAGCCTCTGACATATTATTTTTCTGCAGCATAAGCTCTGTTTCGTCTGCATATTTTTCACAGTAAATATCTGCCACATCATTCATCATCTTATATGACGGAAAGAAAACCATATAGTTTCCAGTCTTTTGCGTGACAACAGCATTAATATACCCTGCAATGCGCTCATACTCACTCCTTGAGCGCCTCGTGTACCTCGTGCTCACATCGGTTGCCATCGCAAGCAGTCTCTTTTTGCTGTCAAAAGTGCTGTCAGCATATATGGCATAGTTGTCTTTTTTTGTGCTTAGCAGGCTCTTGTAATAGTTTACAGGCAAAAATGTCGCCGAAAAAAACACAGCCGACTTGCCCTTATCCAGCCTCTTTTGTATATTAAGCGACGGGTCCACGCAAAAAGCTTTAGCATGAACCTGCCATCAGCCTCAAGCTCGGAATACATCACGTAGTGCTCATCCACAAGATCGTAAATGTTCAGGAAATTGCGAAGCTCAAAATAAAATCCATAACATCCTTTTTCCCCGGAAACTCATTAGCCTTCTGCAAAAACTCATCCAGAAGTGTCATAAGCCTCATAAAGGAAAATACCATATTGCCAAACGTATCATATACCGTGTAATTCTCACACTCACGCTTCATCCCAAGCAGTATCTTATTGCACTTTTCAAGCGCTTTCTCAATAGAACGGCTGTGCTCCTTCATAATGCGCTTCACAGTAAGGAAATCCTCCTTATAAATCTGAGCGCTATACATCTGCCTGCTTCTTTCGACCATATTGTGAGCCTCATCAATGAGAAAAATATAATCTCCCTTTATCCCCTCCTGAAAAAATCTCTTAAGATAAACATTCGGGTCAAACACATAGTTGTAATCGCAGATGACATTATCACACCAGCTAGCCGTATCAAGACAAAGCTCAAACGGACAAACGGTATACCTATCCGCCTGTGATAAAATATCATCCCTCTCAATCATTTCACATCTGTGAAGCAGGTCAAAAACCGCATCATTTACTCTGTCAAAATGCCCCTTTGCATACGGACAGGTTACCGGATTGCATTCCATCTCATCACACGGACATAGCTTTTCCTTTGCCGTTATCTGAATAGTTTTTGCCCTGTAACCATTTTTTCAAGCAGCGCAAACGTTTCCTTTGCGACTGTTGCGGTGATTGTCTTCGCTGTCAGGTAAAAGATTCTGTCTGCCAGCTTTTCACCAACCGCCTTCACTGCCGGAAAAATAGTAGAGATAGTCTTTCCCACACCGGTCGGAGCCTGCATAAAAAGAAGCTTCTGACGCATAATTGTCCTGTAGACATCCGAAACAAGCTTTTTCTGCCCCGGTCTGTACTCATATGGAAAATCGAGTTCTTTGATTGAAGCCTGTCTTTGATTTTTCATTTCACACTGAAACGTTGCCCATTTGCCATACTCTTCCATCAGGTCATCAAACCATTTTTTTATCTCTTCAAATGAGAACTCCTCGCGAAAATACTTAGTCTGCTCCGTTTCCAGATTGCAGTAGGTCATCTGAATGCCTATCGTTTCCATATTATTTTGCAGAGCAAAAATATATGCATAGCACATAGCCTGCGCACGGTGCACAAAAACCGGCTTTTCAAACAGCTCAACCCTTCTGTACATTCCCTTAATCTCATCAACAAAACACTTTCCATCCTCCGTAAAGATGCCATCTGCCCTGCCCTCGACAGTCAGCTCATACAAATCACCTTCAACAACAAGTGAAAGCGGCACCTCTGCCTGATACTCCTTCCCCATGCTGCCCTGGATTTTCCTGTGAATGCGTGTTCCCTCCATCATGGCATCGGCACTCATGGCTCTGGATGACCGGTTGTCTATGTCACCCTCCCTGAAAATAAATTCCACAAGGTTTCTGACCGAAATATGTAATTGTGTTTTCTTTTCACTATAGTTATTTCCAGCTTCTGTCATGTACTCTCCCTGCATATTCCGGATTATGTCAACGGTTTTGTGTTCCGGCAATATTTTCAGTCTGACTCCAGATATTTTTAATACACTGAACATAAAAAGAAGGAGAGCTCCAAGAAGAAACTCTCCCAAAGGATCTTATTCAATTGTATTACGCTACAGTGAATTTATCAACACATTATCAAATGCCTGGTCATCGCCCATATAGCAGACCTTAAAGTCATTGTTTATACCAATTCCAATCACTCCAAGAAGTGATTTCGCATCAATAAGAATCTGTCTATATTTGAGATCAATGTCAAAATCGCACTTAGAAGCAGCCCCAACAAATTCCTGAACATCATCCAATGTGTTAAGTCTGATTACTGTTTCCTTATTGTACATAGTTAACACCACCTTTATAATCTAAAACATAGTGCTTTCGCACATGCCAATCAATTGTTGCGCCTATTATAACATCTGATATTCATTTGTCAAAAAAATCATAATCCGTCATTTTCCGTCAATTCATGTCATTTTTTTTAATAAATAACTTTTGCGTAACCGATTTTTCACTATATTTTCATGCATGTTTTTTCAAAAAAACAATATAACTGTGAAATTCTTACAAAAATGGCATGATTATTTAATTTAATTCAAGTTCATTTTTTACAATTTTTCATTTATAAAACTTTATTCTCGTAATTCTTTAACGCATCTATATATATTTCACCGAGCTTGCTAAGCTTCGTGCCCTTGTGCTTGATATAGCCTATATGCATTTTTTCACTTTCCTTAAGTTGGAATTGCCGCATAGTCATCACCGTTTAAATCCTCAGAATAATACCTGAGCACAGTGTAAATCCGTTGAGCCCACCATGAGATTGAGCACTTGTGGCTCTGTCATCAGCCTTTATGACACGCTTGTACTCATACGTGCTCATCATCTCCTCAGCATAATAAAAGGAATTGTTCACGCCCTGTTCAAAGGTCAGACATGGATATTCCTGCAAATCATCAAGTGTAATCACTTTTTGCCGGCAAGCGGATGTTTTTCCAGAGATACACATATGTATTGCATGTGAAGAGCTCTTTAAACTCAATGTCACATTCCTTAAAAAGCTTTCTTAAAACCTTTTCATTGAAATCACTTAAATAAAGAACTCCAATCTCACTCTTTAAGTTCTTTACGTTGTCTATTACCTCTTTCGTCTTTGTCTCGTGGACAGCAAACTCGTACTCATCCATGCCCACCTCTTTAGCAAGCTGTACAAAGGCCTTTACTGCAAATGAATAGTGCTGCATGGAAACCGAGAATTTCTTTTTGGACTCCACATTCAGATACCGGTTCTCAAGCAGATGATACTGCTCCACAACCTGTTTGGCGTATCCTAAAAACTCCTCGCCCTCCGCTGTGACTGTAATTCCACGGTTATTTCTCATGAATACCGTGATTCCAAGCTCCTCCTCCACCTCTCGTACTGTGGCGGACAGATTTGGCTGTGAAACAAAAAGCTTCTTTGCGCCTCATTCATGGAATTGGATTCTGCAATTGTAAGTACCTGTCTGAGTTGTTGAAGTGTCATTTTCTCTCCTATTGTGAACTGACGGTTTTTAGCAGAATGTGTAACTATTCAGCGCCCAGGCATCTTCGTAAAAACCGCACAATTGTAATATATTAAATAAAATTGTGTATAAACGATGCCCTGTGTATCGGTGATGGTCCTATCTCCTTTAGTGCCTTGATATGCTCTGCCGAGCCATAGCCCTTGTTTGATGCAAATCCATAGCCGGGATATATGTTATCATACTCAACCATCATCCGATCCCTTGTGACCTTAGCCACAATACTGGCTGCCCCTATTGATATGCTTTTGGCATCTCCCTTTATAATCGGAACCTGCTTTATATCCACCCCCGGGATTGTGACTGCATCGTTAAGTGTCAAATCTGGTGCCGGATCAAGCTTTTTAATCGCCTGTCTCATCGCCTCATATGTAGCCTGCAGTATATTTATCTCATCTATCCGCTCGTGCGATGCCATACCTATTCCTACAGAAACCGCCTTTTCCATTATAACATCGTAAAGCTCATCACGCTTTGCAGCCGTAAGCTTCTTTGAATCATTGATATATAAAATATCACAGTCCTTTGGCAGAATAACCGCACATGCCACAACCGGACCTGCAAGCGGTCCGCGTCCCACCTCATCTATGCCGCAAATATGAGCATATGATGCGTACTCACGCTCATATTTCTTGAGACCGTCTGTGCGGATAAGCTCCTTCTCATACTTGTCCAGACGCTTTTTTGCACTATCTACAAGCTTAATCACTCCGCCCCTTTCATCTGAGCCGTATGCCTCAATGAACTGTGTAAGCTGTGAATCTGTGATGCTTTTAAGTTGTTCCTTAATATCGCCTATTTTTTCTGCTGACATATCCTTGTCCTATCGTCTATTCTTCGTAACTATTCTTCTATATCTCCGGTCTCTCCAAAGTGATATGGCCTAATTTACCGCTTCTGAAATCATCTATGATGAGTGCAGCCGCCTTGCTGTAATCAGGCTCTCCTCCCTTTGAAAGGCATTTTCTGTTGACAGCGACAGCACTTATAAGCTCTATGATATCATTTTCCTCGCTTACCTCGTATCTTTGTGCCAAAAGCCCCGGATACTCTGCTTTTAGAAACTTTACAAGCTCCACGGCAAGCTCATCAACATTTAAAATCTCATCCTTTATCGAACCGATGAGCGCAAGTCTAAGTCCCACTGTCTGATCTTCAATTTCGGCCACAGTATGCCCGGGGTATCGAGCAGCTCAACACTTTTATTGAGCCTGATCCACTGCTTGCCCTTTGTCACGCCCGGCTTGTTTCCTGTCTTGGCACAGGCTTTTCCGGCGTATGAGTTGATAAATGTGGACTTTCCGACGTTTGGAATACCCACCACCATAGCTCTTACCGGTCTGTTTTTGATACCACGCTTTCGGTCTCTTTCAATCTTTTCCTTGCAGGCCTCCATCACGATATCTGTGATGCTCTTCATGCCTGACTTGCTTCTAGCATCAAGACTGACTACAAAAAAGCCCTTTTCCTTGAAAAATGCACTCCACTCCCTGGTACGCTCCTTGTCGGCCAGATCCGCCTTGTTCATCAGAATGAGCCTGTATTTGTTTTTTCCAAGCTCATCAATGTCCGGATTACGGCTGGATAGTGGAATTCTTGCATCCACAAGCTCTATAACCAGATCTATTAATTTAATGTCCTCCTGCATCTGACGCTTTGCCTTGGTCATATGCCCAGGGTACCACTGAAAATTCATAATTCACCTGTCCTTTATCTATATATGTTATAACTATTGCTACTTGATTGTTCCAAAGCTTCCAATGCCTGAAAATCTAAACCATGCCTTGCCGATAATATAGTCTCTCTTTACATTGCCAATATTGGCATAGCGGCTGTCCTCACTGTTGTTTCGATTGTCTCCAAGTACAAAATACTCGTCCTTTTCTAGCTCTATAGGATCTGAGGCAAGCCCTGCATCCTCCATTGAGGCAACGTCCGTTGATTCCTTGTACAGCTCATCATTCACGTACAGTGCGCCGTCTTTTATCTGAACAGTATCTCCCGGCACCGCTACCACTCTCCTGACATAATAATGCGACTTATTATTTCCGTTTGGCAGAAATACTATCACGTCTCCTGCCTTTGGCTTTGACATGATATATGCAAACCTGTTCACAAGAATATTATCATCGTTCTCCAATGTCTGCTCCATAGCCTGGCCCACCACATTTGTACGTATACCGAAAAATGACACCAGCACATATGCCAGGCCTATCACTACAATCAGCTCCACTACCCACGAAACAATTTCCTTGAACAATGGCAGATTAAATTTTCTTCTTTGCCTTCTAAAGCTAAGTCCTGCTCGTCTTCTGGACATCTTACACCTCTTGCTAACTAATATTTTATTGCGTAATTTTAATTATATATTGTTTTCATGTTTGTTGCAAGCTGTAACCCTGAAAACTAAAAAGACCATTCTCATACGATTGCTCGCAGAAAATGGTCTCTTTCGCGTAAAATATTATTTTACAAGCTCTTTAACCTTAGCAGCTTTTCCGATACGGTCTCTTAAGTAGTAAAGCTTAGCACGACGTACTTTACCTTTACGTACAATCTCAACCTTCTCTACGTTTGGTGATGGAGTGGCCATGTCTTCTCAACACCTACACCGTTAGAAAGCTTTCTAACTGTGAATGTTGTACGGTTTGATCCGTTCTGCTTTTTGATTACTGTTCCCTCGAATACCTGGATACGCTCACGGTTACCCTCTTTGATTTTTCCGTATACCTTTACAGTATCTCCTACAGAAAACTCAGGTGCCTCGGCCTTTAACTGCTCGTTCTCGATGCTCTTAATAATTTCACTTGCGTTCATTTTGTGACCTCCTAATTATTTTGACGTTCTTAATGCTACTACTATTTTCACAACAGAGGACCATCTCTTTTATTCACAACATTGGTACTTTACCACAGATTCATGGGATTTGCAAGTGTTTTTTACTATCTTCCGCCTACCTTATGCATTATTTTTAGTCATCCAGTATATGGATGATTTTGAAAAATGCAATCCCATACTCTCCTGCAGCTTCATAGATGCCTCATTGCCCACGATTATCTGTCCATATGGTATCCAGCCGTTTTCCAGAGCCTGTTGAAAGCATATGTTTCAAGTGCTGTGGCAAGCTTTTGATACCTGTACTGCGGCTTTACATAGAGCATGCCTATGCTGCCCTCCTCATGGATTCCGATAATTCCCGCGAGGGTATTAATGGTATCATCAGCAGTATTATCACTCAAAAAAGCGCCATAGACTGCCCCTGCCTCTATTCTTTCTATGATATAGTCCGGATTGTCAAAGCCGGGTACATTGGCGCAGCCTCCTGTATATCACATGCATCCAGCTTTCTTATAATTAAGCCATTTGGCATCGGCTTTCCATCCGGTCTGTACAGTCCGCTGACAGATAGCTTTTCTTTGTTTGTATACACAGCCTGCCTGCACTCTACAGTCTCATTAAAGCCATTTGCTGTAAAGAGCTCAACATATCTTTGCTGGTGAAGCACTATGCCGTTTGTGATCTGATCTGTAACGGTTTCTGGAATATGCTGACTGCTGTATTTATCAACAGACTTTGTGTCATCTTCCGGTGCCAAATCAATAAGCTTCGACTCGCCCTCATCCGGTCTTGTATGAAAGCATACCTTTGAGACCATGTCCCGAAGCAGATATTCGCCATCTGCCTCAAACAGTATCTCGGCGCATCCCCTGTTTATAAGCTCTATCATATCAATATGAAGCAGTTTATTTTTCATAAGAAACTCTCTGCATTTATCAAGTCTTTTAAACCCGGCATACAAATCCGGTCTGCGCTCCTTTGTGCGCTCAATAGACTTTTCAAGGCGCCATGCATCTATCTTTTTCTGATTGCCTGACATGAGTACTTCAGGCACCTTTTTGTCATGCCACTCAACAGGACGTGAATACTGAGGGTATTCAAGCAGATTGCCATGAAACGACTCTGTCTCTGCCGAAATGTCATTGTGCAGCACCCCAGGAACCAGACGTGAAATTGCATCTATCATCACCATCGACGGCAGCTCTCCGCCTGTTAGAACATAGTCACCGATAGAGACATAATCTGTTACCGTCTCCTCCAGCACGCGCTCGTCAATACCTTCATAGTGTCCACATAGAAAAATGAGGTCATCACACTTTGCAAATTCTGCTGCCATCTGCTGGTTGAACACGCGGCCCTGTGGAGTAACGTAAATCAGACGAGCATTGTGATTTTTTATTTCTTCTGCTGTATTTTTATATGATGTATTTTCATATAATATATTTTTCATCGGTCGATATTTTTTCCCGGAATTTATCACCTTGAGTGGACCTTGATTACATTTATTGT
>ENA-OUNI01001067-OUNI01001067.1-human-gut-metagenome-genome-assembly--contig:-NODE-1067-length-11355-cov-2.407374_pt1 | contig 11355 bp, 14 predicted proteins | sample MGYA00242499_ERZ504580 | MGnify/ENA primary metagenome ERZ504580 (study PRJEB26092, sample SAMD00036315) | human gut metagenome | host: Homo sapiens | study: EMG produced TPA metagenomics assembly of... | reverse complement strand
GGGGAGGTTCCGCGGCATTTGCAGCATTTGTATGCGGATCGTTTTCGACGAAAAATAAGCCTTGAAAACCTAATGTTTCCAAGGGCTCCGGTCGGGCTGACAGGATTTGAACCTGCGACATTCTGCTCCCAAAGCAGACGCGCTACCAAACTGCGCTACAGCCCGTTCACGTTCACACCCCGCGAATCCGCCTCACGGAATCGCATCAAGTGAACACGAGTTTCTATTATAGCGTATGGTTGGACAACGACAGGCTTACAATAGCATTTCGGAAGGGAGAACGGCATGGGACGTCACCAGCAGGCCGAATCGTCAGGCATCATCTCCTTTGTGACATGCGCCGTTATCGCCTGGTTCGCCATGAACGCATACATGCAGTTCGCCCCGGCCATCTGGCGTGTCACGCAGCGTCTGTTCACCGTCTGCGCGGGAATCGTGGCAGGATGCGGAGTCGTTTCATTCAGTTTGGGTTACGCACGAAAATCACGTTCGCTGACACTCAAACATGGTTGGGCTATTCCGGTCCGTCGTATTTTCGAGATCCTCGCGCTTTCCATGGTGTATGCTTCGACCATTTTCGTCACATCGTTCATGATGTTGTCCATCGTCAACAACATGATGGGCATCCGCACGCTGAAAGGCTATCTGCCGATCCTATGCGCGGCCATCGCAGGCGTTGTAGGCTATATCACTTTCGTGCAGGCGGAACTTATGAATGCCAAAACGATCGCTTCCCTACTGCCGTTTTTCGTGGTGTCTGGCGTGAGTATCGCAGGATTGACGTCCGACGATCCGTACTGGTACAACAATAATTTCTCTCAATTGGGCGACCGTACGACGTTCGCCGCGCGTATGTTCAATTCGACGCTGACGCTCGCGGGCATCTGCATTGTGATCATCAGCTATTTCGCCGTTTCCGAGCTCATCACCACGTATCGTCTGCAATTGCAGTATCTGGATTCCAATGCCATCAATGAGACGCCGAAGCATTTTCGTACGAGGATTCTGCTGCTGTCAATCATGTTGACGTTGGCCGGCATCGCTTTCGTAGGTATCGGCATGTTCCGTTACACGCCGCATCCGATTTTGCACAACGTGTTCGCCCGCGGCCTACCATGTCTGATGAGCGTGCTGATGATTGCCCTGCCTTGGCTTGCCCCGCAACTCTCAAAGGTCGTATACGTGGTTTCCGATCTTGCGATTGCGATTGGGCTTATGCCGGATTCCAATGGCTGAGCGGGCATAACACGCTGACGAATGTGGAGGCGTTGGCCGGCATGATGTTCCTTGGCTGGTTCATCATTTTCTCGCGTCAAATCGCCGCCATCGAAGCGGATCGCGTGCAGACGCAGCTGATACTGGCGCAATCTGAGAGACCACGCTCCGTCGAGGATCTTGCGGAAGTCAGCGAAACTGTTCCCGACACAGTTTCGAGGCTCGCCGCACAAGTCTGATGCAAGGCTGACCGGCAACCGCCGGATTTCAACATATACATACCAGTGGGGTGGAGCCATCGCATTGGCGACGACTCCACCCCACTGGATTCTGACGGCATAACGCGAGTGCGCCGTCAGAAGTTGTAGTGCTTGTTGGACGGCTTCTTGTCGCTCATCAACAGCAGGAAGCTTCTTGATTGCGCAGTAATCGCAAAACCGGCCTCATAATTGAGTTCTGGCCCCTTTGGATTATGCGTGTCGACAATTAAGCGCCATTTCTTGCCATATTGCTCATCGGGCAGGGTGAACATGATCGGCTCGTAATGCGCGTTGAAAATCAGAATGAAATCATTGTCGACCATCTGATTGCCGTACCAGTCGGTTTCCGGAATATCGGAACCGTTCAGATAGATCATCACAGTGAAGGCGTGTGTGTTTGACCAGTCGTCCATATCCATAATGGAGCCGGTATGATCCATCCATTCGACCTGCGGAATCGCAGTGCTGTCGTCTCCCTGCTCGCGACCGGAGAAGAAGCGGCGGCGATGCAGCACAGGATGCTCAAGCCTCAAATGGATCAGCTTCGATACGAATTCGAGCAGGTCCTTTTGATCCTCGTCCAGATCCCAGTTCGTCCAGGAGATCGCATTGTCCTGGCAGTAGGCGTTGTTATTGCCCTGCTGGGTGCGCGCCACTTCGTCGCCGCCGCAGATCATCGGAATGCCTTGGCTGAGCAGCAACGTGGCGAACATGTTGCGCATCTGCTGTTGACGAAGCTCGTTAACATCCTTGATGGTCGTAGGACCTTCGACACCGCAGTTCCAAGAACGATTGTTGCTTTCGCCGTCGCGATTGCCTTCGCCGTTGGCCTCATTATGCTTCTCGTTGTAGCTCACCAGATCGTTCATGGTGAAGCCGTCGTGCGCGGTGATGAAGTTCACGGATGCGACCGGTCGGCGGCCATTGACCTGATACAGGTCGGAACTGCCCATGAATCGGCTGGCGAATTCCGGCAACGTGGACGGCTGCGAGCGCCAGAAGTCGCGCACGCAATCGCGGTAGCGGCCGTTCCATTCGGACCAGCTGGACGGGAAGCCGCCCACCTGATAGCCGCCAGAGCCGAGATCCCACGGTTCCGCGATCAGCTTGACGCGGGAGATCACCGGATCCTGTTCGACGATGTCGAAGAAGGCCGACAGTTTGTCGACTTCCTGGAACTGACGGGCCAATGTGGCGGCAAGATCGAATCGGAATCCGTCGACGTGCATTTCGGTGACCCAGTAGCGCAGGCTGTCGGTGATGAGCTGCAGGCGTGCGGCGAGCGCATCAGCAGCGAGTTGCCGGTGCCTGTGGTGTCGAAGTAGTGTCTGCGGTCGTTGTCGACCAGACGGTAGTAGGCGCCGTTGTCGATGCCCTTGAAGCTGAGGGTCGGTCCACGGTTGTTGCCTTCGGCGGTGTGGTTGTACACCACGTCGAGGATGACTTCCATGCCGGCATGATGGTATGCCTTGACCATGGATTTGAATTCGTTGACCTGTTCGCCGCGCTGTCCGGAGCTGGAATACGCGTTGTGCGGGGCGAAGAAGCCGATGGTGTTGTATCCCCAGTAGTTGCTCAGGCCTTTTTCCTGAAGGAAGCTGTCATTGACGAACTGGTGGATGGGCATGAGCTCGATGGCCGTGACGCCCAGCTTCTTCAGGTATTCGATTACCGAGGGGTACGCCAGACCCGCATAGGTTCCGCGAATGTCCGGCGGCACGTCCATGTTGAGGTTGGTCATGCCGCGTACGTGGGCTTCGTAAATCACGGAATCGTGATATGAGATGTTCGGATGCTGGTCGTTGCCCCAGTCGAAATAGGGGTTCACCACGGCCGCTTTCATGGTATGGGCGGCCGAGTCGAGCGTGTTCATGCTGGTAACGTCATCGGGGCTTCTGAACCAGTACGAGTAGAGGCTCTCATCGCCGTCGATGTTGCCTTCGATGGCTTTAGCGTAGGGGTCAAGCAGCAATTTGTTCGGGTTGCAGCGCAGGCCTTGCGTCGGGTCGTATGGACCGTACACGCGATAGCCGTAACGTTGCCCGGTTGGATTCCGGCAGATAGTTGTGCCAGACATAAGAGTTCTGCTCGGTCATTTCGATTCGAGTTTCGTTGTCTTCCTCATCGAAAAGGCAAAGCTCGACTTTTTGTGCCACTTGGGAAAAGAGGGCAAAATTCACGCCGCGCCGTCATAGCTTGCGCCGAGTGGATACATCGATCCGGGTCTGATTTGCATGATTCAAGTATCTCACGTTTCAGCCCCCAAATCGCAATTTCGTGTTGTTCGGCGATTTTTTTACGATTCGAAAGAACTCTTGCCTGTATTTTGCCGGTTTCGTCGAATTTGCTCGTGAAGAATAGCGATCATGGAATTGGAGGCCGTAATACGGGTGCCGCGCAGCCGCTGCCAGGAGACCCACGCCGATTCGACGTGCTCATCGCCGTCGAAATGACGTTCGACGGGATGCCATGCATGCAGGTGAAGCACCATGATGTTGGCAAGCTCGTCGGTCATGCCTTCGGACGAGTAAAACTGCCCCACATGGTCGAATTCGACACCGTCACGCCCGGCGGGCTCCACACCGGTTTCCTCACGAAGCTCCCGCAGCGCGGCCTCCTCCACGTCCTCTCCCCCGTCGATGAGTCCAGCCGGCAGACCGTAGGCGAAGGCGTCGCAGCCGATACGGTATTCCCGTTCGATCAGATACAGGTCATTCGCGCAATCATGCACCAGCATGACCACGCAAGGCGCGTGACGCATCACCTGACGGCGAATCACCGTTTGCCCTCCGTCACGCATCGGCAATGCGATCCGCAGGTCGTCGACGCCGAAAATCGCACCCTGATACACGTGCCTGCTGTCAAGCACCGTGACCATACCGGACATGTCCACGCCATCGCTGGATTCATCCAGCAATACGTCCACCTGGGTTCCGTCTACCGCCTCGTCACACATGACGCGTCACCGTTCCTGCCCGCTCGAAGGAAATACCATATTCCATGGATCGGTATTCATGGAAATCCAACGCACGGCAGGAATGTCGCCGGTCGCTTCCGCAACCGCATGGGGAACGTCTTCCATCGCATACTGGAACCACATGGATTCGATGGCGCTGTGCGGAGTGTTGACGAACGCCGGACGCACACGCCCGTCACCATGGCCCATGGCAACGCCGGAAGCACGCATGGAAGCCTCATAGCGGGCCTGCTCTATGGCGTCCGTCACCGGATGATGCCGCAGATCACTGGTCACATACACGTCGGCACCGGCCGCACGCACCTCATCGAACAAGGAATCACCGGAACCCGGAAGCACCGCCACCGTGCTGACCGGAACGTCCAGATCGCCGCAAACCTGCACGCCAAGCTCGGTGTACGGCAGCGCGCCAGCTACTCGACTGGCGAAATCACGCAACGCCACAGGTTCGGCAAGACGCCCCACACGCCCCAAACCGACCGGATGCTCGGCATCCGGATCATCGATGGGCACCAGCGGACGCTGATCCACCAAACCGAACATGTCAGCCGCAGCCATGCCGACGCACGATACGCCGCATCGGCATTCGTATGCCCCACCCACAACGCACATCCGGCAAGATTGAGCTTACGCACAATCTCACCACGGAAACCCAATCCCGACACCGCATGAACGGAACGGAAGAACAACGATGATGGCAAACCAGCAAATCAACACCACCGGCAATCGCCTGATCAACCACCGCCATAGAGGGATCAGCCGCAAAAGCGATACCGCGCACAGGCTGACGCAAATCACCCACGATAAGACCAGGCTCATCCCACTGCTCCGCATAGCGAAGCGGATACAACGTTTCCAGCACATCCACAACCTGCTTCAGCGTTGCCATCATTCCTCCTTATGCCATTGCTCGACCACGCACATCCGCAACACACACGAAACCCAGTACCGTATCAGTGCGCGGCAAGCTGCCAATCCGAACCAATACCCGTGGAAACATCCAACGGAACCGCCATATCGACGCATGCTCCATGGCATCCTTCACCAACGCAGTGACACGCTCCGCCTCACCCGGCGCAACCTCCACCACAAGTTCATCATGAATCTGCAAAATAATCCGACTGGCAAGACCAGCCTCATGCAACGCATCATCAGCACGAATCATAGCGATCTTCATAATATCCGCAGCAGAACCCTGAATAGGCGCATTCAACGCGGCACGCTCCGCAGCATCACGCACCGCACGATTCGGCGACTTCAAGCCCGGAAAATACCTACGACGACCATAAATCGTCTCCGTATATCCCTTTTCACGAGCCGAAGAAACCAACGACTCCAAATACTCATGGACCTTGCCGAACGTCGCAAAATACTGCCGCTTCAATGACTCGGCCTCACCCGGCTTAATGCCAAGCTGCTGCGAAAGCCCATACGTGCTCAGCCCATATGCCAAGCCATAGCTCATCGCCTTAACATGACTGCGCTGATCAGACGTAATCTCATCCACAGGAACGCCATACACCAAACTCGCCACATACTTATGAAAATCCCTACCGGAACGGAACGCCTCAATCAACGCCTCATCACCAGAAAGATCAGCCATAATACGCAACTCAACCTGAGAATAATCCGAACTCAACAACGACTCAAAACCCTCACCGGGCACAAAAGCCGAACGAATCTCACGACCAGCAGGATCACGATTCGGAATATTCTGCAAATTCGGATCAACCGAACTCAACCGACCAGTCGCAGCCACAGTCTGCTCAAACGTCGTATGAATACGACCATCAGACCTGTTCGTCGCATCAATCAACGTCTGCACAATCTGCTTAAGCTTATTCTTCTCACGATGCAACAACAACGCATCAAGAAACTGACAAGCCCTATCATTACCATACGAACGATCACGCAACACCTGCAAAGCAGCCGCATTCGTAGTATACGAACCAGTCTTAGTCTTCTTCGTAGGCTTCAAGCCATATCCTCAAACAGAATCTTCTGCAACTGCTTAGGACTTTGCAGATTCACGCGCTCGCCCGCATACTGCCATGCCGTTTCCTGCGCGTAATTCGCGTCGGCGGCAAGCTGTTCGCGCATGCTCATCAGCCTGTTCATATCGACTTGCGCACCGGCATGCTCCATGCCATACAGCACACGGGATACTGGAATCTCCACAGATTCAAGCAATGAGAACTGCTCACGCTGATCCAATGAATCCGCCAGTTTATGCGCCAGCAAACCAACAATCGCAGTATGGCGCGGAAGCTGGTTGTCGTTCCGCTGCGCACTATCGTCCGGCTCGTCGAAATCAAGCGTGCCTTGCGTCGCGCCCTCGGACTGTTCCTCGATATGCAGGTCAAGGAAATGCGCCGCCGCCCGTTCCAGCGTGTCGGCATGGAAATCGGGATGGACCAGATACCCGGCAAGCTTGGTGTCGAACAGCGGCTTCGGCAACGCCACACCGACGCTTTCCAGCAGGTGGGACTGTTCCTTATACCCATGCACCACCATGGATTGGTGGTGTTCGTCAAGTACCGTTTGCAGTTGTGACGCCATATCGCGATCAATATGATTGATGCGAATCGCTTTGCCTTGCGATGCGATCATCAGCGACGAATAAGCCGCGTTCCCTGGCTTGCTTTCGCCTTCCACCTGCAACACCCATGAGCGGGCCACGGATTGTGCGCACTTCTTCGTATGATCAATGGCGAAGCGGAAGGAGTTGTTTTCGGCGCGATTTCTCGCTCATCATGCAGATGCTTGTTCGTCGCCTGCAGATTGGATTGCACCCATGATTCCAGTGCCTCCGGCGAATCAATCGTTTCGAATTCTGGTATTTCCAGCTTGCCGGACTCGTCTTGCTGCACGGGATCGTTGGTGGGCTTCCCCGCATTGAATGTTCTCAGCACACGGTTTTTGGTGCGTATGCCGAATTCAAGTCTGGTGAACAGTTGGTTGAGCTGGTTGGCGTCCACCTGACCGAAAGTCAAATCCTCGATGGACACGCCAAGGTCAAGGTCACGCACCAAGGCATTCACGGAACGATTCAGTTTGACCTGATCGATATTGGCCCGCAACGCCTCGCCTTTTTTGCCGCCGATTTCGTCGGCATGCTCGATAATCTGGTCAAGTCCGCCATACAGGTTGATCCATTTGGCCGCGAATCCATCGCCCACGCCGGGAACGCCGGGGATGTTGTCGGCGGTTTCGCCACGAAGCGCGGCAAGATCCGGATATTGCTCCGGCGTGACGTGGTATTTCTCCACCACCGCGTCGGGAGTCATGTGCTTCAAATCTTTGAAATGATGCCCCGGATACAACACGGTGATGTTGTCGTTGATGAGCTGGAACGCGTCACGATCGCCGGATAGCACCAGCGTGCGATAGCCTGCTTTGTCTCCCATGCTTGCCAACGTGCCGATCACATCATCGCCCTCGTATCCAGGTTTTTCGATGAATGTGACGCCAAGGGCCGTCAGCATCCGTTGAATCAACGGCAGCTGGGTCAATAGATCTTCCGGAGCCGCATCTCGCGTGCCTTTGTACTGCGGCAGCATCGTATTGCGGAAGGTACCGCCTTTGACATCGAAAGCGACGGCAAGATGATCCGGATGCTCCACGTCGATCACCTGCGACAGCATGGTGGCGAAGCCCCAGACGGCGTTGGTCGCCTGACCTGCGGATGTACTGAAATTCTCTACGGGCAAGGCAAAAAAGCGCGGAACGCCAAGGAATGGCCGTCAACGACCAATAGCGTCCCGCGCGTAGTGCCTTCACAGTTGCTGTGTTAGCGCTCATCCTCTGCTTCCGACTTCTGATCACCGTACTTGGCGATGATGGCCATAGCCAGACGCTTCTTCGGGATGCGCTGGTCCATGGAGGTCTTCTGAATCCAACGGAACGCGCCCTGCTCGGAGAAGTCAGCCTTATCCATCAGCAGGCCCTTGGCACGGTCGACAAGCTTACGTTCCTCGAGGGTTTCCTCAGCCTTCTTCAGCTGCTCTTCCGCCTTCTTCAGCTGCTCTTCGGTTTCGTGCAGCTTGGATTCGCTGCGCTCCACATTGTCGAGCAGATCGTTGATTTCGGCGAAACGGCCCATGGCCACTTCCAGAGCCGGAAGCAGCTTGGATTCCTCATACGGCTTGGTGACGTATGCCATGGCACCTGCACCCGTGGCCTTCTTGACAGATCGGACTGGGAGAATGCCGTAAGCATAACGACCGGAGCGATATTCTCATCACAGATGATGCCCGCCGCTTCGATGCCATCCATACGAGGCATCTTGACGTCCATGCATACCACGCTTGGACGGAACTTGCGGGTCAATTCGACTGCTTCCTCACCGTTAGCGCTTCGCCCACAACCTCGTAGCCACTATCTTCCAGCATGGCAACCAAATCCATACGGTTCACGGATTCGTCTTCGGCCACGACGACGGTACGCTTGCGAGGTTTGTCATCTTCCTCGATGGACTGCTCAGGCGCTGCGGCAGCCTGAAGTTCATCGTCGGTGAGCACTTCGTCCGGTTCCGTGGTCTTTTCTGCAGACATGTCGGTCTCTTTCCACTGTCACACCCAAAGCCGGTCTCACAAACCCCAACCTGGTCCTGGACTGATTCGATGCCGTTACTTGCAATCGTTCGGATTCTGGAAATCTTCAGCTTTTCACAGCCTTGATTCACCCTCCATCACGCAAGTTGGAACGAACCGGCTATCTTCCTTGTACTTTCATGGATGATACTAGCAGAAGCCTACAAGCGCGTGTTGCCGCAATCCTCTTTTTCCTTCACGTGCAAAGCCGAAAAATCCAAGAAATTCCGCAATCCTGCAAAGGCCTTCTTTCCACAATCCCGCTTCAACGTTGTCTTGTTTATACTGGTCGTATGAGTAGCACTTTCACTATCAGAGATATTGTCAACGAAGACGCAACGGCATCAGTCAGCGATTACGGTGCGCATGTGCTTTCCTGGGCACCTGCCGGCGAACAGACTGTGGTTTGGCGGCCAAAGGCGATTCATCTTAAGGAAGGAACTGCCATCCGCGGCGGTGTTCCGATTATTTTCCCTTGGTTCAATTCCGGTTTCGAAGGCGGGCATGTGGCTTCGAAGAAGCCCAAGCATGGTTTTGCCCGCAACAGTTTCTGGCATTATGACAAGGAAGGTTCTTCCGATGCCTTGTTGCGCTATACATTGGATTCCAGCGAGATCAACGCAGATATACTTTCCCAGTTTGTTTCTGGACCGAATCCTCAATTTCATGCCGTTTACACCATTGAAGTCGGCCGTAAATTGACGATGTCGCTTACCGTATATAACGATGGCAATGAGCCATTGTCTTACGAAGAGGCACTGCATACGTATCTGCAGGTTGGCGACGCCGAACAGTCGCAGGTGTGCGGGCTGGAGGGCACCGATTATCTCGATACCGTATTGGACGGCGATCCCCGTTGCAGCCAAGGTAATGAACCTGTGACCTTCCAAGGCATGGTTGACCGCATCTACTATTCGGCGGATACGCTTGAGCTGCGCGACCCCGTGTTGCAGCGCACCATCATTGTCGCCAAGCAGGGCGCAGCGCAGACCGTGGTATGGAATCCGGGAGAACAAGCCGGCAATGCCATCGGAGATTTGAGCGACGGCGAATGGCGTGGCTTCGTGTGCGTGGAAGCCGTCAACAATCGCGACTGCGCGGTCGTCGTGCCTCCACACGATTCGCATACGCTGCAGCAGACCTTGGCTGTAAAACACTGAGCGACCAGCGGTTTCAGTCGTTTAGACTGTCGCCGAAGACCTGTTCGACGTATTCGGAGAGCTTGCCGTTCTTGGCGAGTTCGGCCAAGTTGGCCTTGACGAAATGCGTCTTGCAGCCGTTGCCGACCTCATCGTCGCATCCGAGGATGTAGTGGGTCACGATCTGGTAGATGATCTCGGTGGGCGCGATGCCGTACACTTGGTGTTCGAGGCGTTCGCGGTCGTCCGGATACGCATCGCGCATGCCTTCGTTGCGGTAGAGCCGTTTGATAATCTCAGTGATGTACAGGCCGGACTTCATGTACAGGTCTGCGAACGTGTGGGTCGGATCGTCGAAGCAGACTGGGTTCTCCTGTTCGAGCATGTCCACCATCTGCACGACCACGCGACGCGGGGTGAAGATCTGGTTGGTCTTCTGCGGCGGCACGTAGTCGAAGATGTCCTCCCGTAGGTTCTCGTCGAAGTAGTTGCGAGTCTGTGCCGCAATTGGATGCACTCCTTCACGGAGTCGTCGAACACGACCGGGTCGAACAGGTGTCCGTCGAATTGCTCGGTCCCACCGGTTTCCTCGTCCACATAGTCGCCGCCGTCACGCAGGAACCTGAACTGGTCCGTCGTGATGCTAGTCACTTCCTGGAACACGTTTTCCGGAATGATCCGGTCGAAATTCTCCAGTTTGGTGTTCTCGTCGCCGTAGGCCATGAGGAACGATGGAATCGTACGGGAGAAGCCACGCAGGTGGTCGCGGATGATGCCCTCGATGGGCTGCTTCTCCTTTTTCCCTTTTGGCGGTTTCGACTCACGCACGATGGTCTCGCCGGCCGATTTAATGAGCGTTTCGCTGGATTCTTTAAGAACGGCACCACACCGAAACACGTTCTGGAACGATGCCGCACCTGGATTGGCGATCTGGCGACCTATTACAAGAAGCTAGATAGCAAATTAGACGACCCGAAGATAGACGAGGTTTTCAGGCTGCTTTCCCAATCAGGAGACATCATCCTCAAAAACAGACTGTACCGCTGTGCCGGCACGAACACGCACCAGACGGAACTGGGCCGGACCTCGTCACAGGACTGTTCGACCCGACCATCACGCACAATGCTCCGACAACCATTTCTGGTTTAGCCGTCCCAATCCGGGACCGCCGG
>ENA-OUNI01001066-OUNI01001066.1-human-gut-metagenome-genome-assembly--contig:-NODE-1066-length-11358-cov-2.552934_pt1 | contig 11358 bp, 15 predicted proteins | sample MGYA00242499_ERZ504580 | MGnify/ENA primary metagenome ERZ504580 (study PRJEB26092, sample SAMD00036315) | human gut metagenome | host: Homo sapiens | study: EMG produced TPA metagenomics assembly of... | reverse complement strand
AACAAGATCCGGACTCACATATCTTGTTCTGTTTATAACATGAGAAACGGTTGCGATTGAAACCCCCTGCCATATCAGCTATATCTTTAATAGTAACCTTTTTTGCCATAATTATATTCCCTCTTCTTTTAAAATTTATATCGTATAATTGTTATATACATTCCCTTATATTCCCATAGTTCTATTGCATTTGATAATGTCCTGACTTTACTATAAGAATCATTTTACACCATATCTACTGTATTTAGTAGTCCAACTTCATACAGATTTTTATATTTGTTATAAATTCATTGCTTATAATACAGAAAAAGACCTTGAGTTCATTATAAACTCAAGGTCTTTCGTGCACCCCATAATACCATACCCTTTACCGGTCAAAATCATATACTTCCTTCAATTCAGGTATAGATGGTGCTGCTCCCTGTCTTGAAACTGCTATAGCCGATGCTTTTGCTGCTATCTGCATTGCTTCCTTCGGTGAAAGCCCTTTTGCGATACTTCCGATGAAAAATCCGGTAAATGTATCTCCTGCTGCTGTTGTATCAACGACCGGTACCTTCACTATCGGCTGGTGAATTTTTTGTTTTTCATCTTTATAAATTGAGCCATATTCTCCTAAAGTCAACACAACCTTGCTATTTGGGAAATGGCTGAATACTGCGTCCAGAAGTGCATCCCATCTGTCTATGCTTGTATTTGCGTTTTCGAGTTCTTTAGCACTATCCGTATCCTGCTCATTTTCACTTAATGCATCATCCAAATGCTCACCCGTTGCAGTAATCCCATCTTCTTCAACGAAATCTTTAAATCCTGTTAGATCCTTTGCCTCTATTTCATTCAACAGAAAATAGTCTACATACTCAAGCGGATATGTAAAAATTTTTTCATCCATCGGCGACGGATTGAGCACTATTATCATGCCCTTCTCATGCGCCCGCTCCATGATATATGCGATCTCGTTTATCTCATTTTGCAGAATCAGATAATCGCCTTTCTCAAATGGGATAATACTCATCCACCTGTGTCTTTGTGTTCTGCCTGTTTGAACCACCATACAACAGTATGCAGTTCTGACCATTTGGCTGTTTTTGTATGATGGCATGGCCATTTCTGCCCGGCAGACGTGTGATGAAATCTGTATGTGCTCCCGCTTTTTGCAGTATCTCTGCAAGAAACTCTCCATCCTCGCCGATATTACCTGCATGCCAGGTGTCTATACCACTTTTGGCAAGGGCTACAGACTGATTAAGTCCTTTTCCTCCCGCAAATATTGCCATGTTCTGTGAGGATATGGTTTCTCCGCTTCTCACAAAATGCTCTACATTGTATACAAAATCAATATTTAACGATCCATAATTTAATGCTTTCACGTCTGCAGCCCTCCAAATAATATATTTCTTTCAAATATAATCATATACTTTCCTATAGGAATATTACCATAGAAAGTACAAACATTACCACTGTTCCTGCAATCATTGGTACAGAAGTTCTTTTTACTACTTCAAGCGGCTCGCGTTTTACACTTCCTGCCACAATCATTACTACTGCCGATACCGGTGAAACCGCACGGAGAAGGTTTCCGGCAAGTCCCATTGGAATAGATACCGCAAGCGCTGAAATTCCTGCTGCTGCCGCAAGCGGCACCATAAGCGGAACCATTGCGAAGAATAATGCTGTACCACTTCCACTTAAAAGTACGATAAGTGCTGTAAGCGCAACCAGTATGAGTGGAAGTACAAATCCAAGTCCTCCGCCTGAAAGACCTGTCATGGCACTCTGTAATGCTGTGATAAGTCCGATTGATTTTAAGCCTGTTACAAATACTGTTCCTGCAACAAGGAGAGCAACTATCGGCATTGAGCCACCCATTCCCTTGAAAAATGCTTCTGTCTCTTTAAGAGTTTCACCGGCATTACGTTTTCTGATGATTTCACAGATGATTGCTACGATAAATGAGAATAATGTTGCTACTTCCACGCTTATATCAATCTGTGCTCCTGTAATCTTCTGTACAGCAAATGAACCGATAAGCAAAATAATAGGAAGTAATGGTAAAATAGCATATACTGTCTTGTACAATAACCCACCTTTAATTTCCTCAACATCTTTGCTCTCTACTGCCTTAGACTCAATCACGCCTGCTTTTTTATCACATCTTTTCTGCCAGAAGAAATGGATTGCTGCCATGATAAGCAGTGTAGGTATTGATACTATTGCATGATATTTGAATACATAGTCTGTTGCTGTCAGTCCTGCAAATTCTGTTGTATTCGCAAGCTCCGCTGCAATCGCTACATTATCACTTCCGAGTGGTGTAGGCACAATAGTAGCTGTTGTAGCAATAATACCTGCCGCTGTAAGTGAACTCATTCCAGCCTTTATAAGGATTGGATAAAGTGTTGCGAGCAGGATAACTGCAAGGTTTGATGCACTTGGTATAACAAGTGAAAGCAGGTTTCCGAGTAAAAATACGATCGGTACCAATATATATACTGATTTGATTTTTGCTATCGGCTTTGTAAGCACGTTTACTGTTACGCTGTTTGCATTTATGGCACTCATATATGCTGAGTAACCGCCAAGTATCAGTATGATAAATCCTGCTGATGATATAGTGCTCTTAAACTGATCTGCGATTACCTTTAAAGGATCTAAAAACACCGACCCTGTCGATACAAAATCCTCGCCTCCAAGCGGGTTTCCCAGTGCGCATCCCACAAACATAAGTACAATTCCCATCAAAAAGAGTGTTATCTTAATATCCATCTTTTTGATAAGCATAAAAATTACTATCGCCACAGATATAATGGCTGCGGCATACATGACAAATGTAGTCATAGTCCTTCCTCCTTAAATATAATTATATACATCTTGAAATTGACTGCTTGAACCATTCTCTGAATTTCTCACCGTCAATATCTGTACATACTTTAGCATTCGGTTTCTTTTTAAGATAACCCTTCAGGTCAACCACGGTACATCCCGTAGTCATAGTGCCATTAAGTTCAACTCCTACGTAGGTTTCCTCAACTGTATAAAGCTCCGGGCAAAGCAGATATGCTATTGCACAGCTGTCATACATTTTGAGCCCTGTATTAAAGCTGCCTCCTCTGTAGTGTTTAAAAAGATGATATGCCATATCTCCGACTTTTCCCATCTTTTTGATTTCTTCACTATCCTGTGGCATAACAAGTGCTTTCCAACCAACATCAAGTCCGGCCATTACAATTGGAACACCTGAATTAAATACCATTGCAGCGGCCTCCGGATCTGTTGCCACGTTAAATTCTGACATAACACCTTTATTTCCCCTGGTGACTGAACCGCCCATCATGACGATTTCTCTAATATTTGATTTCACCTCAGGATAAAGGGCAAATAACAATGCTATATTTGTCATGGCAGCTATCGGCACTATAGTTATAGGCTCATCGCTCTCCATTATCACTCTTTGCATCGCGTTTACGGCATGTTCCTGTAATAAAAGCTCTGTTTTCGGCTCCGGAAAATCATATCCCTCCATTCCACTTTTTCCATGGATATCCGAAGCATCCACAAACTCCGCCAGAAGCGGCTGTGCACAGCCTTTCGCTACCGTACATCCTTTTCATAAAATTTTAAAAGCTTAAGCGCATTTTCTGTCACCTGATCCAGCGAAACATTTCCGGCTACAGTGGTAATCAGCTTAACATCCAGCTCCTCTGAAAATAATGCTATCGCAATTGCAAGAGCATCATCTATGCCCGGATCGGTATCAATTATAATTGGTCTTTTACTCATGTGATTCTCCTTTTCTACATGTATGATCTTTTGATATAAATTTGGTATATGCGGTACCTCACATGCCTTTATATCAATGTTATAAAATATAAAATACAAATAGCTGACACTATGTACATAACAGGCTGTATCTCTTTTATTTTTCCTGAAATCAGCTTCATAAGTACATACACCGGGATTGCTATACAGATCCCATTTGCTATGTTGTTTGCAAATATTGTAAAGCCAATACATAAAAATGCCGGCAGATACTCTGTCATATCAGAGTAATCAATATTTTTCATCGCACCAAGCATATGTATTCCAATATATATAAGCACCGGTGCTGTTGCCGCTGTCGGTATCATCAGCACAACCGGTGAAAAAATAGCATGAGCAGAAAGCATATTCCTGTAAATATAACGGTAAGCCCTGTTTTTCCGCCTGCCTCAACACCGGCTGATGACTCAAGATATGTAGTCATGCTCGGTATTCCAAACAATGCGCCTACACTCGTTGACACTGCATCCACCTGAAAACATTTCTCAATTCCCGGCAGATTTCCCTTTTCATCCAGATATCCTGCTTTTGCCCCTACGCCCAGCACCGTGCCAAATGTAGAGAAGAAATCCGGTATGAACAGTGCTATCAAAAATGGAATATATGCTGTATTCAATGCACCCTTTATATCGATGTTCAAAAAAATATCATCCATTTTTCCCGGAAATGAAATTATCCTATCCGGCAGTTTGGTCACACCAAGCGCAATTCCAGCTATCGTTGTAATAAGTATAGATAAAATAATGCCTCCCGGTATATTCTTTATCTTTACCAAGAGCATCAGGCAAAATCCTATCAGACAAAGAATAACTTCCGGTGACCTTAAATCACCAAATGTAAGACAATTCTTTTTCTCGCTGGCAGCTATAAGTCCACAGCTTTTTGCCCCCAGCAGAGCTATGAACAGCCCTATTCCTGCACTTACTGCATGTTTAAGACTGACCGGTATCACTTTTACTACAGCCCTCTCGCAGTCCCAGAAAAGAGATTGCGATAAAAGTATTCCACTTAGGAATATCACTCCTGCCGCTTTCTCCGGCGAAATACCTTCATTTGTTATCATGGATACCACTATTCCTGTACTTCCAAGCCCAGGTGCCAGTGCAAACGGTCTGTTTGTGTAAAATGCCATTGCACATGTGGTAATGACTATCAACAGTATAACCGCTGTCATTACGGCACTTTTATTTAATCCTGCACTGCCAAGCATATTCGGAACTGTTGCAAGAACATATGCCATCGTAACAAATGTTGTAATTCCTGCGATCATCTCAGTTTTTATATTCGTACCATATTGTGACAGTCGAAATACATTCTCTAAATATTTCCCCATATACATCACCTTTCCCTTACCCTTTCGACAATTTAATAGTAATATAAAACATATCATGTGTCTAATTCATTGTTTTCATTAATTCTATACCTTTATGGCATAGTTTTAGATTTATGTAATTACATATACGGGGGATCTGTCATGGAATATACTGACCTTGAATATTTTATAGCGATAGCTGAACATCATAATCTCACACGTGCTGCAGAGGCACTCTATGTTTCTCAGCCAACATTAACTAAATATCTGCACAAGCTTGAAAAAGAACTCGGTGGAAAAGTCTTTAGACGAAATGGATACCAGTATGATCTTACTTTTTTGGGCCAGCGTTATCTGGATTATGCAAGAAGAGTACTGGCACTCGATCAGGACTGGAAAAAAGAGCTTTCAGATATGCGCTCTTACTATAATGGCGAGCTGAATATTGCGCTTCCGCCAATGCGCAGCACCAGCTTATACCACAGCTGCTGCCTGCTTTTAACGAAAAACACCCAGGTGTCTGCATTAATTTTTTCGAATATGGCCATTCGATACAGGACAAGCTGATATCCGATACCAATCTGGATTTTGCCATTTTAAGCAACTGGCAGGAGCATCCCAAACTAAATTATGAGCTGCTGTGCCATGAAGAAATACTATTAGTACTGCCTGTCGGACATCCACTTGCCCAAAAAGCAGTGACAAAAAAAGAGTGCCGCTACCCATGGCTTGACTTAAGCCTGTTCGCTGACACTCCCTTTATATTACATTTTCCGGATCAGAATACCGGTCGTTCCGCCCAAAGACTTTTTGACCAGTATGGAATACAACCACCTGTTCCGTACCGTACAAGAAATAATCAAACCTGCATACAGCTTGCATCACAGAACCTTGGTGTAACCATTGCCCCGGAGGATATGTACGATATGCTGCTCCATTCTGGCCTGTGGAGGTATTCTCTGTAGGGAATCCTATTCTACAAAATGATTTAGTAATTGCATACCGCAAAAATTCATACCTTTCCACTTATGCACAGAGCTTTATTTCGCTTTCAAAAAATATATTTAAAAAGTAACCTATTACTTTGCAAACTTTATAATCATCTGACGTAGGTACATCATGAAAATAAATACTTTGAGATTTATTAGTATTATCCTGCCACAAGACTATTTACAAGCTTCTGCATATCTGCCTCCCAGTTTCTTTCCCTGCTATAATAAACACAGCCATATATTTCCGGGTATTTGAGGTTCACGCTGGAGCAGAGAATTACAGGTATTGTGATTTTGTTCTTAATCACTCTGTCAATCAGAACATCTCCTGATTGTTCCTCTCTGCGCCCGGCTCGCCAGGATAATACATATCAGTAATTATCAGATCATACGGATTATTACTATCTATTGAGTTTTTAATCTGTTTCCAGCCATCCGCGAGATTATTGGACCATTCGACATCTTTAATCCCACATCCTGACAGGGCTTTGCAAATATCATTATGTTTAAATGTATCATCTTCGATATTCAGTACTCTCATGTGAATCCTCCTGACTTTATCTGTTTAAGTATTCATTCCATCTTGCATTCGTCTCCTCAAGCTCATGCTTTTGCATTATACGATTGCGGTCGCTGAGTATCGCAAGCATTTCATCGGCAATTTCTTCCATGGGAAGCTTTTTATAGTGTGACAGATATCCTATCATCCTTTGAGCTGTCCAGTCGGTATTTAGATTTTTCGTTATCTCATCGCAAAACGCTCCGGATACCCGCGCCTAATCAATATATCATATAGCTCCAAGCTCTTTGCTGTCCTTGGTTTCATATAGTGCCTCTCCAATCTTCTCAATCAATGTCACATCCGCCGGCAGCTACTTTACATCTGCGTCTACAAATATCTGCATTCTTATATCCAGTTAAAATCGCCACCTGTCACAGCAAGCGATAACAGCTTATCCATCTTCTCTACCTCTTCAACGCCTCTAACCATCTGAATAGCTTCGCAGATTCTACAACTTTTGGCATCTCCTCATCAGGTCCTATCTCCATATCTGCCTCTTCTCCACAGTATGGACATACCAATGTTGGTGCAATTTTTAAATCCAGAAACCTGCTTCCACACTCTTTACACTCATAATAACCGCACTGCTCTGTGCCATCCGGTACATAATACATATATAATTTCCTGCCTTTCATTTCCTTTAGTGTTATTTCCATGTCTTCCATACATCCGGCCGGTACCCGATTGTTGACTGCCTGCCGTTTCTAACCACCGGTGTTTTAATCACCTGCGGATTTTCAAGCACTTTATCCAGCTTGTCCTCATCTGCTATGTACTTTATAAGTGCCAGCAAATCCTTATCTTTGCCATCCCAGTTAATCATATTGTCAAGACCGCCATTCACCTGAGCGACAGAATTAAATTCGCCCTTGCTCATGCCTTTTTCCTTCATGTCGATAAACTGAAACTTTATCCCACGCTCCTTGAAAAATCGCTGAGCTTTCTTTGTGTCATTACATTTCTTTGTTCCGAAAATTTGTATGTTCATGCTATTTGCTGTCCTTGGTTTCATGCAACTCCTCTCCAATCTTCTCAATCAATGTCACATCCGCCGGCAGCCACTTTACGTCCGCCAGATGCTCCTTTGTCAGCCATTTTGCATCCTCAGCCTCCTTTAGGATAAGCTCACCGTGAATGACCTCACACCAGAAGCAATCCATTGAGAGATGGAAATTAGGATAATCGTATTCTATCGTATCTATTAATTCACCGACAGCAATTTCCGTGTCCAGCTCCTCCATTATCTCGCGCTTTAGCGCCTGCTGCGGTGTCTCACCAGACTCAATCTTACCGCCTGGGAACTCCCAGCCGCCCTTGAACTCTCCGTAGCCTCTCTGGGTTGCAAAGATAATCGGTTTATTTTCTTTATCGACCGCCCTTATGACGGCAGCCACTACGCGTATTGTTTTCATATTGCCTTAAACTCCTGTGTATTATTTTGTAAGCCTTGTTGTAAATTACTCTGCAAATATCGAAGCAGATCCTCTCTTACAGGGTGATGCATCTTCATCTCAAACTTGGTGATATCGCGCTCTTTGCCATTGTTATCACGCTTTCTGGCAGCGCACACATCAACTATATCAAACTCTCCCATATAGTAAAAATTTGACTCCGCATCACTCTTTTTCACAAGCAGATGCTTTCTTTTAGTGTTCACCACATCTGACACATATGAGCTGTCCACACCCCTGCCAATCTGCGAATCCCACCTGAAAATCATATTGTCTTCAAATGCATCCGCGTAATCCGGCTTTCCATCTACATAGCTTTTCTGCTCGTCTGTGCTTTCCTCTTTATGATACGTGACAAATATAAATACATCATCATCTATACGCTTCATTCCATACATTGTGGAAGAAAGATCCCTACCACAATTCATCAGCAGACTTACATCACGCCTGGAGTATTTCTCATACAATACAAACGGACTCTCATTTTTAAGTGAGGACTGATATTTATCATGATATCTTTTGAGTCCCACCTCTATTATGTCATCTATCTGCTTTTTAAACTCTTCATTTTGAAGTCTGGTGGTAAAGTTATTCATCCTATGGAAGATGTTATTGCTGTCCTCCTCCAAAATATCTATCCTGCAAAATCTCTTGTACTCATCATCCTTGCTGACAAACTTCCTTGCAATACATCTGCCGCATTGTCAATGGATTGCATATTTACCTTGTAATCGTACCTCCGTATGAAAATCTCTCTTATCTCATTAATTGAAATAGAAGGCTTCTTCATAAGCTGCCTTAAAATCTCTAATTCAAACGGTCTCGCGCCACTTAGGATAGTCTTCGACAAATACTCAAGAGTTGTTTTTTCCTGCTCATTTAATCTGCCGATATAAAGCTCCTTCTCAACCGCTTCAAGAAATGCCTGATATGTCTTGTACTCTTTTATTATTACAAGTGGGTCAACCTCTCCGTTTTCATAAAAATCCAATAGATACGGCACTCTTCCAAGCCGGTTTTTCAAAGAAACATAGCTCTCCCTGATAATGGATTTCATGCCCTTTATTTTGTCTATCGACGCAAAAATCCTATCCTTTGCAATCTCATCAAAATGCACTGTCGAAGCGCCGGGAATCGTATTATTTCCGCTGATAACATACTTCTGATTGTATCTGCATTGTAAGAACGGTCTCCTGACAATGCGACCGGTATCATAAAATTATTGTTATAGTTGCCGATGAAATCAAGTATCACAACATATTCCTTGCCATTTGCCTTTCTAAGTCCACGTCCCAGCTGCTGTATAAATACAATTGGTGACTCCGTCGGTCTGAGCATGATGACCTGGTTTACCTCCACGATATCAACACCCTCATTTAAAATCTCTACAGAAAAAATATAATCCAGTGGCTGAATTTTTCCTTCCGTGTCAAATATCTGCTTGGCATTAGATTGGTTCGCGGTATCTAACATATTTTCATCCATCGCAAGCCGCTCAAAGGCTCTCTGCCTCTCCTCCTCTGTGGCTTCTCCATTTAATGCAATTGTACGGAAAAATCTGCCTGTCTCAGGATTAATCGTCTGATTAAACTTATTCGATAATTCGACTGATTCGTCTATCCTGCTGCAAAAAATCAGCCCCTTCACCCTGTCGCCGCTATGTCCAAAATAATTGGCCTGCTCGATGATATGCTTCACCCTCTCATCACCAACAAGCTGGTTGAACGATGCTTCTGTAAGCTTTTTGCTCTTTATCTCCTTGTCACCAAGCAATGAAACATCTGTTATTCCAAAGTAGTGGAACGGGCACAGCATGTTTTCCTCCATGGCCTGCTGCAAACGAATCTCATATGCAATCTGATAATTAAAAATCTGGTAAATATTTTTTTCTTCAATATCATCATCTCGCTTATCAGGAGTCGCTGTCATTCCAAGCCACAGCTTTGGTGTAAAATAGTTCATTACCTTTTGGTATGTGTTGGCCGAGCTGTGGTGTGCCTCATCCAAAATTATACAATCAAAGGCATCCGGTTCATATTTTTGTAGATGCTCATCACGATTTAAGGTCTGTACTGTTGCAAAAATATAATCCCTGTCATAGTCACTGTGCCCTGCACCAACAAGTCCCATAGAAACTGATTTATCAAAAATCTTTTCATAGGATTTCTTTGTCTGTCTTGCAAGCTGACCTCTGTGTACGAGAAACAGTACTCGCTTGAAACCCAGCTCACGCATGGCAAACGCAGATGCATATGTTTTTCCTGTACCCGCTCGTGTCAAGGGTGTGATGGGGAAATTTTTAACTTTTTTGATAGGGTTATTTAATTTTCAGTTCCACAATAACAGCACTTACCAATTGGATAAAAATCAGCTTTAATTGATATTCCAAAGTTCCCACATTCTTCACACTCATTATCTGAAACAAATTCTTTTAGTTTTTTCTTATCTTCCTTAATGAGATTCAATTGAGCAATCATGGGATTCAGCTTCTCTATTACATATTTTATAAGTTTGAGTTTTAATTCTTCTACCTCCGAATCATCATACTCTGAATCCTGTTCTGCCTGCATCAAACATTCATCTCCTTCGCAACCGCTTCCATTAACAAAGAGGCATTTTGCTCTAAAGATTTCTGCAATTTCTGTTTTGCAAATAAATAATTTGAACATGAACTACTCTCTCCCATATCATCATCAATAAACATCTCAAAGTATACTTCAACAGTATTATGCTCTAATGCCTTACACTTTATATCGAAAAATGTGTTTTTCCATCATATATAGTTGTTTCAATTTCTTCAATATCAAAACAAGGATCACACTGAAATTGTTTCAAAATATCTTCCCATATATCAGCAATTTTTTTCTTCTTTTCAGAATAAAATTCTTTGCGTTTTCATTTTCCTTGCCTGACGTCAAAATTTTTTCAAGCTGTACATATTCCGCTCTCGAAAGAACAATATCATTCTCATACACCTTACATTTAAAAACAATTTCAAACACAGATTCTAATGTCAGAGAAATCAACTCGGCATTAATATCATCTAATTCCAGAACCTTTTGCTTAAATGTCTCTGACAACTGTATTGCTGAGTTATAATATTTTTCCAATCCACAGCTACTAAGCCAATCTACCCCCAAATGTAATGTAAGTACTCTACTTACAAAAGACCGAATTCTATTTTCTAACTTAAAGAATTCAGAATACAATTCGGTACATAAT
>ENA-OUNI01001065-OUNI01001065.1-human-gut-metagenome-genome-assembly--contig:-NODE-1065-length-11360-cov-2.704976_pt1 | contig 11360 bp, 12 predicted proteins | sample MGYA00242499_ERZ504580 | MGnify/ENA primary metagenome ERZ504580 (study PRJEB26092, sample SAMD00036315) | human gut metagenome | host: Homo sapiens | study: EMG produced TPA metagenomics assembly of... | reverse complement strand
AAATAAGGTGATATTATGGGCAGGCCCAAAAAAGAAGCCCCCAATCATGGGGGGCTCTACGAGGTAAAGGTTACGATAGGCAAGGGGATTGACGGCAAGACGATTCGCAAATCATTTTATTCTCCGGTTAGCAAACGAGACGCTAAGCAAAAGCTGATGAATATCTCGCGCGGAAACGTGCCGCTGAAATAACGGGCGCAGGCTTTGCTAGCGAAAACAAACTTTTCGAGGCCTATGCGAAGCAATGGCTGGAGACATTTAAAAAGGGCAAAGTGAAGGATAACACGTACAGGGGAACTTATGAAAACCCCGTCTTAAAGCATTTGATTCCCTATTTTGGCAAGGCGCAAATAAACAGCATCAAGCAATCCGACGTGCAAAAATTTTTGACGAAAAGGGAGGGAATACAGCCTCGAAACCCTGAAAAAAATGCGATCTGCCCTTAACTTGATTTTTGTTGCAGCCATTGATGATGATCTATGCTATAAAAATCCAGTTAATAAAAATATTAAACTGCAAAGCACTGTTTCACCCACTGAAAAAAATGCGTACACCCAAGATGAATACGATATCGTATGGGACTTTGCGCGCTCTCATCGTTTTGGATTGTCTATTATGGTACTGATGGAAACAGGGATCAGCCGGAGCGAGTTGCTTGGGCTGCGCTGGGATAACCTTGACTTAGATAACAGGGTTATTTTTGTTGAACAAGGTCTGGTGCAGCAAAAAAGCACAGAAACCGATGCGCTTATTTTAGTTTCGGATGGCCTCAAAAACAGATTCCGTAGGCGGCCTATTCCGATAAGCGTTGAGCTTGCAAATGCACTCAAAAACAAACCTAGAGTTATTTATGTGGGCGGAAACCAAAAGAAGGGGGCTGAGCCAAAAGCGATTCAAACGGAATACGTTTTTCACGCGCCAAACGGTGGCCCATCCCGACCTGATAACTGGTATAAACGAGAGTACTCAGCTTTTATGGCTGACCTTCATTCAGCGCACCCGGATACTAAGATGCTTACTCCGCACGAACTGCGTCATACGCGGGCAACGCTCTCTGCCAATGATAGTGTCGACCTATTGCAGCTCGCGAAGCTGCTCGGCCACTCTGATTTAAATATGCTAATCAAACGCTATGCGCATACAGATGTAGAGGCAGTTAGGAGAGCTCTAAAAATTGACGCTGAGGACGAATGAGTTACGACAAATTTACGACATAAAAGCTATTTTAATGAGTTTAAGTAAGGATTATTGTTCGCAATCAAAATAATAATAAAACCGCGTAGCCTCAATTTTTCTTGAAACTACGCGGTTTTTAATGGTGGACACGAACGGACTCGAACCGTTGACCTCTCGCGTGTGAGGCGAGCGCTCTAACCAGCTGAGCTACGCGTCCTAATGTAGGCGGGGGAGCTATAGGCAGCCCCGCATGCATATGATGGTGACCCGGACGAGAATCGAACTCGTGTTACCGCCGTGAAAGGGCGGTGTCTTAACCGCTTGACCACCGGGCCGCTTGGTAGCGGCAGTCGGATTTGAACCAACGACACTTCGGGTATGAACCGAATGCTCTAGCCAACTGAGCTATGCCGCCATATGCCTGCCCATCAACGGGCGAAGCTTATTATAATATAATCGCATTGGGCTTGTCAACACTTTTCTTCCAAAAAGCTTAACAATTTTGCCCTTTTCTTTTTGCCATAGACCGGCCGCACAGATGATTGCCTTGTTAAGAGATCTTTTGTGAGCTCCTATACGATGCGAAGCCTAGCGGGAATCTTTGGATTGCAATCCCCTCTTACTTTTTCCTTTTTGTATTTCGATATCCACGTACCACCCGGATGCGTGTTTTTTTCTTTTTATAATAGTACAATACGTTAACCAGTAAGACAAACAAAATCACCAGCGCAGCGGCCGCAAAAATAACTTTCCCCATTGTGGACTGAATCCCTTTCTTTAAAAGGTTTCCTACATACAGAATCAGACTCCTCCGGGCCGCCTTTTCTGCCACGAGATCCACTGTGCCGATCACTTGGCCGGCATACAGGATATTAGCCTGGCCGACCACCTCGCCCTTCTTCACCGGCGCATCGATTGACTTTGGCATTTTTCATCTGGCACGATCATAACGCCGGCCGCATCCAAGCCCTGAGGCACCAACGCGCGCACTTCCCCTTTGGGCAAAAGCCGCACATAATCCGTTTGAAACGAAAGTTTTACCGCCACTTCGGATACAATCTGGGCCGGATCTGCAACGGTTTCCAACTTTAAATGGTCAAACGCCCAGTTAAACATCTTGCGGCAGTCTGCAAAGGCTGAGCCTTCCTTTCCTTTTATGATGTTCCCCTCCGCATCTTTATAGGGAGCACGCAAAACGATTCCAAGATAACGGTATCCATCGCGAGAGGCAACGGAGATGACACAGCGCCCCGCGTTGGTGGTAGTGCCCGTTTTAATCCCCTTTGCACCCGCATAATAATATTTGCTTGTAGAATCGATCAATTCATTCGTCGTGCGGAGTGTCTGCGCTTCGCGCAGATTGCTCTTCGGCAGCGTGAATTTTGCAGTGTTCGTAATCTTTTCAAATACAGGAAGCCGCAGCGCGTATTCCACGATCTTGCGCAGGTCTGACGCGGTGGTATATTGCCCCTCTTCATCCAGGCCGTGCGCATTGACAAAATGGGTATTCTTGCAGCCCAGCTTCTGCACAAAGGAATTCATCAGTGCGACAAAACGAGGGATGCTTCCGCCGCCGATATAGTCCGCGATAATGTTAGCGGATTCATTCGCGCTGTGCACCATCATGCAGTAAAGCAGGTTGAGCATGCTGATCTGCTCGCCTTCCTTGATGCCGACAAGGGAGCTGCCTGTTCCATCCAGCGCATGGATTGCATCATAGGGGGCGGTAACGATGGTGTTTTCCAGGTCAGCGCAGTTTTCAATGGCCACGATGGCGGTTGTAATTTTGGTTAGGGAAGCGGGCGCCGTGCGTTTCTCTGCATTTTTATCAAAAATGACCGTGCCATTATCTAAGCTTACCAGCAGGGCGATCTCCGCATCCAAATCAATTTCATCGTTATAGGATGCGGCCGCCGGAAAAACAGCGCTCGTAGCAATTGTCAAAATACAACAGAAAAAAATTATTGCCTTTTTCATGGACAGTCTCCCCGTAAATGTTGTATGATAGGATGTAATGACGAACGGGACGCACGGCAAGGATCATTATTGCCCGTTTCCTCTGGAGGAATACCGTTCGTATATGTTTACGATATGTTATAGTATAACAGCATTGCGGTGAAAAGGGAATCGTTTTCCGTTCATTTCCGCATAGAAGCAAATACACGGAGGGATACTTAAATGGTTTATGTTACCGGCGATATGCATGGCGACGCCAGCCGCTTTAGCGACCCGCGCCTGAAGAAGCTGAAAAAAGGGGATACTCTGCTTGTTTGCGGTGATTTCGGCTTCCTCTGGAATGGCAGCAAAGCAGAACAAAAGCTTTTAAAGCAAATCGGCAGCAAAAAATACAACGTCTGCTTTCTCGACGGAACGCACGAAAATTTTGAGCTCCTTAAAAGCTATGATGTAATCGAGTGGAACGGCGGCAAGGCGCGGCAGATCTACAAAAATTTATATCATCTGATGCGCGGCCAAATCTATGAGATCGAGGGGCTGAAGATTTTCACCATGGGCGGGGGGGAGAGCCCGGATATCGACATTCGTTTCGATAATGATAGCTGGTCCCGCGATGAGATTCCCACGCAGGTGGAGCTGATTGAGGGCGCGAACAATCTGGAAAAGGTTGATTGCAAGGTGGATATCATCCTTACTCATGAGCCGCCTGCTACGATTAAAGGGTTTTTGAAGCTCAAAGAAAAAGGCCCGGTGCGCGTGACGGCGCTCAACGCCTATTTTGAAGAGCTTGGCAAATCGGCTACCTTTCAAAAGTGGTATTTTGGCAGCATGCATGTGGATAAATATATCTCCAGCACACATACCGCTGTTTTCACGCATATTCTCGATGTCCGCACCGGAGAGCAGCTTCGGAAATAATGCATTTTCGCCTTGCAGGCCCTGAAGAAGCCCGTGTGCAGAATAGACAAACCTTAGCTCCACATACAAAAAGGCTTTCAAAAGGGCTGTTGCCAAATGTCTTATGCATTTAGCAACAGCCCTTTTCTGGCGTGTAAGGCTGAGCGCATCAAAATCAAAGCTTGCTGCCGGATTCAACCCGCTCTCCCACCGGTGCATTCTGATTCATCTGCCGGTAGGTTTCCGCATCGATCCCGAAAAACCGCATGGAGATAATCGAGGCAATGTGGCCGAGCATGGGCACGGCAAACTGGAAAAACACGATCAGCGCCAGCACGATCGCCCCCTGCGCCTGCGCCCCTTCGGAAAAGCCTGCCCGGCCCAGCGCAAAACCAACAATCGCACCGGATAGGGATTTCATGACCTTTTCCAGGAAGGAGAAAATCGACGCGTATGCGCCGGGTGCAAACTTGCCTGTTTTCCAGCGGCCATAATCCACGCAGTCCGACATTAGCGACCACTTCACGCTACCGATATAAGTGGAGCAGAAGCTATTAAGCCCCATCAGCAGCAACGTAATTACCGGGTAAGCAAAAGGGCGCAGCAGAAGGATTGCAACCGGCATGAGCGCGCCAACCAACTGCCCTGCACAAATACCCGCCTGCGATCCGTTTTTTGGCAATGTAGGGCGCGAGCAGAATGGCCACCAGCATAAACGGGGCGCCTACAACAGTTGCAATTGGCTGAAGGTCTTTATTATGCATGACATACAGGAAAAAATAGACCAACGTAGCATTCTGCATGCCGGTTGCCAAATCATTTGTCGCTACGGCAATGGCGAGCATCTGAAGCGGATGGTTTTCCCGCAGCAGAGGCAGAAGATCTTTGAGCTGATAGGCTCAACTCCGGACTCCATAAATTGCCGGTCCTTTTCCTTGGTTGCGCTGACAACAAGGGAAATCGACATAAGCGCCAGCAGCATATAGCCCATTGTGACAATCCGCCACGCAACGACCTCCCGGCCGAACGTTTTGGTCAAAAGATCGACCAATGGCTGTGTTATCACAAGAGATAACATTCCGCCAACGCCGCCGAACACATTGCTGAAAAAAGGCAAAATTGAACGCTGCCCCGGCTCGTTGGTCAAGATATTTCGCAGCGGACTGATCGATACGGTTAGAAATGTGCCGCCAACCGCCTGCACTAGATAAAAGCACATCATCCATGCCGCCGGGGCTGCTACGTTTGGCCCAAAAAAATGCCGATCATCCCGATGCAGATGAATACAACGCCCATTACATACCACGGAATATAGCGATATTTTTTAGAAATCTTATATTTGTCTACAATGGTGCCGAAGATCGGATCCGTTACGGCATCAAAGATACTGGCAATTGCCAGTATGACGCCCGCAGCTTCAATGGTAATGCCGGCCACGTTGGTAGCAAAATACATGTAAAACGTCGAAATCAGCCCGGAAAACACGATTGCCGGGAAGCCCTCCATTCCAAAGCAGACCATCTGCCGCGTGGTTGCCACATTATAGCCTTCCGCTTCCTCCGGCGTCGGCTGGGCAAATAGGTTGTTCAAAAAGCCCATATTGCTCTTTCTCCTCCTTTTGACGTCTTGGGCCGATATCTGGCCTTTTCCACTATTGTAGCGAAGAGAAAAGCATTTTGCAAATATATTTGTAAAAATAGATATATTTTTTATCGATTATATATAATTCCGTCTGCCAAGCGTGGAATAAATCCATCATCGCCGATTCAAAGTTCCCCGTCGGCACACCGGCGCTTGCCAACAGCAGGCAGGCGGAGCCTTCGCCGGCATTCTCATCAGCTTACGGCGATCCCGGCCTCCAGCGCCCGCGAGAGCAGCGCCTGAACCGGCTTTGTGCTTGCAATCTCCAAGCGAACCATCAGGCCGGATGCGCACACCTCTACCCTGGCATGATCTTCAAACACACAGCGCGCCGCCTCGCACAACGCACGGCTTTTATTCATATAGAGCTTGCGTGCCTTCCGAATTTGAGAAGAAAGGTGACCGTCACGGATAAACTGGCATAGGGCAATCTGCTCCGCTTTAGAAGCTGTTTGATTATAGAGCCCGCCCTTTTTTTCATATGCCTCCATCAAGCATGTGGGAAGCACCATAAAGCTTAGGCGCAGGGAGGGCAGCAGAAGCTTGGAAAAAGTGCTCATATAGATCACACTCTGCCCCCCGTCCAGCCTTGCAGGGAGGGTACGGGATGGGTGAAATAGCGGAACTCGCTATCGTAATCGTCCTCCAGCACAAGGCACCCGCTACGCCGTGCAACCTGCAAAAGCTTTAGCCTTTGCGCCACCGGCATGACGTTGCCCATCGCGTCCATATGGGAAGGGGAACTATATAGCAGGCGGATATGATCCCATTCCAGTGCCGCAAATTCATCCCTTCCTTGCACATAATAATGCACTGGAAAGCCGTGGTCTTCAAAAATGGCGCGCCCCTGTGCAAATGCATTGTTCCAAAAACCGACTGGCGGCCGCTCATCCAGCAGTCCACACAGGATATGCAGAAGGCTCTGTACACCTGCGCCAACCACAATTTGCTCCGGAGTGCACACCACGTTGCGGCTTTTTGCCACATAGCTGCAAAGCGCTGCGCGGAGATCGGGCTCGCCCTGCGGCTCGCCATAGGTGAGTAACCGCCTGTCTGCCCGTAGGGCGCTTTTGATATACCGTCGCCACAGCGCGAAATCAAAGCTTTCCGCATCCACGGAAGCGGACGCAAAATCATACCGGATATCAGGCGCGGCCTGATGGAGCCGTGGCTGAACCCGCGGCCCGCCAGGCTCCAAAGGATACTCCAGGCTGGAGCATAAAAGCCGCTTTGTGGCTTGGCCACAACATATCCCTCTGCTGCCAACTGCAAATAGGCCGCTTCCACTGTGGTACGGCTTACTTCCAGCTCCTGTGCGCAGCGCCGGATGGAGGGAAGCTTTGCCCCGCAGTCAGCTTGCCGGATGAGATTAATTCCTTATAATAATTGTAAACACGCAGATAGAGAGGTTCGTTTTTCATATTTTCCTGCAATAGCAAATCACTTTTTTTCATCATTGCCCCATCCGAAAGAAAACTGGTCGCCCGCTCACCGCGCCGCGGAAAACTCCCGCTATCAAGATCAAGAAGTGGCAAGCCCTGCGTTATTCTAAACTTAGTTTCAGTATAGCGGCCTTTTTCTTGTTTTGCAAGGTAGCGTACATATTTCACATGGGAACGTAGAAACTAACAACGCAGGCCAAAGGAACTCGGCATCATTGAACGTTCCCAGAGACAGTATGGAAGGCTTCAGATTCCTTTGACTACTGATGCAAAACGAATAGGAGTGATTTTTATGCCGGCAGAGCCGCAGGACCGCAGCATTGAATGTTTGAATAAAATCTATCAGGGCGCGCAAATGGGATGCGAATCCATCTCCCTTCTAACAGAAAAAGTAACCGATGCACAACTTCTTAATGATCTGCACGAACAGCACGACCAGTATGCGAAGATTTCCTGCCAGGCCTCGCAGGAGCTTTCCCAGCGTAAGGCCGTTCCAAAGGATAAGGGTCCGCTTGCACAGGCAAACCTCTGGTCAGGTGTGCAGCTGAACACCTTAATGGATAAATCCGCAAACCATATTGCGGAAATCATGATTAACGGCAATACAATGGGGCTGATCGAAACAACGCGCACGATGAAGCAGTATTCCGACGTACAGCCGGAAATTCAATCGCTTGGCCAAGCGCTGATCCAGACGGAGGAATCTGGAATTCAGAAGATGAAAAGTTATCTCTCCTGAATTAAGGTCCGTTTGCAGATGAAATATAGCCTGGCAGCAACACAAAACGGCGCTTTTCATGATGCGATATCAATGAAAAGTGCCGTTTTTTATTTTAAGCAGGGTATGTAAAGGGGATGATCAAAGCTTTTTCCTTTTATGGAATTGTTACATAACGCCTTTTTGGGGGCAAAATTCTGCCATACAGCACCTTTCGCACATCGCCTTGCGCGCCGTGCAGCAGGCGCGGCCATGTAGCACACAGCGATGGCAAAAATCGTTGCTTTCCTCCGGCGGCAAAAGCTTGCGCATGGCGAGCTCTACCTTATACGGATCCTTCGTATCGACGAATCCAAGCCGATTCGACATCCGAATAAAATGGGTGTCCGCTACCACGGCCGGTTTCCCATAAACGTCGCCCACGATCAGGTTTGCCGTTTTGCGCCCTACTCCGGGCAGGGTAGTGAGCGCTTCCACCGTATCCGGCACAACGCCGCCGAACGTATCGCGGATTTTTTGGGACATACCCACAATATCCCGCGCTTTGCCATGATAAAATCCACAGGAGTGGATAATTTCCTCCACATCTTCTACATTCGCCTCGCAAAAGGCCTCGAGCGTCGGGTATTTTTCAAACAGAACCGGTGTCACAAGGTTCACGCGCGCATCCGTGCATTGGGCGGAAAGGCGCGTGGCGATCAGTAGCTGTAAGGGTTCTTCCGCGCGTAGGGAACAGATTGCATCCGGATATTCATTTTTTAAGGCGTTTACCGCAAGGCGCGCACGTTCTTTTTTTGTCATAGACAATTCCCTTCTTTCTGAAACCGGGCCTCCTGAAAGGGGCCAAGCGGACCGGTTGGTATGCTTCGATTTTATTATACTGTATTCTCCCAAATCCGCCAACCCCATCTCCTGCAAATTTTCTCTTCTGCTTTCTTCCAAAATAGGCTTATGAAAAAGTGTGATACAATTGGATGAAGAAGGGGAATTGCTTTGAAAAATACCAGTCAAGCGGATGCATGGAGGGTTGGGGAATTCAATAGACGTTTTATGCGGCTCTAGCTGAAAAGATGACCTTTCGATCGGGCCCTTCTATGTGCAGTTTTTTTCTTGTTGCACCTCGTTCGATTATCCGCAACTTTGTAAAAAATTGTTATTTGATACTTGACGGCAAGGGCAAAATATGATATAGTAACATTCGCGTTAAGAGTGCACATGCTGGTGTAGCTCAGTTGGTAGAGCAGCTGATTTGTAATCAGCAGGTCGGGGGTTCAAGTCCGTCCACCAGCTCCACCTGTTTTCACCCGCAAGCCGTGCAAAGGGCGTGCGTTATAAAAAGTTCATATATGGGAGAGTTCCCGAGCGGCCAAAGGGAACAGACTGTAAATCTGTCGTCACTGACTTCGGTGGTTCGAATCCACCCTCTCCCACCATCTGATCGGATGACAGTATTTTGGACAGTTTTTTGTAGACTGTTTAAAATACTGTCATCCGTTTTTTATTTCGCATTTAGAGCAGAAAAGTATTCGGCTTCGAATTGAGCTGGAGTTTTCATATTTAATTTTCGGTGAGGTCTGCCCTCGTTATAGAACTCGATGTATTCGGCAACGGATGCTTCGAGTTCTTCTTTTGTGCGATACACATTGCGGTATACCTGTTCTTTTTTAAAGGCTGAAAAGAAAGTTTCCAAAACAGCATTATCGTGGGGTTGTCCCGGTGTAGAAAAGGACTGTTCCACATGATAGCCTTTCAGGATCTGCTGAAAGACATAGGATGTATACTGGCATCCCTGATCGCTGTGAAAAAGTAAACCTTGCGGCTGATTTCTCAATTTGTAAGCTCGCATAAATGCTTTAATGGTTAAATTCGTATCAATGCGATCTGATACACTGTAGGATAATACCCGTCGGGAAAATAGATCAAGGATTACACAAACATAATAAAACTTGTCTCCGACGGGTACATATGTAATATCGCTGGCCCATACTTTGTTTGCCTCCGTCTGATCAAAATTTCTGGTACAGTTATTGCGATAGAATTTTGAGCGTGGGTGCATATAAGCCGCATCAGGCTTGGGAACAACTGCAGAAAGCTTCATTTCTTTCATGAGATAGTTAATTCTTCGGACACTAATTTCATATCCCATTTCATGCATTTTGGCACGGATTGGTCGAGCGCCCAATCGCCCTTTGCTGTCTTCAAAAATTTTCCGAATGATGGGCCGGAATTCTTCGTTTTGCCGATCTACAAGTTTCTGATTTTTTTGGCTTTTCATGTGGTTGTAAAAAGTGCCTCGTGCTAATTCCAGTGCATCGCATAAAGCTCGAAGTGAATACTGCCCATATAACTCCTGTACCGCCTGAATCTTTTCGGAACGAGATGCATTGCGGCCACGGCTTGCTTTCTTTAGAATTTCATTTTCTTCTCGCAGTTTTCGGTTCTCCTCTTCCAGACAAACGATTCGATGGCCGGAAATGGTTGTACCGGTTTTCGGTGATTTCCTTTCCGTATAAAGCTTTATCCAATTGTATAAAGTGCTTCTTGAAATTTGATATTTTTCACAAATCTCTTAGCTGATTTTTCGTTCTCGTAGAGTGAAACCAAGAACTTTTTATCTTCCTCTGTGTGTCTTTTGCCCATCTTGTTAATTCCTCCTTTGCTTTGAAGATGGACTTTTAATTATAGCAGATTTGTCTTTACGATTTGCAAAAAATATTTAAGAAAGATTTAGTGAATCAAGAAGTTTGTAGAGAGGTGGAAATTTTTACATTGCTATGCATTTGAAATGGCTGCAAGGTGCTTTTTTAATAGGCTGTTAATTTTGAAGAAGGTAGCTTGTGTTTATCAACCAAAAGGTTTATAATTATACTATGCTGATGGAGGTGGAAAATGACAACATCGGATATGATCAGAGAATTGTGTGATAGAATGAATATCAGCCTTGCGGAACTTTGCAGACGGATTGGACAGACTCCGCAGAATTTTAATAAGAAGCTGCAGCGTGGCACCGTTTCTTCAGAGGAAATGTCAAAGATTGCAGAGGTATTAGATGTTGGATATGAACAGGCATTTGTGTTGCCGAATGGAGAGAAAATAGGAAAAATGCAATAGAGGAGTATTGAGAGTAAATATGGCATTGAGTAAAAGTGATTTTGAAAAGTTAGATTCTAGATTAAAAAATATTATTGAGCAGCCAGTGGAGCAGATAGAGGTAAATTCTGATTTGCCACCGACAATTGAACAGTTAGAAGATAATAATAAAACCTACTCTATTGTTGCTGCTATTTTGTTTATTGATATTCGGAAGTCAACATATTTGACTGAAAAAAGTCAGGCCAAAAGCATGGTAAAAATATATCGTTCGTTTATGAGAATGGCTGTTGATTGTGTAAGAAAAAACGGAGGTGTAACGAGACAGTTCTTGGGCGATAGAATTATGGGAGTATTTATTGATACAGTAGATGAAAGTGGATTAATCGTCGAAAAGGCGGTTGATAAAGCAATTAATGCTGCGAGAAGTCTTTTAACGG
>ENA-OUNI01001063-OUNI01001063.1-human-gut-metagenome-genome-assembly--contig:-NODE-1063-length-11394-cov-2.673915_pt1 | contig 11394 bp, 10 predicted proteins | sample MGYA00242499_ERZ504580 | MGnify/ENA primary metagenome ERZ504580 (study PRJEB26092, sample SAMD00036315) | human gut metagenome | host: Homo sapiens | study: EMG produced TPA metagenomics assembly of... | reverse complement strand
ATTCTTGTTATTTTTATGATGATACAGATTAACCGGCTGCAAGGAACGGCAAGGGTAATAAATTACGCAGGTCTGGTACGTGGAGCAACACAGCGTGAAGTAAAATTGGAGATTACAGGATCCCAAAATGATGAGTTGATTAAATATTTGGATGATATTTTTCTTGGATTAAGATATCAGGATGGACATTATGATCTGGTAAAACTCAATGACGAAGAATATCTGGAAAAATTGCAAATTCAGAGTGATTACTGGGATAAATTGAAAAAAGAGATTGAAGCAGTAAGAAACAAGGGATACGAAATACAGACATTGTTAATATGAGTGAAATATATTTTACGATGGCAGATGAAACTGTCTCTGCCGCAGAAAGCTATTCAGAAAAGATTGCTATAAAGATTCGTACCATAGAGCTTCTGTCGGCACTTGATATGTTGAGTCTGGTGATATTGGTTATTATGCAGACTCTAAGGGCAATGCAGATGGCAATGCAAAACAGACTGCTGGAACAGAAAGCATTCATAGATGCCTATACTGGACTGCCAAATAAAAATGCCTGTAATGAGATACTTAATAAAAAAGATATAATTACAGATCTTACAGCATGCATAATGTTTGATTTAAATAATCTAAAAACTGTAAATGATACAATGGGACATTCCGCAGGAGATCAGTTAATATTGAATTTCGCAAAGCTTTTGCGCAGTGTTATTCCAGAAAAGGATTTTGTTGGAAGATATGGCGGAGATGAGTTTATAGCAGTCATTTATCATACAAGCGAGGCGGAAATTAAGGTGATATTAAAATCATTGTACAGAGAAAAAAACAGATTAAATAGTTATGAAAATCAAATACCAATCGACTATGCCTGCGGATGGGCATTATCCTCCGATGATATGTCGGGTACAATGCAGATGTTATTGGATGAGGCAGATGCTTATATGTATAAAAATAAACAGTTATGCAAGAAATATAATTAGCTTTCAGCTCAGAGTAGATGAATCTTCTTAAATGAGTAATCGATAGAACCCTGTTGAAAAAACCAATAGAGTTTTTACTATGTTATTGTGTGATAATATCACGAAAGTCAGTTTATAATACAGTCATAAATTAAGCAAGTAAGACTCCGAAAGATTTTTGAACAATTCCGTATTGGTATGAAGATTTGTCATGAAGTTATCGTTATACTTCCGGGCTGCACCGCAGAGAAATCTGCGGTGTTTTTTGACTTTCTGTATGTGGTGAGTTTGATGGAAAACAGATCAATGATACTGGAGTAGGACTTCCGCGGATATTGAGAAAACGGAACGAATGTGATATCTTTTTATTAGGATAAAACGGCGCGAGGAGGAAATGACATGGTTGTTTATTTTTCAGGAACGGGAAACAGTAAATATGTAGCAGAGAGGATTGCCGGCAGCTTGCAGGAAAAACTGCTCTGTATGAACGAACGGATCAAATCGGGCGATACCGGAACTGTTAAGACAGGAGAGAATCTGGTAGTGGTGGTACCGACTTATGCATGGAGGATCCCGCGTGTGGTTTCTGACTGGATCGGACAGACAGAATTTGTCGGGGCGAAGAATGTCTGGTATGTGATGAGCTGCGGAAGCGGTATTGGTGGCGCAGATATATACAATCGAAAACTGAGTGAGAAAAAAGGATTAAAGCATATGGGGACGGCACAGATCATTATGCCGGAGAATTACATTGCCATGTTTAATGCTCCTGATGTGGAGAAAGCAAAGAAGATCGTTGCGGCAGCAGGTCCTGATATTGCTAAAGCTGCGTTGGCAATCAAACATGGAGAGAAGCTTCCATCAAAAAGTGGCTTCGGTGCATCTTTTGAGAGTGGTCTGGTGAATGATATCTTCTATGCGGCATTTGTAAAAGCAAAGGCATTTTATGCAGATCAGACCTGTACCGGATGCGGCAAATGTGTAAAAGTCTGTCCGTTAAACAATGTGACAATGAAAAATAAGAAACCTGTATGGGAAAAGCATTGTACGCATTGTATGGCCTGCATCTGCTATTGTCCGGCTGAGGCAATCGAATATGGCAGGAAGAGTGTTGGAAAGCCCAGATATTGTTTTGAGAATCTGGGGATTGAGAAATATGACTATAGCAATCCTCTAAAATAATGCATCTTAATCCAGTCCATCAGAGTGTGAAATCTGCGTCAGATATTTTTGCCTTGCGTCAGTACGCCTGCAGATATCTTCCTTGTCTTTCGCACTCTGCTGAACTGTCTTAAATGCATTATTTACGAGGATTGCTATAGACGGTCGTAAATTGCAGGCAAGATATGGAACATAAAAAAGTATCTGATAAGGGGGTATTAGATCATGTCTGCTTATCAGATACTTTGTTTATGCTTCTGGCTGTGTTCGTGTCATCAGTTGATTAGTTTGATATTTATGATCAATTCTCGAAAAATGTGACAGTAAAACCATCAGTTCCTATAGTTACGTCAGAAATAGTATCATTATCCCAGAGAGCATCCGTAATGACCGACTTTAAGGCTTCGTCCAGAATAAGATTAAATTCTTCTTCGATAAGTGAGAATGGAACCAATTTCTGGACTTCTGCACATTCCAGAATAAAATTAAGTATTTTTTCTTCCATGATAAATCCTCCTCGTAAAATTCCATACAGCATATATTACAATAAACAAAGCAATCTGTCCACCTTAGATTTTATTTTTGATAATTCATTATTCCTTTCGTTTTTGGACACTCACAGGGTTCGGAATTAACTGTGGGTGTCTTTTTTTCGCTGTTGCTTTGTGATAGTTGGCTTTATTCTGGTTTTGGCTTTCCTCGGAGAAACTGGAGATAAAAGGATGAAAAAAGAAATCCCTGATCCCTCAAGTTGATTGAGGGGTTCAGGGGAGTTAAAGTGTCGAAGACACTTTTTGTTTGGAACTGTCCTATTCTTCAACGTTACCAAAGCATTTGACATATGCGTCGTTTATGAGTATCGTCACACACAATAAAAAGTGAATTCGAATTCACTTTTTATCTGCTGGCTACCTGAGAAGGGGCATACTGGAAAGGATTGGTAATTGAATCATACTTTTATTCTATAGTTTTGCTGTTCTAGCTTTTTTCGCCTCAAAAACAATTATCTTTGAATCAGTTATAATAATTTTATGAAATTCATCATATTACCGCTGGATAGTTCTATGCCAAATTGCACATTATAACATACAGAACAGGAGGAATGCTTATGACATTGGAACAGGCTATACTGACAATGATTAATGACAAAATGCTTGATAATGGACAGATTTCCGAAAAACTGCACAGCAGTATCCAGAAAGACATTATAACCTTGAGTACATTCAATACAGTAGTCACGAAGAATGGAGAACAGATGGACAGTTCAGATGAATATTGCCAGCGAATCAGTTGATTGGAAAGGAATAAGATGGATATTTATGCAACACGTGAGGAGCTGAAATCCCGGCAGAAAAATATATTTGATCTGAAACTGAATGTGGCGTATTATGCCCGAGTCAGTACGGATAAGGAGGAACAGAAAACCTCTATTGAGCATCAGTGGACTTTTTTTGAACAATTGATCTCAGACGTAAAGAATTGGACGCTTGTGGATGGTTATATAGACGAAGGAATCTCCGGTATTACCGTAACCCACAGAGAGGAATTCCAGAGAATGCTCCAGGATGCAAAAGCCGGGAAAATTGATCTTATCATAACTAAAGAGATCACCCGTTTTGCCCGAAACGTATTAGACAGTATACGATATACAAGAGAGCTTCTGGACTGTGGAACTGCTGTCTGGTTTAGGAATGACAATATCAATACATTAGATGAGGATTCGGAACTCAGGCTGTCAATTATGTCCGGTATTGCACAGGAAGAAAGCAGAAAACTTTCAAGTCGTGTGCGTTTCGGTCATGCAAGATCCATACAGAACGGTGTGGTTCTTGGTAATTCACATATATATGGATGGGACAAGCGAAACGGAAAATTGTTTTTGAATCCCGAAGAGGCAAAAATGGTACAGCTTATTTTTGAAAAATATGCTCTGGGAAACTGGTCTACCCATTCACTGGAACAATTTTTATGGGAATGTGGATACAGAAATTATAAAGGGGGAAAGATTGACAGCCATGTGATTGCCAATATTATCCGAAATCCTAAATATAAGGGTTACTATGTTGGTGGAAAAGTAAAAATAGTTGATCTCTTTACTAAGAAACAGAAATTCCTGCCTGAAGATGAATGGGTGATGTATAAAGACGATGGTACCCATGTCCCTGCAATTGTGGATGAAAAACTGTGGGAAGATGCAAACAGGATTCTGGAAGAAAGAAGTAAAAATATCAAGTTGAAAAAAACTTCCTATAAGCAGGACAACCTTTTTACCGGACTTATACATTGTGCGGAAGATGGAGCTGCATACTGGCTGAAAGTCAGAACTGTCCGCGGAAAAGCTGCAAAGACCTGGGTATGCAGTCATCGCATAAAACAGGGCGCAGTTTCCTGCAGATCAAAACCGGTAAAAGAAGAAATCCTTCTGGAGATGATATCGGATGTTTATAACAATCTGGCTCAAAGCAATAAAAGTATATTGCACAAGTATCTGGAACTTTATGAGAAAGAGATTAACAAAACAGAAGGAACTGAAGAAAAAATTGACAACATACAGCATGAAATAACAGTACTGGAACAGAAGAGAGATAAGCTGCTGGATTACAATATGGGCGGCTACATTTCTGATGCGGAATTTTTAAGCAGAAACAATGTTTTTACACAGCAGATAGCAGAGAAAAAAGCGAATCTGGAACAATTGAAAAGCATGAAACCTCTTTCAAAAACAGAATTGACAGATCAGATGGACAGGATATTAGACTATGCAAAGGAATATTCCTGCGTAAAACCCAAAGATATCACCAGAGCCATGATTGAAAACACAATCAATAATATAGAAATAACTCCGGTTAATGAAAAGAAAGCAGAAGTGATGATTGTATTTAAAAGTGGAAGTCTGCACAGCTCTGAATCTGTTATTCCAGCACTGGGACAGGAAAAAACTTATACTACGGAGACAGGGTATGAATATGTTGTACATTCAGGAATTTCTATGTAGATATTGCACTCACATATGGAATTCTTTTGCGAAGGTTACGAAAAGTAAGAAGTAGTGAATATTTCAGTTTGAAATAATATATAAAACAGGTGTAAGACATGGCAAATACGAAAAAAGATGGACAGCCGATGAAATCGAAACATTAAGAAAGTACTATCCCGCAGAAGGAGATCAGGTCTGTGAAAGATTATCCGGAAGAACTGCAAAAAGCTGCAGGATCCAGGCATCAAAAATGGAAATATCCAAAAACATTTCCTCTTCAGCAACTGTACAGAATGATGTTAAATATGTCAGATTATGGACAGAGGCAGAGGATAAAATACTCAGAGAGTATTATGCTGCGGAGGGCAGTAAGGTACGTTATCGCTTAAATCAGAGATCAGCAGAATCCTGCAGAGGAAGAGCTGCTGCATTAGGACTTACTTATTCCGGGGCAAACAGAAAATGGAGCAGCAGCGAAGATGAAATTCTGAGAAACTATTATCCGACAGAAGGTGCTGAAGTTCAGAAAAGACTGGAGGGAAGATCCAAAGAGGCATGTAATAAAAGAGCTGCCAATTAGGTCTTTGCATACAGGGAAGAAAAGAATGGACTGCAGAAGAAGATGAAATTATAAGAACATATTACAAAGCGGAAGGCAGGAAGGCAGCAGAACGATTGGAAGGAAGAACTCTGACTGCCTGTCAGTCCAGAGCTAAGTACTTAAATGTTAGATCAGACAATAACAGACTTCCATGGACACAGGAAGAGGATGCGATCATTTCCCGATATTATGAAGAAAAAGGTGCCGGATATGTGCATACTCTTATTCCTGAAAGATCTCTTCAGGCATGCAAATACAGAGCGATGATTCTGGGATTAAGCAGGAAAACCAATGATCCATGACAAAAGCCGAAGAGAAGATACTGAAGAAATACTACCCGGTTGAGGGCAGCAATGTTTATAAACGTCTGAATAACCGTACCAGAAATGCCTGCATCAGCAAGGCAGCCCAATTACATCTGCAATATGGACTTCCTATGTATAAAGGACCTGTATTGGATGAATGGATCATACTGGCAGTGAAACAGGGGATCAAAAAAGTAAGACAATCTATGACATACAGTGAGATAACCTTTAAACCCGGAAAACTCCCTGAACTGCATCTGAGACTGGAATGTGATGAAACCGGAAATTCAGGGTTTATGAGAAGTCTGTTCTTTTGGATGAAAAAGAATATGACAGGCAACGGGTTGAGAATCTCGCGGATACAATGGGGCTTCAGATAGAAGGAAACAAAATTACTTTAAACAGCAGCGAAAAAGAGATAGAAGATGATATTTTCAGACTGATAGCAGGATGTTACCTGATTTATTACCTGCATTATTTTATGGAATTGCCATAATTGCTCTATTCTGTCTTATCTTGCTGTGAAATGATAAAAATTTGTCAACAGGATACTGCTTGATTTATGAGATACTTTCTCAACAGATGCAGAATAATTCTCTTGCATTTTCACATAGGTTAGAATATACTAACCAACAGAGTTAACCAAAGCAAACTATTGCGTGATTTGATCATTTAAACTTCCACTGAAGAACTGAGATGAATCGGAGGATTTTATCCGCTTCATCTGAAATGAGATGATACACAGATAGCTTCAAGTCAGGGACGAAATATCTTTTGCCCCTGATATCATATTACAGGAGGATAAAGAAACAGATGAAGAAAAGAATGGCAATTCTGATGTCTATGGCAATTGCGGCAAACATGATTGCTTCTGTACCGGTATGTGCAGGCAGACATATTACAGATTCAATGACTACGGATTCAGCGATCACACAGGAGCAGATGATGATCCTTTAGTGATGGATCGGGAACACCGGATTTTGCGGATGAGCAGGAGAATGTACAGGTGGCTCAGGATGAGGGTACACAAAGTGTGAAAGAACCGCCGGAGGTGATAGCAGAATATGAAAGTGGTTCTTTTGCGAATGTTTGTAAACTAAAAACTTCTCTTAACTCAAGGTATGTTGAGCAAATTACAGGAATATCTATTAATGGAACAGAGTGGAATGAAGTAACTTATTCGTGGGATCTTACAGGAACAACATATATTAAAAAAGACTCAGACGGTTATGTTGGACTATCTCCAGATAAACTTGAAGTGGGTAATGAGATTGTAATCACCAGTACCGGATACAAGGATCTTACTTTAAAGGTAACAGGAACCGGAAAACACTGGAACGTTGAAAAAGTAACTTCACAGTCTGAACCTGAACAGACCAAAGATGCGCCAACATTTGCGGGAGATCAAGTGGAAATTTCAGGTACAGACTACAAGATCATTAAACCAGCTGATGAAAATAATGTTTCTGATTATATCAGTAAAATCAAAGAAATATCTGTAGATGGGACAGTATGGGATAAAACAGATTATGCAATAGCATTATATGGCAGAAAAGCATATTGTCCAGACAGCAGTAATAATCGTGTTGTATTTGATTCAACTGTACTTCATACTGGAAATGTCATTACAATAAAAAGTGATGGATATAAAGAACTTTATCTTAAGGTAACTGCAGAAGGAAATGATTTCAAAGTTGTTACAGCTGATTCCGGTAAAACTAATATTAACGGTGCATCTAACGGAGTGAACACTCTTCATGTCAGATTAAAAGGATACTTCGAAAGCGCTGTTACAGGGCAGCAGAAATACGATGCAGTTTCAGGGGCATCCACTTCTGTTTCATCCAACAAAAACAGTAATGTAGTTGTGGAAGCAGCTGATCTTCCGGATGGGCAGGAACCTGTTGAAGCTGACTGGAAGGAGTTAAAAGAAACAGGTGTAAAAATTGACACAAAGAATACAAAGGTAAACATTGACAGTGAAAGTGGGATGGCAGGGATGTATTCCACATATGACAGTTCTCTGTCTCTCAGCGGAACTCCTGCTAAAATCGGTACATATCCTGTCAATGTTACAGTAACTGATGAATCAGGGCGTACAGTAACAAGTAATGAGCTTACTTTCAAGGTTTACAGTACTAAGGAAAAACTGGCAGATCATCTGAAGCTTGAAAATGCAACCAAGACTGCAGATGGAAAATACATGTATGATATGGATCCATGGGTAATTCCTGATTTTAATGATACAGATGATATTGTAACAGTCCCGGCAGAGATTAAAGCCTGGTATGGCTCTCACACCAGCGGTACATATGGAGAACTGGGATATGCTGTTTCAGAGGGAGAAGCTACAACCCAGACATTGATCATACCGGCTGGATGTGATCTTACAATGGTCAATATGAAGGTTCTCAGCAGTGTGAAGATAAAAGTAGAAAATGGCGGAACATTGAATCTGAGAGATTCTTCCATATATGGACAGATTGAAGTAGAAAATGGTGGAACAATATCTGTCAATCACGATGATTATAGCGGAAAATTCCTGACAGGTACTTCCATTAATGGACAGCTGATTCTGAATGATGGAGCGACCATAAGGAATTCCATGATCTACTCCAACACTAATTTCCTTCCCAATGGAACACAGGCACGTCACAATACATCACCTGTTGTTGTGATAAGCGGAAATGTAAAGGTAGAAGGAAAAGTATATATCAAAGGTGATGAAGCTGCCACAGGAACAGATCCTGCCACAGGAAAAAGCTACAGCGGACAGCCAGCCTTGAAAGTCAGCAGCGGAACACTTACTATTGGCGAGGGCAGCCAGCTTGCAGCATACGGCGGAGGAAACATAGCAACTACTTCAGTTGGCGGTGCAGCGGTGATTCTTGACAACGGAACGATTTCCGGAGCAGGAACGTTGATTGCTGTTGCAGGACGAGGAGATGGTGATAACGGTGGCAATGCAGTTGAGGGCACCGGAAATGTAGAAACAGCAAAAGCATATCTGGAGGGAGGTTCTGCTTATTCATTTATGAACAAAAATGCGGAGCCAGGTAAAGCGTATACTGAATCTGTCACTATATCTCCTTCTACAAAAGGAACAGCAGTAAATGGTAAAAAAATAACTTCCAACAGTGAATCTGCTCCGGATACATATTGGAGTGACATTACAAAAACACCAGATGATAAAATTCAGAACTGTACTATATCAGATACCACAATCATACAGACCGTAAATCCATCACCATCGGTAAATCCATCACCGTCGGTAAATCCGTCACCATCAGTGAATCCAACAGTAACGCCGGTACCAACTGTTACTCCGATACCGGATGCTTACCCGGAGGGAACTGAGGAAGATAGAAATGGAAACCTTGTTACACCGGAAGGAATCGTGATCAGTTCAGATGGAACTGTAACACTTCCGGATGGCACGAAGCTGACACCTGATGCAGATGGTAAAAAGCCAACTGTAAATAAAGATGAAACTGTAACAGATACAAAAGGAAATACCTACAGTACAGACGGAAGTATCACAGATTCAGACGGAAATTATACCAGACCTGCAAAAGCAGTTATAAAGAATGTATCTGTTTCCAAAAACTCCGTAAAAATGGTGCTGAATGAAGAGTGTAAGGGTGCTCTGAAATATGATTATGTGATCGGCACCTCTGAGGATATGCTCAAAACAGGACAGTATACAAAGGTCCTGAAAAATCAGGAAGAACTGAAGTCTGCATTTGCATATATGGATAAGGGAATCTGGCATGTAGCATGCCACGCATGGCTTAAGGGTGAAGATGGCAAAAAAGTATTTGGACAGTGGTCTGAGATCCATAAAGTAGATGTGAGTGCATTACGCCACAGGCACCTGTGATCAGTAAGGTAATTGTTAAAGGCTCCACAGTGACAGTAAAATATACGAAGAGCAAAAACGCTCAGGGCTATGATGTAGTTCTCAGTGATACCCTTACCAAAACTAACGGACAGAAACGCCCTGCTGTTTCCGGAGAAAATTATTATGTAAAAAAGATAAAAGGAAATACAGTAACTGTTACATTTAAGAATGTTAAATCAGGCACTTATTATATTGGTTTACATGCATGGAACCGTACTTCTGAGGATAATTCAAAAACATTCAGCGAATGGTCAAATGTCAGAAAAGTTAAAATGAAATAAAAAATTGTGAATAATGGTTGAATAAATCAGAGGGGATACCGGCAATGCACATTATACATTGCAGTATCCCCTCTGATTTGTCAGGAATGTTGCAGAGATTTCGCTTTTAAGAAAAAAGATACCAGTTTTACTAACAGTTTATGTGGAAAACCGGAAAGAACCTACGGAATAAAAAGTGTGTATTGGAACCGTTACTGTTCAGGGGTTAGCTGGACAGTAACTTTCCATGTTTATAGATTCGATTTTATCATAGGCGGTATGAAAGATGGTATGTTGGAAATGGCGAATGGGCATTTTTTTCCGCGGGATTAGAAAAATAAACAGCAGGTCCTCACCCACTGCTTATTGCTTTTCGTAACCTCCACAGGGGAGTTACTTGATTCGGTTAAAATATATGTAAATTTTCCACCAAAATATTATTGACGTAAGAACAACCACATGGTATTTTATTTTTTGGAGCTTGAATGAAAAAGTAAATTCTACATTCTAATATACCTACTCTTGCAAGGTAGAATTTAAAAATACATTTAACCCTCCCTATAAAAAGCTGTATCCAGCATTATAAAAAAAGAAAATATGTTCGATATTTTATTGCGAAATTTTTGATATCATGGTATACTATATGTATGAAAGAAAATCTTATACATTACCGCACTTGTGTGTGTAATATTAATTACCATATGGTATGGTCAGTGAAATACCGGCGGAAGATATTAAATGCGGAGGTCGAGGCATATCTGCAGGAACTGGTGCAGGAGGTCGCAGAAGATAAGGCTTTACGGTCCATCTGTTTGAATGTGGGGAAGGAGACCATGTACACTGTTTTGTGTCAGCCCCTCCGAAATTATCCATAACTGCGATCGTGAAATACCTGAAGGGGATCTCCGGCAGGAAACTTTTCGAACGTTTTCCGGAAATAAGAAACCAGCTTTGGAAAGGGGAGCTGTGGAACCATTCCTATTATGTGGAAACGGTCGGATCTGTATCGGAAGAAAACATCCGCAGGTACATCGAACATCAGAGCAAAGCTTACTGATATGATGGAGGAGAGGAAATGCTTCTGTCAAAGAAAACATCCATAAAGGTCAGCCGGAATATGCGAACCTCATCGGGCATATGTGCTATGCAGCATCCAAGCTCTGGAATGTCTGTAATTACGAGCGTCAGCATTACAAAGAAACAGGGATGGAGCAGTATCAGGACTGGTAT
>ENA-OUNI01001062-OUNI01001062.1-human-gut-metagenome-genome-assembly--contig:-NODE-1062-length-11401-cov-2.570339_pt1 | contig 11401 bp, 15 predicted proteins | sample MGYA00242499_ERZ504580 | MGnify/ENA primary metagenome ERZ504580 (study PRJEB26092, sample SAMD00036315) | human gut metagenome | host: Homo sapiens | study: EMG produced TPA metagenomics assembly of... | reverse complement strand
CTTAATCTCTGCGCATGGCGCAGTCTTAATCTCTGCGCATGGCGCAGTCTTAATCTCTGCGCATGGCGCAGTCTTAATCTCTGCGCATGGCGCAGTCTTAATCTCTGCGCATGGCGCAGTCTTAATCTCTGCGCATGGCGCAGTCTTAATCCTGCGCCAGGTCGTTAACGCCTACATTGGATTTAAAATAGATCGTCACTACGGTGCCTTCGTCAACCTGCGTGCCCGCTTCTACGCTTTGTTTATAGGAAACAGATTCCCCCATGGTCAAAGAGTTGCCGAATATCTTCGGATTCAGGCCGTATTCCAGCGCCTTTTGATTGGCTGCCGCCACGCTCAGATTATTGCTCAGATCCGGCACGGTCACCTTGCGCTTCTCAGAGGTTTTATCTGTGTATAGGACGACAACGCCGTTTTTGGGGATAAGCTGCCCTTCGGCGGGCATCTGGCTGACGACTGTTTTGCCTTCGCCGACCGTCCTGATGTTAAAGCCGCTGAGCGCTTCGCGCGCTTTGGCGACGGACAGCCCTGTGACCGACGGCGTTTCCTCACCGAGATCTGCCAGCTCTTTGGCGGTATATTGTGGATCCACATTGAGATAGTTGAGCGTTGCCTCCGCCACCTCTGCCGCAACGGGCGTTGCGATCTGACCGCCGTTGATCTGGCCAACCGGCTCGTCGATTACGATCAGCATGGAAATCTTCGGATCGTTTGCCGGAGCGAAGCAGACGAAAGACGCGACATACTTGCCTTCCTTTTTACCGCCGCCTGCAAGCTTTTCGGACGTACCGGTTTTGCCCGCCAAGCGGAAGCCGGCCACATAGGCGTTTTTGCCGGTGCCTTCGGAGACGACATGCTCCATCATATCTGCAACCTTAGCCGCGCTCTTTTCTGAAATAACCTGACGCTTCACTGTGGGCTGTGTGGTGGAGATTGTGTTGCCCTCCTCGTCCAAAACGGAGGAAACAACATAAGGCTTCATCATCTTTCCGCCGTTGGCAATGGTGTTAACAGCTGTCAGCATCTGAATCGCCGTGGTCTCAAAGGTCTGGCCGAAGGAGGAGCTTGCAAGCTCCACGATGCCAAGCTGCTTGAGCGTATGATAAGAACGGCCTTCTACCGGCGCCGTTTCACTGGGCAGGTCGATGCCTGTTTTCTCCGTGAAGCCAAAAGCCTCAAAATACTTATAAAATTTCTCCGCGCCGAGGTGCTGGCCGACTGTGATAAAAAACGGGTTGCAGGAATTCATCAAGCATGGGTGAAATCCTCCGTGCCATGGCCCGCGCGTTTGTGGCAGTGAATTTTTGTGCCCGCCACGTTGATCACGCCGTTGCAGGTGTAGGTAAAGTTTTCCGGGATCACGTTTTCTTCCACTGCCGCAGCAGCCGTGACAACCTTAAAAACAGATCCGGGCTCATAGGTATCCGTAATCGCGCGGTTGCGCCACTGCGTATACTGCGCGCTGGTAAGCTCCTGATATTTTTCCTCCGGGTTCGTAATCTTTTCGAGCTTCTCCGCCGTTTCCTTGTCTGCGATGGTGTGCGGCTCGTTTGGGTCAAAATCCCCTTTTGTGGCCATGGCAAGGATGCCGCCGGTCTGCACATCCATCACAATCCCATAAGCGCTTTTCGCCTGGGCGTCACACGCGCCTGATCGAGCTTTTCTCCAAATAGTATTGGATGACTTCGTCAACCGTAAGCACGAGAGAGTTGCCTTGCTTGGCGTCATATGTTGTTTCATACGGCGTATCCATGCTATCCATGCCGGCGTTTTTCGCCGTCAGAATCCGCCCCGGCGTGCCGGAAAGCGTTTCGTTATATTTCGCCTCCAGCCCCCACCGGCCCACACCGTCCGCTCCAGTGAATCCCAAAACAGTGGAAGCAAGGTGTGAGTTTGGATAATAGCGCTTTACATCCGGGTCGATAAAAATAATTTCGGCATAATAGGCATCCTTTTGATCATCGGGCACATTCTTCTGATCAATTTTTTTGAGCGCATCATCGTGCTTGGAAATAAAATCGCTAACCGCATCCTTCATTTCCTTTTCTATCTGCTTTTTAACCGCCACATAGCCGTAATTTGATTTCTGCGCTTTTTTTAAGATGGTTTCCTTATCCATTTCAAGAATTTCGGCCAACCCCTCAGAAATCGCCTCACGCACCTTGTCGTTCGGAATTTTGGAGGGATTGATGTAGACAAGCCAAACATTAGCGCTCTGGGCGAGCACTTTTTTATTCCGGTCGTAAATCAGGCCGCGCTGCGGCTGAATCTCTGTATCGCTGAGCTGCTGGCTTTCCGCCTTGCTCCGATATTCATCCGCCTGAATCAGCTGAATCCGCACCAGGCTTGCAACATCCATCCCGAAAACGCCGAAAAGCAGCGCCACCAATACGGCGACCGCGCGTTGCACCATATGGCGCGAAGGTCTTTTACTCATGAAAATCATCATCCTTTCAAACTATTCACATGGATGAACGTGCTTGTATCGAAACAGCGGTGGCCGCACCGCCGCCGCACGGAAAGCCTGTTTCCGCGCGGCGTCAGCCAGCTCACCGCATCAAATTCTGTCTGCAACGCTCCGGCCGCTCCGGCCGGAATCAGATGCCGCCTTATTCATAGGTATTGCCCTGCTAAAAGAGATATTCCAAAAAATCCTTGAATGCCGATCCGGCGGATGGCTTTTTCGCCTCTTGGTTCGCGCCGGCAGAGGATTGCGTTTTGGCGCTTCCGGCATCCTTATCTTGATGCGCCGCATTCCCAGTGTCAGAGGCATCATTCGACTGCCGGCTCTTGCCGTTGGCCAAAAGAACCTCGTTATCCTGCGGGATATTGATGCAGGCAACCGGCGCATCATTTTTCACCATACCCAGCTTTTCGCGGGCATAGGCTTCCACCTTATCAAGGATAGCTTCGCGCTCAATTCCATATTTAGCCGGGTATTTTCGCTTTGAGCGATTGCCATCTGGTTTTCAAGCTGACGATAGGCATGCGTCAACTCATCCTGACGAACCTCGCTGTAAAGCATCCCGCCCAAGAGGGAAATCAGGAGGCCGGAAACCAGGATGGTTTTTACCGTTCGGCGCAAGGAGTCGATATTTTCGCGCTGGCGCTGGAGCGCGTCTTTTCGCGGCTCGGGTACTTTGGTAAGCCTTCGGGGCGTTTTCTGCGGCCGGGCCGGGACACGCTGCGGCGCCGCCTGCGCGCGCTCAAAACGCGCAAAATCATACGCGCCGCCTGATGTACGCTGTGCCATGGTTCGGTCTCCTTTCTATAATTAAAAATAAGATTTGACGTAGATCTTTTTAAATTTTACTCGCCAACTTTTTCCACCGCGCGGAGCTTGGCACTGCGGCTGCGCGGATTTTCCTCCAGCTCCTTTGCAGAAGGCCCCTTCACCTTAAACGGCAGCCGTGCGCGCGGTTTTCTGCCGCAAACGCAGACAGGGAAATCCGGCGGGCAAACGCATCCCTCGCACCAGGAGGCAAACCGCTGCTTGACCATCCGATCCTCCAGGGAGTGAAACGTGATGGCGGCAAGCCTGCCGCTCGGTTTGAGCAGGCCGAACATCACATCAAGCCCGGTTGACAGCATGTCCAGCTCGCCGTTAACTGCGATGCGCAGCGCCTGAAACGTTCGTCGGGCAGGATGCCCCCCTTCACGCCGCGCTGCGGCAGGGATCGAAGCTTTGACCAGCTCGGCGAGCGCGAGCGTTGTTTCCAACGGCTGCTGCGCACGGGTGCGCACAATATTGCGCGCAATGCTTCGGGCATAGCGCTCCTCTCCATATTCGCTCAAAATGCGCGAAAGGGAACGCTCGTCCAGCGTACGCAAAAGCTCCGCCGCCGTCGGCCCTCGCTGGGACATCCGCATATCGAGCGGTGCATCCGCATGGAAGGAAAATCCACGTTCCGGCGTATCTAGCTGGTGGGAGCTGACGCCAGATCAACCAGAATGCCATCCACGCTAGAGATACCCAACCGGCTCAGCACCGTATCTAGACGGGCAAAATTTTCCTGCACAATGGTCACCTGCGGTAAAGAGCCAAGCCGCTCCCGCAAAACAGAAATTGCGTCGGGATCCTGATCGATGCAGATCAGCCGTCCGCCTGCCGAGAGCCGGGCCGCGATTTCAGCAGAGTGGCCGCCGCCGCCCGCCGTGCCATCCACATAAATACCGCCGAGCTTGATCTCCAACGCGTCAATTGCCTCGGTCAATAAAACAGGCTTGTGGGAGAATTCCATGGCGGAAAAAGCTCCTTTATCTTCATATCGTCTTTGCTTCGGAAAGCGGCATTACCGCTCCAGCACACTGCCAAAATCGTAGGAAACGCCAAAATCATCCTCACCCTCCGGCAGGTCGAGCTCACGTGTAAACTCCTCGTACCACGCATCCGGATTCCAAATTTCCACCTTGCGGCCCGCCCCGGAGATGATGCACGCCGACTCAAGCTTTGCATAGCGCTTGAAAATGGCCGGGATCGTGATACGGCCCTGCTTGTCCGCCTCAATATCAAATGCGCTGCTCATAGTGCGCCTTTGCACCTTGCGCATTTTCTCATCAAAGAGAGATGCATTGATTCGCTCGGAGATTTCTTTCCAGACCTCGTCCGGATACAGCACCAGGGCAGGAACATGCGGAGCAAAGCAAAGGGTAAAGGAAGGGCCCAATTGTTCCCGAAATTTTGCAGGGATAAACAAACGGCTTTTAGCATCCAGCCCATGCTCAAAAAAGCCCTTGAATTCCGCAGGCTTTTTTTCTTCTATCTGCGCAAGCTGCATGGGTTCCGCCGGCGCCGCAGTGTCTACAGTGGCGTCAGCTGGAAATTCTGCCATCTCCATTCCCCTCCCCTGCAAATTATGATGTGGCTTTGGCTCCACTTTGCTCTTTTTTGCTCCACTTTAGTGTTATTATACTAACTGCCTCTAAAAAATGCAAGCGTTCAAATGAAAAAATATGCTTTATTGCAAAATAGCACTTATTTTTTAATACTCTTGTAGGGTCAAAAAAAAGAGGCACAAGATGTAGTGCCTCCCAATTAATATTACGATTAAACCTGCTTACGATTCTTTAAATAGCGATAGAAAAACCGCAGGCGCTGTGATGCCTGCGGTTTTTAAGATGATTTACAATTCCGTCGCAGAGGAAGTTTCCGCTCTCCCGACCCGGCGGATTTCATAGCAGTTCCCGATTTGTCCCGGGTAAGTCTCCAAAATAGCGCCATCATAGACCACCTTTACGCGGTCGCCATCCCGAAGCTCCTCAAACGGGATGGAATTCTTGTGCTCATCAAATAGTTTTGCCTCAGCAGCCGGCACATAAATCCGGTTGCTCGAATGCCGTTCAAAGCTCCCCTCCTCCGGCTCCACAAGGATCTCGTTTTTGTGCATTGCACAATGACAGCATACATTTCCCGGCGGACAACTCGCAGATCGGTGCACGCCTGTAAAAACAGCGCCGCCAAAGCGAGCACCATGCAGCAAGCACCAACCCTCCGGCCTATTTCCATCGATCGCGTTGCATTGCAGCCACCCCTTTTCTGATTGCTCATCCGGTAGGATAATAGAGGCTTTTTCACCGACCAGTGTTGCAGCGATGTTCCGCTAGTGGGCCATGCGCAGCCGACGTTTCCTGAACGCCCTGAACTACAGCAACGGACAGGCTGGAGGGCCCTTTTTAGCGCATTGCGCCTACCTCGGACCCCAGCACGATATCTCCCGTATGCAGCAACTCGAGCTGCACGCCCAGCGTTTGCTTAAGCGCACAATAGGCTTCCTCACCGGTGCAGTGGCCCGTTACAAATTGAGTTGGATAAGCCGCCAACGCTGCGCGATTCGTTCCAGCACCGCGTAATCCTCGCATTTCCCCGTTCGCGGGCTGGTCAAATGCATTCCAGTCACCGCCACATCCGGCGCTCTGTGGAAAAGCGTGCAATAACGCTCCATGATATTGACGATCCCACGGTGTGCACAGCCAGAAAAAAGGATATTCTTGTCACCGTCCGCCACGGCCAAATACTGCTCATGGCGAAAATCATCCGGAACAAGCCCTTGCCCTTCCTGTTTCATCAGGTTGGCATTGGTCTGTGGCCAAAAGATGCGCTGCGACACGCTGGAAAATAGAAAAAGCTCCTCGTCAATCCGCATATCACCGGCAACACGCACAATTTGCGGATGCGTGTGCAGCGCCGGATCCAGCCCGATTTCGTGCAGAGTTCCCCTTGATACGGAATAGTGGCCTTCGAAGGCACTTTCCTGCACATACACCTTTGCCTTATTGTTCACGGAGAGAAACTCCCGCAGCCCTCCGCCATGGTCGTTGTGCCCATGGGATAGGATCACGGTATCCACCTGCGTCAGGTCAATCCGGAGCGCCCGCGCATTTTTCAAAAAGCCCCCGCTCGCGCCCAAATCAAAAAGCACTTTATGGAGCGCCGTTTCCAGGTAAAAACTCAGGCCGTGTTCACACACTAGCTCCGTGTTGCTCCCACTCGTATCCTCGATCAATGTTTGAATTCGCACGGCTTCCACCCCTTCAGCGCAGTTGATCCCTGCGCAGTTGAATCTCCGCTCTTCCATATTGCGCACAGAGGAAGCCTTTCCCCCGTGGCAAAATCTCTTTTTGCAGCAGTTTGCCACAGAGCGTATAAAGATCCTGCACCACCTCAATGGTGACGGGGTTGTAATAGCTCTCCCCCCCGTTCGCCGGCGCCATGCTCCTGATTGAGGTGCCCGCCATACATCCGGTAATCCGAAACCGGCTCCAACGCCTTAAGCAGGTGTGCAAGGCTCTCCCGGTAATCGGAGAGCTTCAGGCAACCGGGCAGCGCCATCAAAACGAACATGCCGCTGCCCACCGCGTCGCCTGTAAAAACACAGCGGTGCTTGTGATCCACATACAGCACCGAACCGGGCGTGTGGCCCGGCGCTTCGATCACTTCAATTACATTACCGCCTAAGTCAATTCTGGTGTGGCCGGTCACTGGCACATAGGTTTCCACCGGGAACTTTTTCTTCGGCAATTTCCGCATGCCGACCAACACATCCGTTGCAAGCTTAAGCGGGCCTTTCCACGCCTGAATATCCGCTTTTCCAAGGCAGACGGTCTGAAATTCATCCGCATGGTACATGTGATCAGGGTGCGCATGTGTCAGGGCGAGCACGAGCGGCCTCTCTGTCAGCGTGCGCAGCACGGGCGCAAGCGGCCGAGCCTCCATGCCCGTATCGATTACCAAGCGCGTTTCTCTCCCTCAATGAGATAAAACGACTGCGCGTGTGCATCATCGATATGATAGACGCCGTCGGCAACCGGCTCGATCCGTCGCCATATTTTGTGACTTTGATAGGTTCGCGTTCTATGGAAAATCCCCCTTTTTATCAGTCGCTTTCTCTTACAAGATTGTAAGGGAAGACGGAATGAAACTATGGTATGATACGGTGAGGGACGATATGTGAAAAGGAAGCCTTCCCTTTGAAGCTTGCGCTGATCGCCCGGAAAGATGGGAACACAATCGGATGTGCCAAAATTCATTCCGCATAGAAAGGACATCATGACCATGAAAAAATACAGAGGTCTGTTCGGCTGGCTGGTCTTTCTGGCACTGCTTCAGGGTGCGCGAGTCGGAATAAAATCCCTCGTTTTTCATTTTATAGCGCACACGCTGTGCAGCGACGCGCTGGTAAGCCTCCTATTTATGCTTGCCACCACTGCCCTTTTGCTGGCCGCCGCCAAAAGGAAAAAGAACCTGCCGCCCCTTCTGCCGGAGTGGTTCAGCCTGCCTTATAAAATTTCCGCTGCACTGCTCGCCCTGTTTTTGCTATTCACTCCGCTGATTACGAGACATACCTCCGCATCCGCTCTTCTATCGTTCTGCTATGGACCATTGTAACACCGCTCTTTGAGGAGATGATTTTTCGTGGACTGCTGTGGGAGCGGATAAAAGGCCTGTTCAAAAGCGAAAAGGCGGCTTATCTGATTTCAAGCGCACTGTTTGCCATATGGCACTTCGGCTACGTGGACACCATCCTTTGGCGCACCTCACTTTTCTCGCCCGGTGCAGATATTGCGCACATTCTGCTGATGAAGCGCTCACTGCGTTTCTCATCGGGCTGGCGTTGGGCCTGGCGCGCCTAAAATGCAAAAACGTCTGCGCTGCGCTGATGCTCCATATGCTGATCAATGCGATCGGTTCCTCATAAATCGATCCAGTAGCGCCTGACCCGTGTTTGCTTCCCGTCCGTTGCCATACAAACAATACTTTCCAGCCTGCCGCCGCATTTTTCAATCGTTTTTGCGCTGTCGATATTGTCGTCCGCACAGCCAAGGAGCACCCGCCAAAGATCCATCGCTCGGCAGCGCTCGAGCGCCATTTGCAGCATCTGTGTGGCGTAACCTTTCCGGCATTCACTGGGCCGCACGCCGTAACCGATATGGCCAAAAGTTTCAAACCCAGCTTTTGTAAGATAAGCGCGGATATTGACCGCTCCAATGAGTTTACCCGACTCGGTGTCACGCACCCACCAGTTTTTGCTGGGTGCATACCCCGGAGCCGGGTGCCCCCGGCGTTTACCAGGCGGAGCATGGCCTCAAATTCCGTATCAGAACGATAAGCTCCCAGCAGCGGCCACGGCGAAATCCCGCCCCCGCTGGCATGCCATTCATCCATCATATCCGTATATTCCTGCCGGTAGCAGTCATCCGGCTACACAAATCGGAGCATCGCAGGCCCTCCCAATCTCATAAGTAACACCTATTATACAGAAAAAATGAGGAAACCACAATTACGAAGAAATATAGAACCGCTCCATTCAGAATGCCGCCTGCCCTCGCCTGGTGTGCATAAAGATATTGAAATCACGCACACTGTCAAAGAAATACCTATTCCGTTCCTGTTTCTTTTGACAACGATATAGGATTGGACTATAATAACTCCATTATGATAAAAATAAAACGACAACAAATGCAGCATGGGAGGCATTTTTCTTGGAAATCATCAAACGTGAGCAAGCGGCCGAATTCGACGCCTTTGTAAAAAGCCACTATAAGGCAAGTTTCATGCAGGGAAGCCCTTGGGCGGGCGTCAAAAAAAACTGGCAGTGGCGCGGCGTGATCAGCCGCGGAGAAGATGGCAAAATCGACGGCACCATGGCGCTTTTAATCCGCAAGGTGCCGGGCATGCCCTATTCCCTGATGTATAGCCCGCGCGGCCCCGTCTGCGATCCGCATGACCGCGCTATGGTCAAAAAGCTTGTGGATGCGGCAGTTGAGGTCGGCAAAGAATTTAACGCCTATGTGCTAACAATGGATACCGATATCAAAGTAGAGGATACGGAGTTCGCCAATCTTGTCAAGAGCCTTGGGTTTACCGTCGACTCCACCACACAGAGCTTTGAAACCATTCAGCCGCGTTTTGTTTTCCGCCTTGATGTGGAGGGCAAAACAGAGGATGAGGTGTTCGGCGCTTTTGCTTCCAGCATCGCTATAATATCCGGGTGGCTAAGAAAAAGGGCGTTGAAGTGAAAATCTGCGGCCCTGAGGCAGCAGAGGATTTTCATAAAATCATGATTGAAACCGGCAAGCGCGATGATTTCGGCATTCGCTCCACAGAATATTTCCGCAGCATTCTGGAGAATTTCGGCGAGGATGCGCGCATTTATCTGGCGTATTATGAAGGCCAGCCCATCGCAGGCTCCCTTGCAATTCACTATGGCGATAAGGTTTGGTATCTCTACGGTGCATCTTCCAATGAGCACCGCAACGTTATGCGAACTACCTAGTCCAGTGGGAGATGATCCGCTGGGCAATCGAAACCGGCTGCCGTATTTACGATTTTCGCGGCGTATCCGGTTATCTTGATGAAAGCAACCCCCTTTATGGCATCTACCGCTTTAAAAAGGGATTCAGCGGCGAACTGACGGAATTTATTGGCGAGATGAATCTCGTGATCAAACCGTTCGCTTTCCAACTAGTCACCTGCGGCGAAAAGGTCTATAAAAAGCTGCGCACCGTCAAGCGTAAATTAGCGGAAAAGAAATGAGAACAAAATTAGGCCGTTGAAAAAGCAGCCTGTTTTGTGCAACCGGCAGAGAAAAGGCCGCATTTCAGATATGGATGAAACAGGCGATTTCGCAACAAATGTTTTTTTCTACATTTTTCTTCTCTTTTCCTTTTTTCAACAGCCTGAAATGCCGTTTTAAACGGCATTTCTTATTGATTTAAAGTGGATGTGTCAGAAAGGGAGCTTTGCCGTGCGCTATGTCGTAGAGCGGGATTATTTGGCCAACAATATTGAAATCGTCAAAAGAGAAATGGGGGGCGTTCCCGTTATCGGAACGGTCAAGGCAAACGGCTATGGGCTGGGCACTGTGCAGTTTGCGCGCGAGCTTGTTGACAATGGGATTGCTCTGCTTGCCGCCGCCCGCTCAGAGGAAGCCGCCGCTGTGCGCAATGCGGGCATTGATTGCCCGATCCTGCTGCTCAGCCTGTGGCAGACGAAAATGAGGCGGAGCTTCTGATTGATCGCAGCATCACGCCTGCGTCGGTTCCCGTGACAGCGCGCTCCTGCTGGAAGAAACAGCGCAAAGGCGCAGCGCCGTCATCGAGGCGCATTTAAAGCTGGATACCGGCTTCGGCCGGTATGGGTTTCTCCCCGGCGAGGAGGAGGAAATCGCCAAGCTCTGCGCAGGGTTGCCACATCTAAAAATTACAGGCTGTTTCACGCATTTTTCCAATGCCTTTGGGAAAGACCCCTCCTCTGTAAACCGTCAGATGAGCGTTTACCGGGAGATGACGGAAAAGCTTGAGCAGGCAGGCATGGCGCTCGGCATGAAGCATGCGGCCAATTCGACCGCTGCGCTACGGTTCCTGGAAACCCGGCTCGATGCAGTGCGCATCGGCTCTGCCTTTTGGGCAGCTGTCGGTGCCAAACGAGTGGGGGTTCCAGCGCGTGGGCCACATGGAGTGCGAAATTACCAGCGTGAAACACTTGCCCAAGGATTCCAACATTGGCTATGCGGATCTCTACCGCACGCCGCGCGATATGGTTGCCGCCGTTGTTCCGGTGGGGCACATAGACGGCTTTGGGCTAACTAAGGCAAACGACCTTTGCCGCCCGGTGGACAAGCTGCGGCATTTGGTGCATGCGGTGAAGGATTTTTTCCGCGATACTCAAATTTACGGTTATCTCAACGGCAAGCGTGTCCCGCTCGCGGGCCGAATCGGGCTGACAAATGTTGTGTTTGACGTGACGGGTGTGGATTGCCGCCCTGGGGACATTGTCACACTCGACGTGAATCCCCTGATGGTAGACAGCGGTGTTTTACGGGAGTATGTATGACTTCCATATTTTATAAAATTCCAAATCAAACGCGGCCTCCTGCCCACACAGGAAGCCGCCGTTTGCCTA
>ENA-OUNI01001061-OUNI01001061.1-human-gut-metagenome-genome-assembly--contig:-NODE-1061-length-11404-cov-4.157311_pt1 | contig 11404 bp, 12 predicted proteins | sample MGYA00242499_ERZ504580 | MGnify/ENA primary metagenome ERZ504580 (study PRJEB26092, sample SAMD00036315) | human gut metagenome | host: Homo sapiens | study: EMG produced TPA metagenomics assembly of... | reverse complement strand
TGCGTGTGTCGAGAGGCATGCAGGTTCGAGTCCTGTTCTGGGCACTTTACTCCTCAAAAAAGGAGAGTCATCCCATGCGGAAATAGCTCAGTTGGTAGAGCATAACCTTGCCAAGGTTAGGGTCGCGAGTTCGAGTCTCGTTTTCCGCTCTTTTCAGATAAAAATCTCGCAAGCATTGTTCGGTGCTTGCGGGATTTTTTTGTTGTATGGAAGTTGTTGTTACAGTTTCTGTAATGAGAATCCGAGCATCATTCCGTCGTAGCTGTTGGCCAGCGAGCCGATACTCTTCAGAGTGGAGTTGCTGCTTTTGCTGGAGAGGAAGGTTATCAGTTTCAGTAGCTTGTCCGATTCGAACAGCAGGTCCATAGTTGTGGAGGTAGCGTTGACCTTGGCATTCATACCTATCAGCTTGGCGAATTTCAAGTTGACCTTTTGGGTGGATGCATCGTAGGAGTAGCTTCCCTTCATGCTCTTTTGCCCTACTTTGGCGCTGAATGTGCTGTCGGCGTTGAATGTGAATGACATTTGCCCGGCTTTGATGCCTACTTTGGCAAGCTGTTCGTCCAGTTTCTTTTCTGCGGCTGTGGCGGCACGGCACCGCCGGCTTTCTGCAGCAGGTTGTCCGATTCGAATTCAATGGCGGAGCCGGTATACGACCAAGTGCCGGTCATATCCGCTGTTGACTTGCCGGTCACGGCATTTACCGCCTTCTCTATATTTTCTTTGTTGAACAAATCCTTGATGGATTGTGCGTGACTATTGCCGGTCAGCAGTAGTGCGGCAACAAACAGTTGCCAAAAAACTAATCTTTTCATTTTACTTATGTCTATTGTTTGCTATTCAGGCTTTTGTTGATACTTTCGATATAGTCCAGCAGCTCTTTCCGTCCCATGCGGTTTTCAGAAGAGGTGATGAAGTAGGGAGGCAGCTCTTCCCACTGTTCCTTCAACTGTTCCAGGTATTCGTTGATGTGGGTGTTCAGTCTGCCGCCTTTCAGTTTGTCGGCCTTTGTGAAGACGATGGCAAAGGGTACGCCGTTCTCGCCCAGCCATTCCGTAAACTCGAGGTCGATGGCTTGGGGAGCCAGCCGGCTATCTATAAGAACAAACAAACAAGTCATCTGTTCGCGTTGCAGTATATAACTTTCTATAATACGTTTGATTTGTTCCTGCCCTTTCTGTCCCCGTTTGGCATAGCCGTATCCCGGAAGGTCTACAATGTACCAGTCTTGTTGATGAGGAAATGGTTGATGAGCATGGTCTTTCCCGGTGTGGCAGAGGTCATGGCAAGCCCTTTTCTCCCGGTCAGCATATTGATGAGACTGGATTTTCCTACGTTGGAGCGTCCGATGAAAGCATATTCGGGAAATGTACCAGTGGGGCATTTCCGCACGTCTGTGTTACTGATGACGAATTCAGCGTTTGTAATATCCATTTTGTTGCCTTTTTGGGGTTTTACGTGTGGCAAAGGTAGCACTAATTTCATAAGTTTGTACTATCTTTGCCCAGAAAGCGAAGATAGGCTGTACCTCAGCATAAAAAATGAACTCGTTCATTTTATTCTGCATTCGGTTTGCACTATCTTTGTGGCCAATAGGAGAATTTTAAGTATGAATGGACAGTTTCCCTCTACATTATTGGAGAAGGCGGTAAATGAGTTTGCCAAGTTGCCCGGAGTGGACGCAAGACGGCTATGAGGCTGGTTCTTCACCTGCTCCGCCAGGATACGGCAGTGGTGGAAGCGTTCGGCAATGCATCGTGACGCTGAAGCATGAAGTGAAATATTGCAAGGTATGCCATAATATATCAGATACGGAGACGTGCCGCATCTGTTCCAGTCCGCAACGGGACGCTTCTGTGGTTTGTGTGGTAGAGAACATCCGCGATGTGATGGCTGTGGAAGCCACACAACAGTTCCGTGGTTTGTATCACGTGCTGGGAGGTGTCATCTCGCCGATGGATGGCATTGGCCCCGGAGACTTGCAGATAGAAAGCCTTGTGCAGCGGGTAGCCGCCGGCGGCATCAATGAAGTGATTCTTGCGCTGAGCACGACGATGGAGGGAGATACCACCAACTTTTATATCTACCGCAAGCTGGAAAAACTGGGCGTGAAGCTCTCTGTCATAGCCCGTGGCATTTCCATCGGCGACGAATTGGAGTATACGGATGAAGTGACTCTGGGACGCAGTATTGTGAACCGCACTCCATTTTCCGGAACTGCCTGATTGTTTGGGCCATTATCAATTATTCATTATCCACTATCAATTTACTAAATGGAAGAACAAATAAAGAAGACCGCAGCGCGTGTCCGAACAACTTTTGCCTATTTCTGGATGCTTCCCATCCTGCTCGTTCTACTTGGAGAAACCGGAGGCGGATGTAGGTATGTATGCCGGAGATGTACGTGTCACCTATATGGCTGAGACGGTAACCATTCTGCTGGCTGCCTCTTGCGTACCCATAGCCTTGAAACTCTTTTCATGGGTATTAATCCGGAAAATAGATGTAGTGACGCTTCCCGAAGCCCTCCGCCTCTATGCGCTGTGGAGTGGCGTGCGGCTGGCATTGCTTGCCATACCGGTGCTTGCAGGCTTTTTCACCTATTATATCATGTTGAGCAGTACGGGTGCACTGTGTGCACTGATAGGACTGACGGCTTCTCTGTTCTGCCTACCGGGTGAGGGACGCCTGCGTAAAGAACTGCATATCAATAAAGAAGAAGAAATGTAACCGACTGGAAGATATGAATAAATCTTATTTCTGCAGTGAAGGGTGCGTCTCCGTGCTATGGAGCCGGAAGACCTGGAAGTGATGTATGCTATGGAGAATGATTCCCAGACTTGGGATGTGACGAACTTCACCGTACCCTATTCCAGATTTGTCTTGAAACAATATATTGAGAATTCCGAATGCGATATGTTTGCCGACCGCCAGCTGCGTATGATGATTGTACGTGCAGAGGATGATGCGCTGATAGGTACCATCGATATTACAGAGTTTTCTCCCATGCATGCCCGGGGAGAGGTGGGCATTGCCATACGGAAGGAGTATCAGGCAATGGTTATGCCAAGGAAGCGCTGCGTTTGCTGTGCGACTATGTTTTCAGTTTCTTGTATCTGAAACAGTTGATAGTCCATATCTCGGTGGATAATGAGGCAAGTATCCGCCTTTTTGAATCCTGCGGTTTTGTGCGTTGCGGGCTTTTGAAGGAGTGGTGGCGCGTAGGAGGATGCTATAAGGATGTCGTGCTGTTGCAACTTCTCCGAAGCACTAATTGAGCGTTGGAATCTGAGGGAAACGCGACCATATTTCATATTTTGCTCCCAGCTTGCACAATGCCTTCTTCCAGAGTGTGCCGCTGGCCGCCTCGTTCATTAGCGAACTGATGTTTTCTTTGCCTACCAGCCAGGTGTTTTCTTCAATTTCCCGGCCCAGTTGTTCGTACTCCCAGCCGGAGTATCCCAAGAAGAATCTGATTCTGCCTTGAACGGGATTTCCCTGCATGATGTAGTTTTTAATGGCTTCAAAGTCACCGTTCAGGTAGAAGCCTTTGCCGATGGACAGCGCTCCGGTAATACCCTCGAGCGTGTGCAGATAGAACAATGTATCTGTGCTGAGTGGTCCTCCTTTATAGATAGGTATACTTTCCGGGCAGTCGAAGTCTTTCAGCACATCATTCAAGAATAGGGGGAGCGGTTTGTTCAGAACCAGTCCCATTGTGCCGTCATGTGTATGGTCCACCAGTAGAATGACGGATCGTCCAAACATATGGTCACACAAAAAGGGTTCGGAAATCAAGACCTTTCCCTGGGCAGGAACCACATGGTTTGTTTCTATCTTGAATAGATTTATATTGCTATACATGCCCCTAATATACATAATATTCCACAATAAACCAAAGTTCTTCGCTGTTTTTCATTTTAAAAGTTTCTTTTCTCAGATTTTATGGCTTTTTTTATTCGGAGAAAATACTTAAGTTTGCAAGTAATTGGCAATTTAATGCAATGAAATATACTACATTATATACGTTAATTTTAGGGCTGTTTTCTATAGGATGGACGGATTGCCCGGAGGATTTTATGGAGCGTATGCAGCGTCCGGGACATTCTGAAATACAGCTTTCTAAAGTGACGATAAGTGGCCGTGTGCTGGATGAAAGCGGGTTTCCGTTGGCCGGTGCCACTATTCAAGAGAAAGAAACTGCCAATGGTGCGATAGCGGATTCGGAAGGAAAATTCACTCTGGTGGTTGCCGATAATGCAGTGCTTCGTGTTTCGTTTATCGGCTACATGTCCCAGGATATTGAGGTGGAAGGACATTCGACCTTTCATATCACACTAAGAGAAGATATGATAGAGCTGGATAACGTTATTGTTACCGCTTTGGGTATCGAAAAGAAAGAAAATTCTCTTTCTTACGCCACAGATTTAATAAAAAACGAGGAGTTGACGCGAGTAAAAATGCCCAACTTAATTACTTCGTTGACCGGCAAGTCGGCAGGTGTGCGTGTCAATCAGGTTTCTTCCGGTCTGGGAGCCTCAGCCAAAGTCAGTATCCGTGGAATCCGTTCGGTGGCGAGTGACAACCAACCGCTGTATGTGATAGACGGTGTTCCCATTCTGAACTCCACTTCCGAGCAAGCATACTCTGCCATAGGCGGAACGGCCAATGCCGGCAACCGTGACGGAGGAGACGGCATTTCCAATCTGAATCCTGAAGATATAGAGAGTATCAGTATCCTGAAAGGAGCTCCCGCGGCAGCTTTGTATGGTAGCCAGGCTGCCAATGGGGTGATACTGATTACTACAAAGAAGGGGCAGTCGCACGGGCAGCGCAGTGTTTCTTTCTCGACGAGCCTAATGTTCGACAATGCTTTTGCGCTACCCAAGATGCAGAACCGCTATGGAGTAAGTGACGGTGTGGACAGTTGGGGAGAACGGGCAAACCTTCCCGAATACGATAATCTGAGAGACTTCTTCTCTACTGGTGTCACCTCCATAACTTCCATCTCCTTGAGTCACGGCAATGAGAAGTTGCAGAACTATTTCTCCTATGCTAATACTACGGGGCATGGCATCATTGGGAAACATAACCTTTCGAAGCACAACCTCACTTTCAGAGAGACTTCCGTTCTATTGAATTCCCGTCTGAAGTTAGATGGCAGTATGAACCTGATGCGCCAGGTGGTGAAGAACAAGCTACCGTGGGTGGTTTCTACATGAATCCTTTGGTGGGGCTCTACCGTTTTCCACGGGGTGAGGATATTGCTTATTATAAGGAGAACTTCGAGGTTGATGATGAGGGTAGAAACTTGAACATACAGAATTGGCATACCTCTTACGAGGATTTTGAGCAGAATCCCTACTGGATTACCAATCGCATATTGAGCAAGGAGAACCGCATGCATGTCATAGTCTCCTTATCCGCCAATCTGAAGATAAACGATTGGTTAAGCCTGCAGGCCCGTGGCAATGTAGACTATATTAACGACAAGGTGCGCCAGCAGTTCTATGCCTCTACCGCTCCGGCGTTGGCGGGAGCCAATGGGCGTTATATCGAGATGGACTATCAGGAAACCCAATATTACGGAGACGCCATACTGATGATGAAAAAGCAGTGGGATGCATTCTCTCTCAACGCGGCGCTCGGTGTCAGTATCAATGACAAGACTGTGAACTCCACCCGCTATGACTCTAAAACAGCTTCGCTGAAATATGCCAATGTGTTCAATCTGGCCAATATCATCATGAATGGTTCTGCCGGGCTGGACCAGAAGATTGATGCGCGGCGCCAATTGCAGTCCTTGTTTGCGACGGCACAACTGGGCTACAACGAGTTTGTCTATCTTGATTTGTCGGCCCGTAATGACTGGTCTTCCACGCTGGCTTATACATCTCATGAGAAAAGCGGGTTCTTCTATCCCTCCGTGGGATTTTCGCTGATATTCAATAAGCTGATGACTTTACCCCAATGGGTGTCACTGGCAAAGATAAGGGGGGCATACAGCATGGTGGGCAATGATATTCCCATGTTCATCACAAATCCTTCCTCGCATATCACGGCGGGCGGAGAGTTCCTGGCAAGTGATGCCGCGCCGTTCAAGGATATGGAACCGGAGATGACGCACTCCTTTGAGGCGGGTATAGAAGCGCGTTTTTTAAAGAACCGCATTGGTTTGAATGCCACTTTCTATAAGACGAATACCCGGAACCAGTTCTTCAAGCTTCCTACTCTGTCGGGCGATAAATATGCCTACCGTTATGTCAATGCGGGTGATATACAGAATGTGGGGTGGGAGATTTCATTGGATGCCGTTCCTTTGCTGACAAACCATTTCAAGTGGAAAACAGAGGTGAACTTCTCCACCAACCGCAACAAGATAATTTCACTGCACGAAGCGCTGAAGGAGTTTCTTTACGGTCCTACCAGCTTCTCGTCCAGTTATGCCATGAAATTGGTGAAAGGGGGCTCTATCGGTGACATCTACGGAAAAGCTTTTGTACGTGACGATGCGGGCAATATCGTTTACGGCACGGAAGGAGACAATACCGGCATGCCTTTGGTGGAAGGTGATGGCAATACGGTGAAAGTGGGCAATGCCAATCCAAAACTGATGCTGGGCTGGAATCATATGCTGTCTTACAAGAATTTTTCTTTCTATTTTCTGGTGGATTGTCGCTTTGGAGGCGATATTTTGTCCCAGACGCAGGCGGATATGGATATGTATGGCGTTTCTGAAGTCACGGCCCGGGCCAGGGACAAAGGTTATGTAATGCTTGAAGGTAACCGGATAGATAATGTGAAAGGATTTTATAAGAATGTTGTAGGCGGACGGGCCGGGGTGACGGAATATTATATATATGATGCCACGAACATCAGGCTGCGTGAGCTGTCCGTGGGCTACCAACTGCCTGCTGCCTGGATGGAAAAGACCAAAGTCTCAAGCGGGCACAACTGTCCTTTTCGGGACGCAACTTGTTCTTCTTCTACAAAAAGGCGCCTTTCGACCCTGACCTGGTACTCTCTACGGGCAACGATAACCAGGGAATTGAAGTCTACGGTATGCCTACCACGCGTAGTTGGGGATTTTCTTTGAAGTGTGAATTTTAAGAGGGGGAGGGAGACTTGATATGAAGAGGATTATAGTACTGATTGGCATGGTTTTCGTGTTTCTGGCTTGTACGGGAGACTTTAAGGAAATCAATACGGACAAGTCCGGCGTGACGGACGAGGACTTGCAGGCCGACTATAACGAACATGGCATCCGTCTTGGAATCATCCAGCAAGGCATCTATTTCAATTACGACTACGGAAAGGGGAAGAACTGGCCTTTTCAATTGACCCAGAATTTGAATGCCGACATGTTCAGCGGTTACATGCACGATGCCAAGCCTCTGAATGGAGGTTCGCACAATTCGGACTACAACTTGCAGGATGGATGGAACAGCGCCATGTGGGGACATACCTATGAGTATGTTTTCCCGCAGATATATCAGTCGGAGAATGCCACACGTGACCGTATGCCTGCCTTTTTCGGCATTACCAAGATACTGAAGGTGGAAGTGATGCACCGTGTCACGGACTATTACGGCCCTATTGTGTATAGTCATTTTGCCGATCCCGAAGCCCGTTATATGCCTGACACGCAGAAAGAGGTCTATAGTGCCTTTTTCTGTGAACTCGATACGGCTGTTGCTGTACTTTCCGATTATATTGTCGAGCATCCGGGAGCTTCGGAGTTTGCGCGTTTCGATATGTTGTTGGACGGTGATTATGACTCTTGGATAAAGTTTGCCAATTCGTTGCGGATGCGGCTTGCCATGCGCATTGCGGTAGCCAGTCCGGAGAAGGCAAAAACGGAATTCCGTAAAGCGATGGATAATGAATACGGAGTCATTCGGGAGGCGGACGAGTCGGTGGCGGTTTCCACGGCGAGTGGATATACCAATCCGTTGGGCGAGATAAACCTTGTTTGGAATGAAGCTTATATGGGAGCGCCGATGGAGTCCATACTGAACGGATATGAAGATCCCCGTCGTGAAATCTATTTTGCCACTTGCCAGAATGAACAGTTTGCAGGCGAGTATCGCGGCATTCGTCAGGGTACATGCTTTGCACATAACTATTATAATACACTCTCAAAATTGAAAGTCACCCAGCAGACTGATGCAGTGTTGATGCCGGCAGCAGAAGTCTGGTTCCTGCGTGCCGAGGCTGCCCTACGGGGATGGACCGATGAGTCGGTGAAAACCTGCTATGAAGAAGGGGTAATGGCTTCTTTCCGTCAGTATGGCATCTTGCAGTCCGATGCTTATCTGGAGAGCGACTTGTTGCCTGCCGATTTTGTGGATACCTACGATATGGAGAATGATATTACCGCCCGTTGTCAGGTTTCGCCACGCTGGCTGGAGTCAGCGGATAGGGATACGAAACTGGAGAAGATTATTACCCAAAAATGGATTGCCATGTTTCCCGAAGGGTGTGAGGCTTGGGCTGAACAGCGCCGGACGGGGTATCCCCGGCTATTCCCCGTACGCTTTAATCACAGTAAAGACGGGTGCATAGATACTGAGACAATGATTCGCCGTCTGAACTTTCCCGGCGGACTGAAGACGGAGAATGCCGAGCAGTATGCCGCTTTGGTAGAGGCACTGGGTGGGGATGACAATGCCGGTACCCGATTGTGGTGGGATACCGGCATCAACTGGTAGAGATACCTTATTTATATAGGGATATTTTTATTGGATGGGGTGATTCTCGCAAAAATCGCCATACGTTCGTCCAACTGGTCGTACTGATGGTCTTGGATAAAGGAAGTGCAGGCACGCAATCCTTCTTGATGGCTTCCGGTGGTCACCAGCGAAATGGCGCTTACACCGTAGTACATTAGTTCCCGCGCAAGTTCTCCGCTACTCATGCCCGGATAACCGATGGTGAAATAGAAACCGTCGGCAACGGGATCACCCAAATCATTGTCGTATACCAAGTGGAAACCGTGGCGCAAGAAGATTTCTTTCAGGCGGCGGGCACGCTCACCGTATACTTTCACTTCATCAAGGAAGTTGTATTGACCTTCATTGGCTGCTTTAAGCATGGCGGCAAGAGCATACTGCGCAGAGTGGCTGGTGCCGGAGGAGAGCGCATAGAGTACGCGGTGGATGAATACTGTGCCGAAGGTGCCGCCGCCGTAGCGTTGTGTCAACCCGGGATAGGCCCGATGATACAGTTTGTCCGAAATGCAGCTGACACCGATACGTTGACCGGCATAGCTGAAAGCTTTGGAACCGGAAATGAGCAGCACGTAATAGTCCGTATAGTGTGCCACAGAAGGTTGGTAAGGCGCTTGGAACGGTTTGCTCAAGTCTTGGCGGAAGTCCATGGCAAAGTAGGCGAGGTCTTCCAGCACAATGACGTCATATTGGGTTGCCAGTTCGCCGATGATGCGCAACTCTTCTTCTTTCAGGCAAATCCAGCTGGGGTTGTTGGGATTGGAATAGACGATGGCGGAGATATTGCCTTTGCTGAGGTAACTTTCCAGCTTCGCTTTCAACTTGTCGCCACGGTAGTCATATACGTCAAAGGTTTCATATTTCTGTCCCATCACGACCAACTGCTGCTTCTGTACCGGGAAACCGGGATCGATGAAGAGAATGGTATCCTTTTTCTCATCGCATTGGCTACATGTGAGAAATGAAGCGAAAGTTCCTTGCATGGAGCCGGTAACTGGTACACAACCTTCGGGGGCTACATCTACATTGATAAAGGCTTTGATGAAACGTGCTGCTTCCTCTTTCAAGGCGGGAAGTCCGTTGATGTCCGGGTAGAGGCTGGCAATACCATTCTGCAATGCCTCCACCTCTGCCTGTACGCCGACGGTTGAGGGGGGGAGTCCGGGTACACCCATTTCCATTTTTATGAATTCCACACCCGATGCCGCTTCGGCATTGGCTGCAATGGCTTTTACTTCACGGATGGTTGCTTTGGCAAAGTCTGTGATATGAAAATCTGCGATAGTTTCATCTATCAACTTACGTTCAATAGGAGTATTTCTCATGATTTCAATATTAATTTAGTTTTGCAAAGGTAACATAAATCTCTTATAATCAAGCTTTGTTAAAAAAAAGATGATTTTTTTTCTTTCAATCTATTGCAGATATAAGAATTTTGTCTACCTTTGCAACCGCAATCGAGAGAGATGGCAACAAAGAAATGAAATAATGGTGCGTTAGTTCAGTTGGTTAGAATACATGCCTGTCACGCATGGGGTCACGGGTTCGAGTCCCGTACGCACCGCGAAAGGGAGTAACATTAGTTACTCCCTTTTTTGTTGTGTATCAAGCAATTAAGGCGTTGGGAGTAGATGGAGAACATATAAAAATTGGGTGCATATTTACCGGAAACTTACCAGTATTTCCCGATTTTTACCGATATTTTCACCTATAATGATACCGCCTTTGATACCATTTTTTTATTGTAGCGATAATCAGTAGATACCAAAACTCAAAAGAATATGAAATATCCGACAATGAGATTCGTCTTTGACCGTAAAAAGGTTGCGACAAAGACACACAAGGGACTCGTTCAAATTGAAGTTTTGAGCAAGGTAAGAGAAAATGGATCGGAACCGGCGTTAAAGTCTATTCCGACCAATGGAATGATCGAAAGAAGATAATCAATTCGGTTGAAATGATTCAATTGAACCAGTGTCTTGATGAACAACTCCGGATTATCCAAAATTGGATTAATGAACTTATCAGCAAAAAGGAAGTTTTTGATTTTGATAAGCTGGATAGATTTTTGAGATATACCAATAAATCGGAAAGTTTTGTTGACTTTGTAGAAAGAAGAATTGAAGAGCGTGGAGATATAACGGAAAGTACCAAAGCTTCCCATCGGACATTTGCGACCTCATTACGTGAATTTGACAGAATAATATATTTTTCTGATCTCACAAAAGCCAATATCACATTGTATGATGATTGGTTACATGCTAAGGGCTATTCACAGCGACAATATATAACTATCATAAACGTAACAAACGTTATATCCACGAGGCCATAAAGTTTGATTTGCTAAAAAATGATCCGTATAAGGGGGAGCGTTTTTCCCGTGGCAAACATGCCATCAGGAAATATTTGACTGCCGAAGAATTGAAGAAAGTGAAAGATGCTCAAATAGACTCGGAAACGATCTGTAGAGTCCGTGACCTTTTTATTTTTCAGGCATATACTGGAATATCCTATGCTGATCTTGCTAAATTCAATTTCAAAACGTGACGTACAAAAAACGCGGCAATAAGTATGTTATATTGGATATTCGTTTAAAGACAGAAGAAAACTATTTTATCGTATTACTGTCTCCTGCAATGGAAATATTGAAAAAATATGATTATGTGCTTCCGATT
>ENA-OUNI01001060-OUNI01001060.1-human-gut-metagenome-genome-assembly--contig:-NODE-1060-length-11405-cov-3.070137_pt1 | contig 11405 bp, 15 predicted proteins | sample MGYA00242499_ERZ504580 | MGnify/ENA primary metagenome ERZ504580 (study PRJEB26092, sample SAMD00036315) | human gut metagenome | host: Homo sapiens | study: EMG produced TPA metagenomics assembly of... | reverse complement strand
GCTGATAGGATAAACCAGCTCAAATGTCAGTGCAATGTGCCCTGCCACATGGTCTACCGCGGTCTTTTACAGGAACGAAGTACCGCATGCCTCTCATCAAAGGCTGCCATAACCTCAGGACTCACCTGCGAATTTTTCAGTTCCTCCGTCGTCACATTATATATATCCTCTGCCGGAGTATCTACATTTACCCTGAAAATATCCACCTTATCAGCATCCCTTAGTATATTGCAAAACATAACCGTATAATCATCGAGCCTCTCATCTATTCTGAAAGCACTGTGATTTCTTATCGCATTTTCAACAATTATGCCGTATTTATCATCATGAAATCCATCCACATATGTGTCGATAAGCCCTTCCTTAAACAGCAGGTCGGCTCCAAAATTGGCATGATCAACAGACTGTGCATCGTTAAATGTGTTATAGCGCTTAATCTGTTCAAATCTTCCGACATCATGCAGCATCCCTGTGAGCCATGCCACATCTGTCTCATATTCATCAAGCTTTAAATCCCTTGATATCAGCTCGCAAAGCTCCGCTACCCTATAGGTATGGTCTATTTTGAGCTTAATCTTTGGGTCTGTGGCGTTGTACCCTGATGTGTATTCTGCGAATGTGTTTTTTACTCGTTCTCTATCTATTATCATGTTTATTATCCTTTCAAAAACCGGTTTATCTGTGGCTTCATTGCTGCTGTTTTAATTTCCATCGCACCACATCGCTATGTGGATTAACTCTGGCACGTCCAATCTCCGTAATTGTCGCTTCAAAGGGCACAAAGCTTTCCTGCATTACTGAAAACGCCATCTGCATATGTTCCTTTGTCAGTGTCTTTCCAAGTGTAATATGTGGCAGCCAGCTCATTGGCTTGTAGTATCTGCTCACTGCACATTCCGGAATGCTTTTCACCTCATCAAATACTTTTTCCGATAAATCCTGCAAATATCCGTTAAGCACCGGCGTGGCATAAAATACATATGGCAGCAATTGCCCCACTGACACAATGCTAATCGTCCCATTAGAAAGTGAATTTCGCAGATTATCCATTGCTCCCAATAAAGCATTTTCACTTCGGGCTTCTATTGCCGATATCGTCATGTGTGGCGGCACATTGTTATCCGTCATGAATGAATTACCTGTTTTCTCGGCTATTTTATTTATATATCGTTGTAAAATATGCTCTGCCGTCTTGTCAAAATATACAGATACAAGATACATCTACTTTCCCCTGTCATATAAAAATCATGCCCCAACACACATAGGTCGGGGCAATTTCCGTTATACTTTTAAGCTATCAAACTACACCAATTCAGGAATTTTGTAGCCCGCTTTTTGCATTGCGTCTGCGAATCATCTAATGACATACTTACTCTCTTTGCGCCCACCTCGGGCTCTAATATACCATCCTGAACAAGTGAATATACTTCAAGGCATCTTCCTTGTTGCACTCCTTGCTGTATTCCCTGTTGTATTCCTTGCTGCATTCCTTGTTGTATTCCCTCCTGAATGCCACGTTTTTATGATCATCCCATGCCTTACACATATTTACCACCTCTTCCTTTTCATCATACTTAATGTCAGTTCCTGCAAATAGATTGATAGCTGCTACTGTCTCAACGTCAACCCTTGTAAAGGTTTCGTCTTTTGTAATTAAATCATTCAGCTTTCCCTCATCTGACGCATTTTTCAATAACTCAAACAATGGCCTGAGCCTGTCTCGAACTTGGAAAAGTCTGTAATTTCCAGTGGATTCAGCAAATTAATCCTGTAATCATTGATGAATGGGAGTATTCTTTCATCCATCTGTGGCATCATCTCTGCAAGGCTTCTTGGCCCATCCCACTGTGTAGTTCCAAGATACAGTGTGATTGTAATCACCGGCGTCAGCTTATCATCAAGTGTAAAGCCTGACAGAAACTCGTCCGAAGACCTGTAATCCCTATTTTTCCGGTGACGTTTCTTTGCCTCGTTGACCTGTTCTCCGTAATTCAATGCATCATAAATCATAGTTTTAACAGGCATCGCATAATGAATGTCTGTCTGCGCTTCTGCTCCAATTAAGATAACATACATTTCCCCTGTATGCTTCACGGAAACACTTTTTAGCAAATCTCTCCATTTCTGCTTAACAATCTGTTTCCTATCAATACCGAAAACTGATAGCACCTCTGTGGTGTCACATTCCTTTAAATCCTCCGGTTTGATAACCTTCTCTCCGTCAAACAATACATAATTACAGATTTCACTGAACCTCATATTGTCCGACAAATACTCCTTTGCCTTCGAGTCCTTTGTACCCAAATTAACCTCCTCTTCTTGTGTGAGCAGGAAAATTTGAAGTCGAATAAAAATACTGTATACTTATGCTTTCCACGTATATGATGTGTACAATAATCACTTATATAAAAGCCGGCAAAATCCCCACACCCCGCTTTTATCGCAATGTTTTCACATCTGACATTTCAATTTTCCTGCTATTAACTGGTAACATAAAGCATTGAAAATTTCCATGTCTTTGTCGAAAAATGCGAAGTGGTCTGCCCTCTTCAAAGTGATACGCACCGATAAAAAATATGCTGTGGTGTCGTATTTACAGAAATATAATGCTTTGAGTTAATTGTAGCACAGAGGAAAAGACTTGTCATTATCTTTTTGCCTCTTCCCGGCTATTCTTCAAGGTAGATGCTGCTCCCTCTCCGGCAAAATATTCCTTCACCAGCTTTACAACTACACCCGAAAGCAAAAATACCGCGATAAGGTTTGGTATGACCATAAGGCCATTGAAGGTCTCCGCTATGCTCCACATCAATCCGAGGTTCATTGTCGCACCGACTATCGCAACGAGCGAATATACTACCATGAACGGCTTATTTGCCTTAGTTCCGAATAAGAACTCTATGCATCTGGTTCCGTAAAGCCCCCAGCCTATGATGGTTGAAAATGCAAAACAGCACATGGCAACCGCTGTAAAGATTGATACCCAGCCGCCGTAGGTGGATGTAAATCCGCTGATGGTAAGCTCTGCGCCTGCTGCTTCTCCATAGCCCACAGAAACTCCGCTGCAAAGTATGACAAGCGCTGTGAGTGTACATATCACGATAGTGTCCACAAACACCTCAAATATGCCAAAGAAGCCCTGCTTTACTGGCTTTTTGGTGTCTGCACAGGCATGTGCGATAGAGCCTGTTCCAAGACCTGCTTCGTTTGAAAAAATTCCTCTGGAAACTCCCTTCATACTCATGAAAAAGCTTCCTACTGCTCCGCCTGTCACTGCTGACGGATTGAACGCGCCCTCTATTATTGCCCCGAATACGCCCGGTATAGCTTTAAAGTTGATGATTACTACTCCAAGTGCCAGCAGAATATACATCACTGCCATAAATGGCACAAGCTTTTCAGTAACCTGGCCTATACGCTTGATTCCTCCAAGCAGAATAAGCGCAATAAGAGCGGCAAGCACTATTCCTAATATGAGATTGAGCGTAGATGCCGATTCTTTTGAAATTATATCGTAATTATATAAAGCTGAATCAATCGCTGTGGTTATGGTGTTTACCTGTGTAGCGTTTCCTGTACCGAACACTGTGAGCACGCCAAACGCTGAGAACAGATATGCCAGCCAGTGCCAGTGCTTTTTAAGACCGTTTTTAATATAGTACATAGGGCCGCCTACCAGGTCGCCGTTTGCATTTCTCTCGTGAAAATGTACAGCAAGTGTGACCTCCGAGAACTTGGTGCACATGCCCAGAAGTGCTGAAATCCACATCCAGAACACCGCTCCCGGTCCGCCTATCGCGATGGCTCCCGCAACTCCTGCCACATTTCCTGTACCGACCGTCGCCGCAAGTGCCGTACACACTGCCTGAAACGGTGTGAGCGCCCCGTCAGATGCCTCACGTTTTTGAGCATCCTGCCAAGCGTAACCTTCATCGCATATGGAAACTTTCTAATCTGAATAAATCCCGTTCTGAAGCTCAAAAGCAGCCCGACACCTATGATACATATCATCGCAGGCACGCCCCAGATAAAATTGTTGACCACGTCATTGACTTTTTCTATTACTGATAACATCTTTTTCTCCTACTGAATTTAGTGTAACGTATAAAGTATAACACGGTTTGTACAATTTTTTATATATTTAATTTCATTTTTTTGAAGTTTTTCTTTATAAAAAACACCCGGATATAGCAATTTATCTATATCCGGGTGTTTATTTTTGTATAATATATACAGGATATCTCTCTACAGTCCCTGTGTCATCTTGTAATCTATAAGTGTCATAAGCGATTCTGACTCTATGGCGAGCTGCTCACACTCCTCAATCCACTTATCGTAGGCTTCACTCGCCTCATCCTCCGGCTCCTTTGCTTCGAGCGCCTCCATCATGGCATTGACCTCGGCAAATTCTGCCTTGATATCCTCTAAGAGAGAGTCTTTTGTTGATTTCATAGTATCCTCCCAATTTGATTTAACGTAAAATATATTTTTATGATTATTTCACAAAAAATTCATTCTATAAAGTGTGGCTCAAGCATCTCAAGCTCTGCCACATCTATGCAGTTTGGAATCGTGCCGTTTATCACGTCCTGCTTACACTCTGCGTAGTCAAACCACTTTACAGAGTCGATTTCCTCCTTCTGCACGGTGATGTCCGCTTCGTCCACATCGAGCCACAGAAGAAACACCTTGCTTATCTGGTTGTCCAGGAATCTTTCTCCGTGAAACACCTCGTCTGCATGGTGTCTGTGCAGTCCACAATCGATAAGCTGTGCCGAATCTATTGTCAGCCCCAGCTCCTCCCTAAGCTCTCTGAGTGCAGACGGTATATAGTCCACACCGGCCGGTATGTGTCCCGCGCTTGATATGTCATAACAACCCGGAAAGGAGTCTTTTTCCATGCACCTTTTCTGTAAAAGTATCTGTATGGAATTTCCACGGCGTCTGACTATCCAGACATGCGCAGTCCTATGAAGTATATTGTTTCTGTGCGCCTGCTTGCGCTCTACGGTCTGTCCTGTTGGATTTCCCTGCTCGTCCACTATATCAAAATATTCCATATGAGACTCCTTTCCCTGCTCAATAAAGTGCATTTTTTGAGATATATTATAGCTTATTTCTGATAGAAGTACCTATCCCGGAAATCAAGGATTTCGGATGGTTCGGCGGTCGCCGAACTTCGATTTAGCCAAATATGAAATTATGCAGGCACAATTTCATATTCGCCTTAAATCTTGTACTTCTCGTCGCTTACGTCCTATTCAATAGGTGCTCCTGCCGGCATTGGTTTCTCCGGTGTCAGGAGTGCGAGATTGCCCTCTGCATCCTCTGCGCACAGCAGCATTCCCTCTGATAAAACACCTGCGAGCTTAGCCGGTTTTAAGTTTACAAGAACCATTACCTTCTTGCCTACCATCTCCTCAGGAGAATAGTACTTCTGATACCTGATACTATCTGCTTTGTCTGGTTTCCAATCTTTACCTGTGAGCAGAGAAGCTTCTTTGACTTCGCAACTGCCTCACATTTTACGATTTCACCAACCTGGAACTGGAGCTTTTCGAAATCATCAAATGTGATTTCTTCCTTTGCTTCCACATCCATCGGCTCAAGGTCTGCACCATCTGCGGCATTTTCACCTGCACCACAGCCACATGCTGCCTTACCCTCAACTGCAGCAAGCTTAGCCTGCTCAGCCTCAAACTCTGCTTTCTGTACCGCCTGGATTTTCTCTACCTCAGGCATCACATCCTCTGCCTTTAATCTGCCGAAGAGGATCTCAGGTTTGTCTGTAACCTTTGTGCCGCTCTCATAAAGACCAAATTTGTCAAGGTCATCGAACTCACGGAGTGTTGTGTTAAGCTGTGCCACAATCTTTTCTGCTGTCTCCGGCAGGAATGAATGAAGCAGGCTTGCTCCGATTGTGATAGACTCTGTGAGGTTGTAAAGCACCTCAGCAAGACGATCCTGCTGTGCCTCGTCTTTTGCAAGCACCCAAGGTGTTGTCTCGTCGATGTATTTGTTGCAGCGGCGGAAAAGTGCGAATACCTCTGTGATGGCATCTGCCACACGAAGTCCTTCCATTTTCTTTGCCACTTTATCTCTTGTTCCGGTAACAACAGCCTTAAGATCTGCGTCAATGGCTATCTGATCTGCATCGCCTGTTGCGCCTGTGCTCTTTACGATGCCGTCAAAATATTTATTACTCATGGAAACTGTTCTGTTTACAAGGTTTCCAAGTATATTTGCAAGGTCTGAGTTGAATCTCTCGATTACAAGATCCCATGTAATGATTCCGTCGTTCTCGAATGGCATCTCATGAAGCACAAAGTAACGTGTGGCATCCACGCCGAAAAGTCTGACCATATCGTCTGCGTAGATAACGTTTCCTTTTGACTTACTCATCTTGTCACCGCCCTGAAGCAGCCATGGATGTCCGAATACCTTCTTTGGAAGTGGAAGGTCAAGTGCCATAAGGAAAATAGGCCAGTAAATAGTGTGGAAACGCACGATATCTTTTCCGATAAGGTGCAGATCTGCAGGCCAGTTTTTCTTGAAAAGCTCTGATGATCCGTCAGGATCGTAGCCGATTTTTGTGATATAGTTTGTGAGGCATCAAGCCATACATACACTACATGCTTTGGATCGAAATCTACCGGAATTCCCCAGCTGAATGATGTTCTCGATACGCAAAGATCCTGAAGTCCCGGAAGCAGGAAGTTGTTCATCATCTCGTTTTTCCTTGAAACCGGCTGGATGAAATCAGGGTGTGTGTTGATGTAATCGATAAGTCTGTCTGCATATTTGCTCATCTTGAAGAAGTATGCCTCCTCCTTTGCAGGCTGTACCTCACGTCCGCAGTCCGGGCATTTTCCGTCCACGAGCTGTGACTCTGTCCAGAATGACTCACATGGTGTACAGTAAAGTCCCTCGTATGAACCCTTGTAGATGTCGCCCTGATCGTAAAGCTTCTTGAAGATTTTCTTTACACATTTCTCATGGTCCTCATCTGTTGTGCGGACAAAATTGTCATATGATGAATTTACCATATCCCAGATTCTCTTTACCTCACCTGAAATCTGATCTACATACTCCTTCGGTGAAATTCCAGCTGCCTCAGCCTTTTCCTGGATTTTCTGTCCGTGCTCATCTGTTCCTGTCTGGAAATATACGTCGTATCCCTCTGCTCTCTTGTATCTGGCGATTGCGTCTGCAAGGATGATCTCATATGTGTTTCCGATATGAGGCTTGCCTGATGTGTACGCAATGGCTGTTGTCATGTAATATTTACCTTTGTTTGCCAATTTAGTTTCCTCCTGTTTTTAATGCTTCGCACATATAGTCTTCTATAATGCCGTATCACATACAGTATATTCCTCAGAAAAAATACTATATTTATTTTCTCAGAACAACTGTATGCTCTCCGGCAATTCAATATATTACGTGCGAAGCCGTAATAATAAAACAAAACGCCTCCTCAGGAGAAAACTCCCAAGAAGACGATTATATCGTGGTACCACTTCTCTTCACGCAGCTATCAAAATCATCCGGCATCTTTTGCCGGCACTGCTGCGCCTCTTTCCGCTATAACAGGCGGTTCCTGTCAGTATCTAGCCAATGGTTCGATACTGCTGCTCCAAAGCCATGTTCCTCCTACTTTAGGTCATCCCTCTCAGCCTGTGTGGGATTTCTCTGTAAATCTGCCATAAAAGTACTCTCTTTTTCGTCGCTTTTATCTCATACAGTTCTAGAGTAGCATGTGGCTTTTAAATTGTCAACTGTTGTAAGTCAACTTTTCTTTTACCAATCTTTTAAAATACATTCTGCACTTGTAACTGCAAAATAATAGAGCAGGCTCACCCTGCTTTCAATAGCTTTCTATTTGGAAACTCAGAGATTTCCAGCATTGGTGCTTTTTTCTGCATATCCTCTTTTGTACAGCCCTCAGTCCTTGTAATAGGATAAGGCAGCTCAAATTCCATGCTTGTTCCCTTTCTAAGTGAAAACGATGTTCCCGGCATATCAGTACATTGTGCAAAAAACATTCTCACTCACAAGTGCCATATAATTATCGCCCATAAGACTATAGCGATCCAGCATCAGCCGCCTTCCTCTCCAAGGTCGCAGTCTTTATTATAGATACGAACCTTTAACAGACAATAAAATGGAGTATTTTTTACTGTTGCTTCATCTGCCTGCCCCATATTATAACGCTCATAAAGTTCTCTTGTATCTACTACCTCATAGCCCAGAACCTGTACAGCATATCCGTCGATACACTCTTCAACAGTATCCACATAATCATTTCCAAAATCTACAGTTTCTCCCACATCATATATGTATACCGGCACTTTATCAGCATTTTTATTAACCACAATTACACGAGCTGTATACAGAATAAGCAAAAATTAACCCCGCAAATAATAAGCACTCTTTTTCTCACCCGCATATCCTGCCCTCCTTAAGTTTTACAATTCATCAGATAATTCCTCCAATGTCTGCATATCATGGCATGAAATGATCACAAGTGCTCCCCGCTCTTTCTGTTTTCTAACAACTGATTTAACCATTTCCTTTCCATCATCATCCAGGGCATTTGTCGGCTCGTCTAATACTACGATATCGGGATTTCCAAGAACTGCTGCCGCAATCCCCAGTCTTTGCTTCATTCCAAGTGAATACTTTTTATATTTTTTCCTTCCTGCCTGCCCCAGTCCTACATCATCAATTAATCCACGTATTTCATTATCCACGCTCTTTTTATCCACATTACCATCCACTTTTGCAAGAAGCTTTAAATTATCCTCTCCGGAATACATATCCAAAAAAGCAGGATTTTCCAGTAAAAATCCGATACTCTCCGGAAAATCTATATCTTTTCCAAGTTCTTTGCCATCAATACACACCTTGCCGCTCGTTGGACGGATCAATCCGATAAGTGCTCTCATAAGCATTGTCTTTCCCGAACCATTTATTCCCTGAAATCCATATACTTTTCCTGATGACATATCCAGATTTATATTCTCAAGCACTATACTTTTATTGATTATTTTACAAACCTTTTCTACCTCTATATGTGCCATTCTAGTTTTCCTCCTGAATAATGTTATACTTTTTGAACCTTATCACACCAACTATAACTGTTATAAATATAATCAAACACATAGCAGGGAGTGCCGCTTTGCAATCTATACCATCCTCATTTATCCACAAATGCCTTATCAGCATTGCATAATTTCCAATAACAAACAGGCTTTGAAAATATGCTGACAGCAGCAAAACCATGCACATTACCATAAAACTGTATATCGGCTTAAGCCAGAGTCCCAGTGCCATTTGTATCTGACATATTGCTACAGATAACATAAAAACCATTACTATATCTCCAACCGGCATTATTGCATCTGGCTTAAGTGACGTATCTGCCCCCAGATTAAAAAGAACAGTCTGCATATCTGTATTTACCTGCATTCCGGACTGTATGCCGCTTATACTGCAAAAAGACAGAATTAATGTAAAAATTATCCCAAAGAAAATAATATTGCAGAGCAGATTCCATATACATTTGACAGCCACATTCACACGGCTTTTTCCCTTTATCAGAAGCTTATTTCCGAAACCGCATAAATTATTCATGGGATAACTCAGAGTCACAAAAAGTATCATTACAAAAAGCAGCATCCATGTCACTGGAAATTGAAACACATTTTCCATAGACATTTTATATTTTTCCATACCACCGAAATTATATAGCAGAACATCTCCCATATGCTTTTGTGTACTTATACCATACTGCGCATACGAATTCATTTTTCTGCCACAGCATAAACAGTACAGCCATTTCAAATATAACCGGAAACAATAATAATTTCAGGTTTTTTATGCAGCCATATTTTATGTCATAACATAACAATTTCCACATTTCATATATGCATTCCTCACATTACATCCTTTTTATGCATCAAAACCATATTAACCGCAATTGTTATAGCAGCCATTAACATAGACATTAAAACTATGATCCAAAGTTTTGCCGGATATCCGGTCTGTACACATTTGGTAAAATAAAATGGTGAAAATTGATAATTTTCTGCCCCCGGAGTATTTGAAAATAACATATTATTAAGTACATTTAATACCATGGCGACAGCAAACGGAAAAATACAATTAACCCATTTATATTTAATAAATTGCGCCGACAGCATCGTAATACATGCTAAAGCTCCACAAAATATAAAATCAACTAGCATATATACCGCTACATAAGCAAATGGCTGCGTATAATACAGGCTGGAAAATAGAGAATTGCCAAAAACACCATACATAGTGTCATATGTAGGAACAGGTGTTATTGCCGGAATTAACATCGCAGTCAGCATAAAATTGATGATTAACGGCACTACCATTGCAAGACCACCGGCAATAAATGTTGCCAGAAATTTGGCTGTCAGATAGCTTTTCTCTCCTGCTCTTACCAGCATCTGACGCATATATCCGCTGTTTTTTTCTCCGCAAAATGACCAGCCGTACGGCAATGCTATAAGCAGCGGAAACACAAAAAAGTATAGTGATGACCCTAACGAAAAGCCTTCACCACCAATCCAATGATTAAATAACGTAAATCCCTCATAACAAGGATTGATACCATCATATATCTGACTGTTGTATACAAGATTTACATTATAAACCAGCCCTACTATGCTATCATATTCCTATGATTATGGATATGGCAAAATATCTGGTCTTAATCGCCTTGTTAAGCTCAATTTGTAATACATTTTTCATATGCTACTCCAATCCGGGATCTATAAACTGCCTGTTCTCTTCATCACCATTAAAGTTCACCGACAGATAAAGCTTGCTTAAGTCCATATTATCAATCTGCAGCAATGCCGGATCTACACAAAATCCTATCTGAGCGTCAAGCGACTGTCCCTGCACCAGTGTATAATCATATATCCCATGCTCATTGTCCTTTGCATTTGAAAAATAAACAGGATAGCCTAAGAGCTGACAGACACCATTAATATCATATACCAGGGAAATATCTCCTACAGTGCATATTTCATCCTCGATATTTTTTACAGATATATCACAAAGCAGAAGCTTTCCGCAGGCCACCTCATCCTTTTTCAGTATCGCAGGCTTTTCGGGATCAGCTCCCATATAATAATCGGTTTCTATAAGTTTATCCTGCACACCATCAATTTCAGCCGCAGTATCATATATTTTTACACTATTTACAATATAACTTTTGGCAACGTATTCTCTATTTGTGCCGTAATCCACGTTTTTCACCTGAATTTCATCTCCAATATTATAAATATCACTTTCATTATCTATCACTATATCCTCAACCTCAGGTCTATCGCTTTCATCACCTTTACCCAGGTTGCCGTAGCTTTGTT
>ENA-OUNI01001058-OUNI01001058.1-human-gut-metagenome-genome-assembly--contig:-NODE-1058-length-11427-cov-2.391947_pt1 | contig 11427 bp, 16 predicted proteins | sample MGYA00242499_ERZ504580 | MGnify/ENA primary metagenome ERZ504580 (study PRJEB26092, sample SAMD00036315) | human gut metagenome | host: Homo sapiens | study: EMG produced TPA metagenomics assembly of... | reverse complement strand
GGGAGGCTTGTACGACTGATCTATAACAATTATGGTGTGGATGAATGGCTTAAATTACGCTCTAACCTATAACATTTTCTAATTGACTTGTTGCATCTTATGTATTATACTGTGGATAACCAGGTTTTGGATGTGGATATCCACAGGTTTTTCCACATAGACATGTGAAAACCTATTTCCGAAAACTCGCATGTGGAAAACTCAGATTTTGGAGGAACATTATGCAAGTGGACAAGCCTGCAAAACCGACACTTATACGGCAGAAAAAAGGGAAAATTAAAGCAAAATCACAGTTTTTTAGGACAGCACGATACGGATTGACTTTGCAGGAGCATAGGATTGTATACTTTGCAATTCTGCGGGGCCAGCAGCTCAAGCGTCCCTTTGAGCCAGTAACGATTTCTATTAAAGAGTTTATGGCTCTTTGTGACTTAAAGGGTAAATCTACCTATAGCGTGCTGCGAAACATCTCAAAGAAGCTGCTATCACGTGTACTCGAGGTAGTCTATTACAATGATGAAGGAACTCACCTGATGCAGACTAATTGGATCTCAGAATTTACCTATCATCTAAAGCAGGGTACAGTTACTGTAACCCCCAATAAGACACTTCAACCATTTTTCGAAGGTAAACCATATAGTGAAACGGAATATTATTTTTTAATTAAATTTACCTCTCAGTATGCGGAACGGTTATATGAGATTATAAAATCATTTGACCATAAAACATCGGCAGACTTTGAAGTTGACGACCTTCGCAAGAGATTGGCGGTGCCAGAGGGGCAATATGTTAATTACTCGATGATGCGTAAGCGGGTCTTGGAGCCGGCAGTCAAAGACATCAACGAATATACTGATTTGGATATCACCATGCACGAAAAACGAGGGGCACGAAATAAAGTAACTGACGTGATATTTACAATTACCAAAAGAAATGTACCGTTGCTATATGACCGGGTGCGTGCTGGAGAGTTTGATCCTCCTTTGTCTGACGAGGAGCAGCAGATTACCCTGGAAGAGCTTCTGGCCGGGGAAGATGATCAAACAGCTATTGAAGCAAATATCGTTGAATAGCAAAAGGGCCCTCCGCTTTTAGCGGGGGCCTCCTACTTCATGACGGAAAAGGGAATTGACATTCGGTGTTATGTAATATAATATGTATTTTCTTTCATAATGTAAAATGAAATTTAAGATTGGATCATGTGACCTCAATCCCTGAATTCACTATATACTTTAGGGAAGTGATTGTCAATGATTTTGATCGCATTTTACTGTAAAATTTAAGCGATAATTTTTGGTGGGAGTCTGGAGATATCCAGACTCTTTTTTAGAATCTAATGTCCATATACATGACATCCATATCTTCCTGGGTGATGCCGATATAGCGCAAGGTGACTTTCTCGGAGGCGTGATTATAGACTTGCATAATAAGCGCGATGTTCTTCGTGCGCTTGTAACACACATAACCCCAGGTCTTACGGAGACTATGGCTACCAAAATGTTCGAGGCCGAGAGCCTGGCCGGCATCTTGAAAGATACGGTGGACTTGGGTTGTGCTTAACGGCCGGTTTTTCCCCTTGCGCTCTTAAACATATAATCATCATATTTTAATCCTTCCTCTCGGATGTAGTCTATGATAGCACGCTGGAGGGGGGTGTTTAGGACTATGCGGGCCTCCTTCTGGGTTTTGCACTCCGTTATAGTCAGGTGCTCCCTCAGCTTACCGTTGGGATAGACAAAATCGCTGACCTTCAGGCGGACAATATCGCTGATCCTTCGAGCGGTGTTAAGCTGCATCTTTGCAATCATAAAATCCCGCTCCGACTTTCCCCTCAGATATGCAAGTAGCTCATTCACTTTTTGGCATCACGGATCGGTTGGGTGGCCTTATTCATGGTGCAGCTCCTTTAATCGAATGTAATATAAATTTCTGAAAAAAGCATTTTAATTACATTCAATTATTTTGAGAAAATCAGAAAACACAGGAGAAGACGGGAAAGCATTGTGGCTCAAGGGTTCCTTGAAAAAATGAATATCATATTTTACATATTATATTACATTCGACAAGATACGATAGACCCTCACCTAATAGGAGAGAGCGTCAAGTGTCAGCCTTATTTACACTATTTCGCAAAAAGATACAAGAAGGGAGGAGGCGAAAGAGTGGAGGAATACCTAAATGTGTACCGTTGCTTTTATCGGGTGGTAGGCCAACTGGTGGCCCGGAAGGAGTTCCTGAACTACCAGCGGCAGACCTCAAATTCCAAGGCGTATGAGATTGCGCCGGCCAGATCGGTCAAGGATCTCCTGGAGGAGCAGCCTTTGGCGCAGGCGCAGAACATGCTTCAGGTGTGGGCCGCTGCGGGCCTGATAGAAGCGGAGCCGGAAATCGTCGTGAATACGACGGTGCAGGGCCGCACAGTAAGAGCGATTCGCTTCCAGCGCGCAGCGGTTTCCCTTGTCAAAGATTTTATTCACTGAAATAAAATCGGTCTGCACCTTGAAAATTTAATATATGTCGGCAAAATGTAGCGCAAATCGTTGACAACTTAAAACAAAAGAGGGTATACTATCCCTAGAAGGAGGTGTACCAGAATGTCATTATCATTTTATTCCGCCCGTGACCTGCGAGCTGGAAAAGGCGGTATATGGGATAGCCTGGGCCGCTCGAATGAGGTTGTGATCACCAATAACGGCAAACCTCGGGCGCTGATGATTGACGTGGACGAGGATAATTTCGACGAGACCTTGAAAGCGGTGCGCCAGGCCCGTGCCATTATGGCCTTTGCCAAAATGAGGCGTAAAGCCTCTGAGGAAGGGTATATGACCCCGGAAGAAATTGACGCCGAGATAGCGGCAGCCAGGCGGGAGAAGAAGGGTGAGCAGGGATAATGTTTGCAGTCATTGATACCAACATCCTGGTGTCGGCCCTTTGGTCGCCAGGCGGCCCACCGGCGCAGATTTTAGGATTGGTGCTGCAAGGCACGGTGCGCCCATGCTATGACTACCGGATCATGGAGGAGTACCGTGATGTGCTTAACCGGCCCAAGTTTAAATTCCCGTCCTGGATGGTGAACGATCTGCTGGAGCAGATTGAGGCTGTCGGGGTAAATGTAATGCCGGAGCCGTTGGAAATCCCCTTCGATGACGAGTCCGATAAAAAGTTCTTGGAGGTGGCCCGGTATTGCTCCGCCCCCCTGGTGACAGGAAACCGCAAGCATTTTCCGCCAGACGAACCCCTAGTTCTTCTGGCGTCTGAGTTCCTGGCAAACTACTTCAAATAAATATAGAGACTAGGTGGATAAAAAGATGAATCCAAATTTGGATTCATCTATCAGGCAGGTAAAAAAGATCAGTCCAAATTTGGACTGATCTCCTGGATAGGGGGGAGTAGGACATTGGACGGGATCATCCCCGTAGTGACGGAATACAACGGTGTGCTGGCCACCACCAGCCGGGCTGTTGCAGAGCAGTTTGGAAAGGCCCACAAGAACGTGTTGAGGGACATCCAAAGGATTATCGAGCAATTAGAGAACAGCGAGAGCGGACGGGAATTTAGCCAATCCAATTTGGATCGGCCTTTTATCAGGACAGCATGAATCGAAAAAAACCAATGTATCTTCTGACCCGTGATGCGCTCACGCTGCTGGTAATGTGTTCTTCCGGGGAAAAGGCCGAGGTAGCCTATATTAAAGCCTTTAACCGGATGGAGGCTCTACTGAGAGGCGATAGGGATACTAGCCCGGAGCTCCGACTACTTAAGCATAAGGTTGATGCCATGGAGCAACGCCTGGAAGCGGTAGAACAGATGCTGGGGAAAGAGAAAGCCAGGCTTCAGGCAGCCGCAGAACCCCCCACGGTGGGAGAGATATTTTTCCGTGCACTTCGTGAGGCGCTGGACAGCGGCGAATACTACTTGAAGGACAAGTGGAAACGAGAAACTGGGGAAGAGCCTGGAATACTGCTGGGTGTCCAGGACGGCAGCCGGGTATTTGTCAGGATCGACTACGCCTATAAAATCTACTGTGCAGCGGCGGGGGAGTCCAGGATAACGAGCCGGCAAGGGCTTTGGGCAGTCTTGGAGCAGTCCAGTGAAATCTACCCCCGTTCAAATGGGAAGGGACATAAACACAAGAGAATCATGGTTAAGCGGCAGCCCGTAACGGTGATCAGCTTTGACCATGACAAGCTGGGAAGGAGTGTCGAGCAATGAAGCTAATGAAGAAAGCCGCTGCGGCTGCGCTTGCAGCGGTGATGGCTGGGACGGCGTTGCCGGCGGCCCTGGCTTACAGCACACCGGACTTCAGCGATGTTCCGCCGAGCCACTGGGCATACCCCTATGTCATGGCAATGGCAGATGCGGGGGTGCTCAAGGGCACCAGCGCCACGACTTACGCCCCGGAGCAGAAGGTGAGCGCGGCTATGCTGGTTACGCTGGTAGGCCGGGTGACCTACGAAGATGATGTGGCGGCGGCCACCACCGACGGGGATAGCTGGTACAGCGCCTATCTCCGGGTGGCCAAGGACAAGGGGGTGCTGGAGGGCACCACCATCACGGACGCAAAGATTGAGCAGGAGGTCAGCCGCTATGACATGGCGGTTGTCCTGGCCCACTGTGCGGAGCTGCTTGGAGTACCGAAGGCAGACACGGATACAAGCAAGATTACAGATTATGCGCAGGTTCCAGATGCCTACGCCGGGGCGGTGGCCAGGTCTACGCCCTGGGCCTGATTACCGGAGACAACGCCGGATGCTTCAACGGAGCGGCTACCATGAGCCGGGCCGAGGCAGCCACTGTGATTTCCAGACTGCTGACGCTGGCGGAGAGCGGGGGGACGGGGGAGCCGGAAAAACCGGCAGAGACTATCCCGCCGGAGGAGTACAATCCCCATCCGATAGGGCTTCCTGACTGGGCCACACTCCATCCAGATGGTTCTATTTCATTCATGGTCGAAGGGGACGTAAGTGACGGAACTCTTAGTTCCAAGGATTTTGGGAGCTATGATGAATATGAGAAGGAGTCCCGACTTCCTGGCATCACGGTAGAGTTTTATTACATGAAACAAGAGCAGTACGGTACAGGAGAGCCAGGAATTTTACTGGGTACTGGTGTGACGGATGAAGAGGGTCTCTTTTCGTTTGAAGTAACGGTGGACAACTCCTACTTTTATTTGGTAGATGACCGCTCCTTCACGGTTAAGGCCCACGGAACCAGCGGAGGGATAGAGTACGATTCAAAGCTCCTATATCCGACTGCTATAGACAGCAATCTTAGAATAGAAATGGGGCAGTTCTTTGATCCAGGCTGGGAAATTTTCGCAGACCCTGTAGAGAAGTAAGATAGGGGGAAATGAAAGTGTCACTACCACCTGGGGCCGAGCTCTTTGTAGGCATGTTCATCATCTTGGGTGTGATAGTATTTTTCCCGTACATCATAAAGTTCATCCGTTTTACAGGGCTTTGGCTTCTGCCCGTTGAAGTGCTTCTGATAGACACGCTGCTTGTGGGCAAGGTCTTAAAGCTGGAAATGAAGCCGGTCAACTACCCTGAGATCTATCCAATTTACGAGACAGCGATGGTGGTGCTTTGGGTGGCCACAGTTGTCCTGGTCACCGGATATCACCTATACAAGCTCTGGAGGGAGTGGCATCCCAAGATGCCTCCCCTATGGGAGCTGGAGCCCATTGTGGAGGTTGCTCCCGGTATCTACAAACGTATAAGAGATTTATAGGGCTGAAAGCAGAAAGGACGCCGACAGGAAATGTCGGCGTCCTTTTCTCGATAGATATGAAGTGAAGAGGAAGGAGCGCGAATGTATGGCAGTATTCACACGGAAAATGGATGAGCTTGGCCGAGTTGTTGTCCCCAAGGAGCTCCGTACCAATATGGGAGTAGACGATGGGGACATGATAGAGATCGTTGGTGTGGAAGATGGGGTGCTGCTCCGCAAGTATCGGCCGGCCGGGGAGGTGCTGGCGCTGGCGGAGGAGCTGTACGCAGCACTTAACGCGGACAAAACCATTGAGCCGAGTGTGGAAAGACTGATCCGGAGGCAGATGGAAGGGATCATCCAGGCATTGACACTGACTGAAAGCGACAAAAATTTGGATGCAAATTGACAGCCGAGCGCCCGGCTGGTAAAATAAAAAAGCCCCGCAAGGGGCGGGCGCTGTTACAAAAAGGCGGTTGGCCACTTCCCTGACACTGAGAAGGGAGGTGATGCTGATGGGAAACGGACGCTGGGCGAAAGCCCTGCGCTTCGTGGTATGCTTCGTCATCATCCTGACGGTGATGATATACATATCCCCAAAAGCGTGCTAGCCGCTCGGATCGCACCCGAACGGCTAGCGTTTTTACCAAATGACTAGCTTCTAGGGCCGACCGTCGTAACAGCGTCCCTTTGTTTGTATTATACCAAACAGCGCGGAGAAGTCAAGTGCGGCGGCCACCGGCGGCTAAAAGAGAGTTAGCCGCCCGGATCGCCCCGGACGGCTAACTCTCACATGGTTGATGATTTACATATCCCCAAAAGCGTGTTGACTGCTTGGGTGGCACCCAAACGATCAACCTGATCGTATTATACCAGATGGAGCGGAAAAGTCAAGAGCGACGGCCACCGGGGCTAAAAGGCAGGGCTAAAAGAGAGTTAGCCGCCGGATCGCCCCGGACGGCCAACTCTCACATGGTTGCTGGTTTACATAGGCCCAAAAGCGTGTTGACTGCTCGACTAGCACCCAAACGGTCAACTGCTTTCTATTTGTATTATACCAAACGGTGCGGAGAAGTCAAGTGCGGTTGCCGCCAGGAGCCTAAAAGCGTGTTGACGCTTGGCCAGGCTCCAAGCGGCCAACGTCACTCGATTGACCTGCGGGGGCCGACCATCGTAACAACACCCCTATAGATAGCTATGCCACGGAAGATGTAAATGCCCCTTGCTTTATCAAAAGCATTATAATATCAAGATGTTATAAAACCATAACATTAAAATATTAAAGATTCTGAGGATGCCGACACAATGTGTCGGCATCCTTTTTTCATATAGATATTTTTCGAAAGGAGAGCTAAAACCATGAAGCGGAAGAAAATCCTGGCGTGGTTGCTCACCCTCTGTCTGATTATCGGCATGCTGCCTGGGGTTACGCTGCCAGCAGCGGCGGCAGGCGGCAAGACCGTGTATGTGGGTGGCAGCGGGGAGGGGCACTATGCCACGCTCCAGGAAGCCTATGCAGCGTTGGGAGGGGCAGCCGGTACGATCATGCTCACCGGAAATACCCAGCTCACTGAGCCTTTGAAGATCTCCTCGGACGTGGAGATCTCCGGCTCCGGCACCATCAGCCTACAGGGGATAACTGGAAGCCAAGCAACCCCGGCAACTCCGGGCCTCCGTACAACACGATGATCCAGATCACGGGGGGCACCGTCACCATGGGGCCCGGCGTCATTGTGGATGCAAACAGTATGTGCCGCTGCATCAGCGTGAACACCACCGATGGGGCGGCAAAGCTGGTGCTCGACGGCACTACGATTCGAGAAGGCGCTATGTCACAGGCCCACGGAGCGGGCATCATTCTTCAGGATGGCGCGGAGCTGGAAGCATCTGGCGGTGCCCGCTTTGAGAACAACATCTGTGATAGTGGTACTGTGGCCTCCGGCGGCGCACTCTATGTCTGGACAAACTCTAAGGCCACCCTGGACGACGTGACCTTTTCCGGAAACAAGGCCAACTCCGGCGGCGCGATCTACACCTATCAGGGGACGGTCACCACAACAGCCAACACCAAGTTTATAGGGAACTGGGCCAGCCAGCGCGGCGGCGCAATCCATGACCACGGCCTGGTTGTGCTGCACGGCACCACGATCTCCGGCAACAGCAGCGGCCAATACGGCGGCGGCGTCTATGTCTCGGCTGACAGCAAGAAAAAAGGACAGCTTGTAATGGACAACGCCACCATTACCGGGAACGACGCGGCAACAGCGCGCGGGCGTGTTCGTCGCTACCGACGCCCAGCTCTTCTTGGGCGGCAGCTCCAGCGTCAACGGGAACAACCTGACCAATGCCGGCAGCGTCCCAGCCGACTACCTCAAGAACAATATCTATGTAGCCACGGCCACCAGCAAGCTGATTATCTACTCCGACCTGTCCAAAGAGAGCGGGATCAGCACATCTAACCCCTATTGGCCCAAGGTGGTGGTCTACTCCCTTGCGACATCTGGAGTATCTTTCCCCAGCGGTACGGGGGTATCGGCGGATTCCGGCTACATGATCTCCAGCGCCACAAAGGCCAAGCTGTCCTATGACAGTGCGGTTTGGCTGCTGAAGGATACGGCCAGTGACCCCGGCGCTGCGGCGGAAGATCCCAACTGCAAAGAGGGCAACCTGTGGCTGGGTATCAACGGACTACGGCGGGGGAGATCCCAGCGCAGATACCGTGATCTTTGATTTCAACTTGCCCGGCAAAGAGGCCATTGTTTACACGGGGCGTACCCCCGGTACGACTATCAGCCTGCCCTCCGTCAGCAACGAGAGCACCGGAGCTGTGACCTATAAATTCCGGGGCTGGTACACCGAGCCGGTGGGTGGCAGCAAGCTCAGTGACCCCCTGACCGTAGAGGCCGGTACCATGTGTACTACGCACAGTGGGACGTGCAGACGGACAGCGGCAGCGGCGGCGGTGGTGTCCCTGGTGACGCCGACATGTACCTGGTCTACTTTGACCAGAACTACGAGGGCGGCGGCCTGACCACCGCTTATGTGACTGCGGGCACCTTCAGCTTTACCGTAGAGTTTGAGGGGCCGGATGGCATGGAGACTGAGGTTGTCGAAGTCGATATTCCCTTTGAGTTCCCCGGTGATCCTGCCAGGGATGGGTACACCTTCCGGGGCTGGGGTACCAGCGCAGACAGCAATAGCCCTGTGGATCAGGGGAGCTGGGCCCCGACAGAGAAGGTAACCACCCTATACGGCATTTGGGAACCGGATACCTATACTCTGACCTGGGATGCCAATGGCGGCAATGGCGGCACGACCACTACCCAGGAGCGGGACAGTATCGTGGTGCCTCCCTCCACTACGCCTACCCGCGAAGGATACGACTTTACTGGCTGGTATCTGGATCAGGACTGCACCACACCGCTGGTATCCGGCACGGTAGTAAAGCAGAGCGCCACTTACTATGCGGGATGGACGCCGAAGGAGTATACCATCACCTGGGACACAAACTATACCAATGGCAGCGTGACCACCATCCAGCAGAAGTATGACGACGAGCTGAATATCCTGCCTGACCCAATCCGCACGGGATATGAGTTTGGCGGCTGGTACACCGAGCCGAACGGCGGCGGCACCAGGGCGGAAGCCTACGGCACCGTAAAGGGCAACGAGACCTTCTATGCAAACTGGGTACAGGAGAGCATCGACTATACCGTGACCATTGAATGGGATGATGATAGCGACAACGATGCAGTCCGCCCGGAAAGCATTACGGTTGAGCTGACCCGGAATGACCTGCCCACTGGGATGACCTATACCTTCACGGAAGCAGATGCGGACGGTTCCGGCAACAAGTGGAGCCATACCTTCACAAACCTGCCTAAGACGGACAGCATCAGCCAGGAATACACATATTCCGTAGCGATTACCTCCAGCGTCAGCGACGAATATAGCTATGGCATCGAAAACAAATCGGCCACCCTGGGCTATATCCTCATGACGCATACTCTGATTACCAGAGACGTGAACACCTACATCGTGTGGGATGATGCGAAGGATCAGGACGGGCACCGTCCGGAGGCGGTGAAGGTGCAGCTCTGCGCCAATGGGAAGCCGGTTGAGGATGCAGAAGCGTCTACCACACTGGCCGGGGATGGCGATACCTGGAGCTACGTTTTCGAGGACTTCCAGAAATACTATACGACGGATGATGGTGAGAAGGGCCAGGAGATTGTCTACACGATTGAGGTAACGCCTGTGACCCCTGGTGAGCTGGATGCCTACACCATCGAATACAGCGACTACACAGCGATCCTGCACCATGAGCTGGAGACCGTAACCCGTCAGGTTGTGGTGGAGTGGGCCGACAACAACAACCAGGACGGCAAGCGGCCCGCCTCCATGGTGGTGCAGCTCTACGCCGATAACGTACCGATGCCCGGAAAGTCTGTCGTGCTGTCCGACGCAACAAGTGGACATACACTTGGTCAGACTTGCCCAAGTACAGCACGGCGGAGAAAGAGGTGGCCTACTCGGCGCATGTCACCAGTACACTGGTAGACTACACTGCGGCCACAACCGAAATGACCATCGAAATGACCTATGTTCAGCAGCACAACGATATCCGCTTTCGCTACCTGGGAGGATGGGGAAGATGTAGATGCCTGCGGCCGGAGACTTAACGGTAGAGCTTTACGCAGACGGAGAGCCCACCGGAGACCGCCAGGTGACTTTCCGTGGACACCGGCTGGACTGTATCCTGGAGTAATTACCCGATCTATAAGGACGGCAGCAGAATTGAGTATACCTTCCAGATCGTAGACGTACCGGACGGCTATGATGCTGAGTATTACGGCATTTATGACACCTCCGGTCTGTCTGTGGTGCTCACTCACAACCGCATTTTGGCCAATCAGGAAGTCACCATTACTTGGGATGACCAGGATAATGCTGCTCTGGCCCGGCCTGCCAAGGTTGAAGTCATGCTTTATGCCGATGGCGTGCCCCTAACTGACCAGACAGCAATTATCACAGAGGCCGATGGATGGGCCCATACCTTTGAGGGCCGCCCGGTGTACCGGGACGGTGGGGTGCCAATCAAGTACAGCGCCTATGTAGTATCGGCGGTAGGCGAGTATATACCTCCACTGACGGCTTGCATATTACCATGGATATGAAGTCGAAACCGTAGATATCCCCCTATCCATCATTTGGGATGATGATAACGACCGTGATGGGCAGCGGCCCGTAGCGGTAGTTGTAACGCTCACCATTGATGGTGAGCCAACCGCCTACCAGAGCATGGCCACGGAAGAGAACGGCTGGACAGTGCTATTTGAAGGCTTCGCAGCCTATGCCCAGTCTGATAAAGGCCACAAAATCAACTACGGTGTTGTGGTGACCGAACCGAAGGGCTATACCGCCACCTATGCCGGCTCTACATGCCTGCTGACCTATGCACCGGAGACAACCAGTGCAACGCCGATCCTCTACTGGAGAGACAACAATGATCAGTACGGCCAGAGACCTGGAAAGGTCACGGTATCGCTGCTGGCAGACGGGCAGCCTACCGGCAAAACTGTTCAGGTCTATGCAGCGGACAACTGGACAGCGCAGCCGTTCACAAATCTGCCCCGGTACGATGGCAGAGGGAGATCGTCTACAGCATCAATGTAACGGGGGAATTGTCCAACTATACCGTTACAGTGGACGGGATGA
>ENA-OUNI01001057-OUNI01001057.1-human-gut-metagenome-genome-assembly--contig:-NODE-1057-length-11436-cov-2.937395_pt1 | contig 11436 bp, 14 predicted proteins | sample MGYA00242499_ERZ504580 | MGnify/ENA primary metagenome ERZ504580 (study PRJEB26092, sample SAMD00036315) | human gut metagenome | host: Homo sapiens | study: EMG produced TPA metagenomics assembly of... | reverse complement strand
CTCAATTTTTGTGATACTTCTTGGAATCATGGTTCCATCTCTAAACTCAATATTAGGCTTCAGGGTGCAGAGAGCTGCTAATTCTATTGCATCCGCTCTGGACAAAACCAAAATAGAGGCATCTAACCGTCTTGTAGGAGAAATGATGTTAGAGAGACGTGAAGATGGTTATTATATCAGTTACATTATTGATCGTGGGAAGGTAAATGGAAAAGAAAATATAAAATGGAATGAGGATGAAGAAAAAATTGCTCCCTCAAAAACAAGTATAAGCTATAAAGTGGAAGGGGGCAATGAGGCGAAGGAAATGACAGTGGGTGAGAGTCTTATTATTACTTATGATCGAGCAACCGGTGCATTTTTGCCTTTGCAGAGTCAGAATGAGACATATTGGGATAAAGATATTTTTCAGGAATTGCGAGATGGTAAAAGTATCTTTACTGGTGGAGTCTATTGTAATCAGATTATTGTCAGTGGTGGAGGAAGAACGAGAATAATTAATCTTTTGAAAGATACTGGCAAATATGAAATTATCGCAGGATGACAGATTTTATTTGTATATGAAATATGTCTGATGAAACGAGAGTATAAAATTTTGAGGGAGAAACGTTTATGAGAAACCACAGCAGGAAGCACAGATTGAATAACAGTGGGCTGACATTAATTGAATTGATTGTTGCGATTGCTATTATAGCTATTTTTCCGGTGTTGTGCTGACTTATATAACATCAAGTTCAAATTTTTACAGAAATACATCAAGTAACTCTAAAGTCAGATGGAGACGCAGGAAACATTTGATAAAATCGAGGATATGATTATTAATGCCAATAGAGGTATTTACTATGGCTATGGTCGAAACAATCCTATTACTTATGATGATATTAAATCCAATAATAAAGTAAATAGTACACAGGATAAAATTTTTGCTGTTTATGAGTCTCAAAAGGATAATTTGGATATACAAAGTATAGATGATGAAGAGTTGCAGACAAATGATGATACAAATGATATTCAGACTTTTAGTTCAAATATCAATATATCATCTGGTAATCAAACAAATTATCAACCTCAAGCAGAAGATATAATGTCTTTGATATACTGGGATGCTACAGGTGCCGAAATAAAGTATTATCAATATAAATATGGAAGCACTGGGTGGAAAGAAGATGATTCTGTAGAACAAGGGCAAATTTTGGCAACAGGTGTGTTGGATTTTCGTTCTGATATAACGAAGGTGTTAACAGATAACATTGTGAGATTTCAGTTGACAACACAGGTTGGAAGTAAAGAGGTACAGACATTACATAGTGTTAGTTTGAGAAATGAAGTAGAAGTATTTAATAAGACAGATGTAGAACCAACGATAACGGCAACGCCGATACCAACGGTAACAGCAACGCCGACACCAACGGTAACAGCAACGCCGACACCGACAGTAACACCGACTGCGGAAATTGTATTTTTAGGAAATGCAGATAGCTTATCTGCTGGTGGAGAATACTCTTGTGGATATATGTCAGCTAATACTGCCCTAATATATATTAATAAAGGTCCTGATTATAGCAATGATGAAAATTGTAGTATTAAATATAAGATAGTAGAACCGGGATCAGATTCTGATACTAGAGTAGAGCCATGTGAATCGGCGTATGATAAATTGATTGTTGGATCAAATGAGAAAGGATTTGTATTAGGAGCTGAGTTAAAGGTTTGAAAAAATCAAAATCCTAACAATATTACTATATATAGAGCAACGAGGAATATTAAAGTAGTACAACAAAAATTAATAATTACAAGTCCTCCCAATATTGTTCAAGAGGGACAGACATATAATATAGAGTCTGATGCTGTTGTAAGTTATTTATCAAACCTTGAAGTTATGGGAGATGATAGATTTTCTTCAGAAAATATTAGAATTGAAAATTATAATACTGGTGTTGTTATTAGTGGTCCTAGTTATCAGACTTTTCCTTGGAAAGTTGAAACTCCAGATTGGGTAATTGCACAAGGTAAAGAACTAAAATATAATATTATGGCAACAACTCAGGAAGTTCCAGGTATGCTGCAGGGAGGGTTTAATAAAGGACATATTCTTTTCAAAGGAGAAAAAACAGTAGAAGTATATAGGTAAGAGGCGGTTGGAAGGCAGTTAGGGGCGCACTTAATGTCAGAAAAATAAAGAAACGAAATTTGTTTTAAAAGTTCTCTAAAGAAAGTATAAAAATCTAACTGAGTCACAGACTGGCATCCACCCAGTCTGTGGCTTTCTTCATTCCCTGGTTGACACGCCGGCCATCATTTGCTACACTGAAATTACATATCTGGGAAAGTTCTGAGGCCGTTCGGTCAATCTGATTCCACGTATGAAACTGAAATAAATATGGTGGAAACAGTACAACGGCACATATAAATTCTGTAGAAACGATGCTGCTTCCTCCATCATAAGGAAAGGAGCATGCAGATGCAGAATGAAAGAAAAAAACTGGAAGAGCTAAACCTGCTGGATGATTTTCTCTTCAATGCCATGATGACATATCCTGAAATGGGAGAGAAGTTTACACGAAAGATTCTGAAACTTCTGTTTAACAAGGAGTTTCGAAATCTGAAAGTGATCGCACAGAAATCCTATGGAGGATTGAATACGGATCTGCGTGGAGCCCGGCTGGATGTTTATGTAGAAAGCGATGACAGTGCTGAGATAGATGCGTCAGAGGATGCATCCATCTATGACCTGGAGCCGGATAAGAACGATAAAGCAAAGTATATTGCCGCATTTCCACAGAGGATCCGCTTTTATCATGCTATCATAGACAGCCGCAGCCTGAAATCAGGAGAGGATTTTGGAAAGTTAAAGAGAGTATACGTGATCTTTATCTGTAATTATGATCCTTTTGGTTATGACAGAGTGAAATATACGATACGAAATATGTGCGTGGAAGAACCGGAAATGCCATACGATGATGGTGCTCAGACAACCGTATTGTATACCAAGGGTACAAAGTGTAATGACATATCCGAAGAACTCCGGCAGTTCCTGAACTATATGGAGAACACAACTCAGACAAATGCAGTAAATGATACACTGAAAGATATCCAGAAGATGGTGGATATTGTAAAGCGGGACGGGGAGGTGTCTTTAAGCTATATGAAGGGATTTGAGAGAGATACGATCATGTATGAAAAAGGTCAGGAAGCTGAACGCAAAAATACAGAAAGAGAACGCCAGAGAGCGGATTCTGCTGAAAAAGAAAAAATAAAAGCCCAGAAAGAGACAGCAGAAGCACTTAAAAGAGTAGCTGAACTGGAGAAGATTTTGCAATGTAAAACTACGGAAGGTAAATAAGATTATCTTAAGATAGCCACAGACTGGCACCCATCCACTGCGGCTTTTTCACCCACTTATTTTTGAGTTGACTTTTTGGCACATTGCGCATATACTAACAGTAGCTAAGGAATGTGGTGAGATTCCGTGAAGCAAAACAAAAGCCTCAGAGTGCCAGCTCTGGGGGCTTCCTTGTTTGTTACGGTGAACTATTCCGTTTAGACTGTTGCTGTCTATCGTCTGCTGTCCAGCCATTTGCATATGTAGTAGCTAACTACGCCTGCTATAACAGAGACAAGAAATGTGGTGAGAATTTCTTCCATTACTGGCGGGGGCGTGATATTGGGGTCGCACGCCTCAAGGACTGTTTTTGAGGCGCCCCCTTTATGAAATTAAGAAATTAGGAAAAAATATTATTGTTGTACTGCATGATGAGTAAGTGTTATAATAATACAAGTTTATATTGCAGAAAAAAGCTGTTGTTCGTGAGAGGCTGGGAATAATGATTGAGTGGAAACAAATGACGATGCAGGAAGCAGAGAATAAAATGGAGGTGCTTCGGGAGATTTTTGATGTAGTCCGTCTCCTGAAAGGGAGTGATCTGCAGGCTGCCGGAATGGAAAGTAAGCTTGCAGGAAGAGAAAATCTTTGCCAGTGTTATGCTTTCTGGAATAAAGATAAAAGATGTGAGAATTGTATTTCCCTTAAAGCACTGGAGGAGAAGAAACAGACATCCAAAATTGAATTTCTCGATTCTGATATGTATCAGGTATTTGCAAGGTATCTGGAGATTGATGATGAGCCTATGTAATGGAAATGACTGAAAAGCTGGACGAGAACACGCTGACAGATGAGAAAGGATATGAAAAACTGACGGAAAAGCTGACTGTATATAGCGAAAGCTGTATAAGGATGTGCTGACAGGGGCGTATAATCGCAGATATTTTGAGGAAAAAGTCAAAAATATGTCTTTGAATGCCGGAGTTGCAGTTATCGATCTGGATGATTTCAAATTGTTCAATGACACTTATGGTCATGATGGAGGAGACCTGGTACTGACAACCGTAGTGAATGTAATTCGGCATTATATCCGTCGTACGGATATTCTGGTGCGCTATGGAGGAGATGAATTTCTGCTGATCCTGCCCGGAATTGAGAAGGAAGTCTTTTCACAGAAGCTCCGTATGATCCAGGAGAAGATCCATGCGACGCATATTCCGGGTTTTAATCGTCGGAAGCTTTCAGTGAGCATTGGTGGAGCTATGTTTACCCATGGCAGATTGGAGGAAGCAATCACCAAAGCAGACAGACTTATGTATATGGCCAAGGGACATAAAAATATAGTAGTGACCCGGTGGGAGCAGAAGCAAAATACAGACAAGATGGAAAAAAGAAACCTGCCTCAGCTTCTGGTTGTTGATGATTCTGAAATGAACCGTGAGATACTTAAGGAAATTCTGGGAAAAGAATACCGGATACTGGAGGCCTGTGACGGGGAAGAGGCTCTGAAGATGCTGGAGCAGTATGGACCTGAAATCTCATTGGTTCTGTTGGATATTATTATGCCAAAAATGGATGGATTTGAAGTACTCGCCTATATGAACAGAGATAAATGGATCGAGGATATACCGGTGATCATGATTTCCAGTGAAGGATCAGAGAGTTATATCCGCCGTGCCTACGAACTGGGGGCTTCGGATTATATAGCAGACCATTTGATGCTAAGGTGGTATATCAGCGGGTTATCAATATGATCAAGCTTTATGCCAAGCAAAGGCGTCTGATCCATTTGGTAACAGATCAGATTTATGAAAAAGAGAAAAACAACCGTATGATGACCGGGATTCTCAGTCAGATTGTAGAGTTCCGAAATGGTGAAAGCGGGCTTCATGTGTTGCATATTAATATTCTGACTCAGCTTTTGCTGGAGAAATTGATGCGAAAATCAGAGAATTACGATCTTTCCTGGTCTCAGCAGCATATGATCGCCACAGCTTCCGCACTTCATGATATCGGTAAGATTGGAATTGATGAAAAAATTCTGAATAAACCCGGAAAGCTTACAAAGGAAGAATTTGAAGCCATGAAACAGCACACGATCATAGGTGCCCGGATGCTTGACAGGCTGGAAATGTATCATGATGAAGAGATGATGAAATATGCCTATGAAATATGCCGCTGGCATCATGAACGTTATGATGGAAAAGGATATCCGGATGGTTTGAAGGGAGAAGAAATCCCCATATCTGCACAGGTGGTATCACTGGCAGATGTGTATGATGCCCTGGTAAGTGACCGGGTATATAAGAAAGCATATTCTCATGAGAAGGCAATGGAAATGATCCTGAATGGAGAATGCGGAATGTTTAATCCTCTTCTTTTGGAATGTCTGGTGGAAATTCAGGATAAAGTGTGCAAGGAACTTGGTATTAAAGGTGTGAATGAATGTCTGGAATATCTGGAAGAGAGAAACTGATAAAATCCCCCTGAAAAGAGCTTAAACTCAGCGATGGGGTGTACATTTCTGTAGATCTGAATGAATTAAAATGGGAAGACAGAGTGATCAAGTTGAACGTGCAGCCTGCAGCAGTGGGAAATCAATAAATTTCTATCAGATCAGAAGGATGCAGAGAATGTTGCGGCTTTGAAAAATAATAAATGGTCATTACAGAGATTGATTCATAAAATGCAAAAATATTTTGTAAAAAATTTTCCTGAGTATCTTGACAGGGAATAAATAATCCTTTATAGTATAGCACAGATTTGGTGTGTTACTGGACAGGCAGGCATTAACCGGTCATAAATGTTATTTTTTAATGTTTATGGGGGTTAGTGCCTTTTTTTGATGTATTTTATGTGGTAAAACGCGGAATAATCATATGTCAGAAGGTTTTAATCTCCCGGAAACAAGACGGTTTATTCGCACGAATAAGGAAAAGGAGACAAAAAAACATGAAAGACAAGATTTTTGGAGTTTTGCAGCGTGTGGGAAGATCCTTTATGCTTCCGATCGCAATTCTCCCTGTTGCAGGTTTGCTGCTTGGTATCGGCAGTTCCTTCACAAATGAAACAACTATCGCTACCTATGGATTGCAGAAGATCCTGGGAAGTGGAACATTACTTAATTCTCTTCTAATCATTATGAACAAGGTCGGAAGTGCTGTATTTGACAATCTGCCGCTGATCTTTGCTGTTGGTGTTGCCATTGGTATGGCAAAGAAAGAGAAAGAGGTTGCTGCTCTTTCTGCGCTGATTGCATATTTCGTTATGAATGTGGCTGTCAGTGCCATGCTTCTTATCAACAATGAAATCACAGCAGACGGTCAGATAGCAGCAGATGTACTGGATGGAACCATTACTTCTGTATGCGGGATCCAGTCTCTGCAGATGGGTGTATTCGGCGGTATTATCGTAGGTCTTGGTGTTGCGGCACTTCATAACCGTTTCCACAAAATTGTGCTTCCGAATGCGCTGTCATTCTTTGGCGGCTCAAGATTTATACCGATCATTTCCACAATCGTATATATGTTTGTGGGAATCCTGATGTATTTTGTATGGCCGGTAGTTCAGAACGGTATTTATGCTCTGGGCGGTCTGGTAACAGGCAGTGGATATCTGGGAACTCTGATTTTTGGTATTATTAAACGAGCACTGATCCCCTTTGGGTTGCATCATGTATTTTATATGCCATTCTGGCAGACAGCAGTGGGCGGAACTATGGAAGTTGCAGGACAGGTGGTACAGGGCGGACAGAATATCTTCTTTGCGCAGCTTGCTGATTCTGCAAATATAGCACATTTCAGTGCGGATGCAACCAGATATTTCTCTGGTGAGTTTATCTTTATGATTTTTGGTCTTCCGGGAGCAGCGCTGGCTATGTATCGCTGTGCAAAACCTGAGAAGAAAAAAGCGGCAGGCGGACTTCTTCTTTCCGCAGCGCTGGCATGTATGTTTACTGGTATCACTGAACCGCTGGAATTCTCATTCCTGTTTGTAGCTCCGGCACTGTTCGTAGTTCAGGTGATCCTGGCAGGTGCGGCCTATATGATCGCACATATGTTGAATATTGCAGTAGGACTTACTTTCTCAGGCGGTTTCCTTGACCTGTTCCTCTTTGGTATCCTGCAGGGAAATGCAAAAACAAGCTGGCTGAGAATCATCCGGTTGGTATTATTTATTTCGTCCTGTATTATGTGATCTTTACATTTATGATCAGGAAATTTAATTTCAAGACTCCGGGACGTGAAGATGATGATACAGAGACAAAGCTTTATACAAAAGCTGATGTAAATGCAAGAAAAGAAGCCGGAAAGACAGCTGGTGCAGTTGCAGCAATCTCCGGTGATCCGGTAAGTGAACTGATCACCAGAGGCCTTGGCGGAAAGAAAAATATCGTAGATGTTGACTGTTGTGCGACCAGACTTCGTATCACAGTTGCAGAGCCTGAGAGAGTTCGCGATGAACTTCTGAAACAGACAGATTCCAGAGGAATCGTGAAAAAAGGACAGGGCGTACAGGTTATCTATGGACCTCATGTAACTGTTATCAAGGCGAAGCTGGAAGAATATCTGGAGACTGCTCCCAACGAATTCGCGGATGAGACACCGGATAAGGTACAGGTACAGGAAAATGCTGCAGCAGGAAATGCAGATGGACAGAACAGTGCAGAGGTTGAGGACAAAAATGCAGGTACAGCACAGGCCTTGACACCTGTAAAAGAAGAAAAAATCAGAAAAACAGCAATCATTTACAGCCCTGTAGACGGAATCGCAGCAGATCTTTCTACTGCACCGGATGAAGGATTTGCAGGAAAAATGATGGGTGACGGTGCAGTGGTGACACCAACAGAAGGTACTGTATATGCACCTGCAGACGGAGAAGTTGAGTTTATTTTTGATACAAAACATGCCATAGGTTTCCAGACAGATTCCGGTATCCCTATGCTTCTTCATATGGGAATCGACACTGTAAAACTGGAAGGAAAAGGCTTCGAAATCCTGGTAACAGAGGGTCAGAAAGTGAAAAAAGGCGATCCGATGATGAAACTGGATTTGGAGTTCTTAACTGCCAATGCTCCGTCCATCACTTCCCCTATCCTTGATACTGAACCGGAAGACAACCAGAGGATCAGACTTCTGGCAAACGGTGAAATCAAGGCCGGTGAACCGTTGTTTGCGGTGGAAACGCTGGAATAATATTGTTATCAAAAACAGTTGGATGATCAAAAGAGATGACATCTTGATTATCTGACTGTTTTTTTACCCTTTTTGCAGGGGGGATCTGGAAATCAAAAATGTAACAAATTTGTGTGACGGGTAGGATTCTTATTCAAAATATGGTAAACTATAGCAGTCTTATGACCAAAGGGAAAATTATTATAATGGCAATAAATTTTTATAGAGGGGATTACGACAGAGATGTACAGAGTTAGCAAGGTATTAAATAATAATGGTGTTATAGCCATTGATATGGATGAAAATAAGGAGTATGTGATTCTTGGCAAGGGTGTTGGCTTTGGAAAAAAGGTCAGCCAGCGTTTTGATAAGCCGGAGGGATGCACTACATATCGTCTGGAACAGGAGACAGAGCGTGGATCTGCGAAGGAACTGGTAAAGGGAATAGAGCCGGAGTATCTGGAGATTGCAGATGCAATTCTGACAGAATCACAGAAAGTGTTTGGAGATTCCATAGACAGAGGGATTCTTTTTCCACTTGCTGACCATATTTCTTTTGCAGTCGCAAGAATCCGCAGAAATGAGCAGATCAGCAATCCGCTGACAGAGGATATCAAGGTTCTTTTCTACAGTGAATTTAAAGTTGCGGAAACAACTGAAAACAATTTCATGAGAGAAAGACTTCAGATAGAGATTGATGATCATGAGGTTGGATATGTGGCATTGCATATTCATTCTGCAATTGGTGACGAGAAGGTATCTGTTGCCATGCAGACTGCGAGAGCAGTGAGAGAGTGTATAGATATGATCGAGAAAGCAACAGGTAAGCCAATCGATGTACTGTCACTGTCCTATAATCGTCTGATGAACCATATGAAGTATATGGTAGCGCGTGCATCTACAGGAGAGAAGCTGAATCTGGACATGAATGAATATATGCTGGATCAGTATCCCCAGGCTTATAAGGTTGCCACTGACATCTGTAAAAACCTGGAAGGATGTATTGGACATAAGCTGGATGAAACAGAGACAGGATATCTGGCAATGCATATCCAGAGAGTGTATAAGGATGCGGTATGATCCGACAGTTTCTTTTAGATTATAGTAATTTCCAAGTAAATAGTAATGTATGATTTGACTGGAATTGCGCTTAAGCAGTATACGGTCAATCTTAATCATGTTTCAAGTTGACTCTTGCGTAAAGCATTTTTAAACACACTTTAGGACAAATGTAGGATTTGTCCTGGCAATAAAATACACCAGTCTACGAGATATTTTTCTCTCATAAACGGGTGTATTTGTTGTCTTATGGAATTTAATTATGGGGCAATGTATCTTTGAAATCTAAATAATTATCATCCTCTGTAATTTTCTTTACGTATGCATCGTAAGCAGCTTGCAAACTATCATATTCCGGACTCTTATTAGCAATATTCTGATAACTTTGATTATTAGGTTGATGCTCAGCAATTACCTTGTATGGTGTTGTTATTTTATTTCCTGTTCGCTCGGCAGTTATTGACTCGGAAACATAGTATTTTTTATCTGCTCTGCAGATAATGATAGGAATTTTTGTCCCTTTCGGAAAGTTCCTAACGTTTACAGAAGTCCAGAAAAGATAACGTCTAGTCTCATCCTGTCCACTGCCCAGATATGCCCAGGTACCGTTTTTTAGCAGACTATCATTTTTTATTAATGTTGAAATCACCGGAACCATTGTTGAGTTTGTAGCGTTAGAATCAAGTTCAAAATTATTGTTGGTACTCAATTGGTCTTCCAATAATTTTGACTTCTTAAGTGGTTCCATCAAATCTTCATTCATATTAAATGGATATTTTTCCCGCCACTCTCGTTTCTACCTGACCATTTAAATTTCACACTGTTATCATCATTGAGGGAAATCTCACATGTTCCTTTGGCGACTGGAATTCCTTTCCCAATTGGCAGTATCTTCGTCACCTACAGTATGAGAAATCCCAGCGATGGTGATAGTTTCTGCAGACTGCCAGTCATCTATTTTCTGTTTCAGTGGAACTATTCTCTTAGCCTCTTCGGGATCTTTTCCATCCAGATTTATATCTGCCATCATTTCGCCATACTCAGTGCGGACGTTGCCAGATCTGTTGATTCGCGGCTTCGTTCCACATATTTTGTGTAAGAAGGTGCCAAGAGTCCGACAAGAATTGCCAGGATTGCGATCACGACTACAAGTTCAACCAGGGTAAAGCCTTTATCTCTTTTTTGCATGTATTTTACCTGTAAATAAAAATGTTAAATAATAGTTATGCCGGGAGTAAAATATATACTTTAATATATACTTTACCCCTTAAGCTTTTTTAGAATGATAGCACAGAATCTGTGACTGTGCAATATTTGCAGAAAAATATTTCTTTACAGAGACAGGGCAATCGTATGGATCATTTTTTCCACATCCAGTGGTTTGGCCAGATGTGCGTTCATGCCACAGTCCAGTGCGTGGCGGACATCTTCTGCAAAAGCATTGGCGGTCAGTGCGATGATGGGAATGGAAGAAGCATCCGTCCTGTCAAGCTTCCGGATTTGGCGTGTGGCTTCGTATCCGTCCATCAGAGGCATCATAATATCCATAAGTATCACATCAAATGTCCCCTCAGGGTGACTGGAGAAAATACCCCAAAATAGCAATAAGCAGCCTCTTTTTCATTCCCTGTAAAATATCTTTAAGTAAAGTATATACTTTACTTTATATTTTATAATATTCATGTTATAATGGTTTTGTAAAGTCATTACTTTCATTTTTGTTAAATATTTTGAAATATTAAATATAATATATAAATTTAACAACCGTAGCAAGAATTCCCTCACCTATAGGTGATGGGATGAATTGCACATTCGAGCATATCTGTTCAAATTCATAAAAAATCGCAAAAACACTTTGTTCTGATACAAATAAATATATTA
>ENA-OUNI01001056-OUNI01001056.1-human-gut-metagenome-genome-assembly--contig:-NODE-1056-length-11436-cov-3.473340_pt1 | contig 11436 bp, 9 predicted proteins | sample MGYA00242499_ERZ504580 | MGnify/ENA primary metagenome ERZ504580 (study PRJEB26092, sample SAMD00036315) | human gut metagenome | host: Homo sapiens | study: EMG produced TPA metagenomics assembly of... | reverse complement strand
CGCAGGAGCCGCAAAAAGCATCCTCTGCGCTGGTGTTTGCCGATTTAACGCATCGGGATCAAGCAGTTTCCCTCTTGGAGGAACATAAAATACGGTATCGCACCGGTAAAACGCTGGTTCCTTTCCGCCTCTCCGGCAATGTAAAATGGGGCATCCCCGTTCCGGAAGCCGACGGTGTAGCCGGATTAACCTTTTGGGTTTGGCCGGAATCCCTGTGGGCCCCGATATCGTTTACCAAAGCATATCTGGGCGACGGGATCGAAGGCCGCCAATGGGAACAGTGGTGGAAAGCGGAGGATGCCCAGGCCTATCAGTTCATCGGGGAAGATAACATCTATTTTTACGGCATTGCGGAACTGGGCCTTTTTCATGCATTAAATCAAGGCCTCCGAATGCCCGTTATTGTGCCGAACCATCACCTGCTGTTCGGCAAAACAAAGGCTTCCAGCAGCGGCTCCGTCAAGCCGCCCAAGGCAATGGAGCTTTTGGAGCAATATACACCGGAGCAGTTGCGCATCCATTTTATGAACGCTAGCCTAGGTGAAAAGAGCGTCAGCTTTGAGCCGAAAGCGCTTCTGCAACAGGACGGCGCCTTCGACACCATTCTATATGAGGGGAATCTGGTCACCAATGTGTTTAACCGATTGGTCCGTTCCTGTTTTTACACGCTGCAAAAGCATTGCAATGGCGTCTATCCGGCCGCACCGTCACCGAGCCGGTAAAAGCGCGATCCGATCAGGTCATTCTGGAATATGAACGCCTGATTTCCCAGTTTGCCTTTGATAAGCTTTTTGAATTGCTTAATCTTTACCTCCGAGACGCAAACAAGGATTGGTCCAGGCGGGCGAAAAGCGAGGATCCCGCGGAGATCCGGCAGCTGTTGATCGATATGTTCCATATCGTAAGGGTTGCCGCCGCCCTGTTTCATCCAATCGTACCGGATGGCTGTGAAATGATCCGGGAGTATTTGCATATAGACGAGCGGCTTTGGGATTGGCAATATATCTTTGAGCCCCTCCGGTTCTTTATGGCTGAGGATCATACCTTCCGTTTTTTGGAGCCCCGCGTCGATTTCTTCAAAAAGCATCCGATGCAGTTGGAGAAAAGCGGAAAATAACGCCGCCAATTCCTTCTGCCAGGGCAACCGCCATCTTCCACCCGGCTTTGCTGTCTATCAAAAACGTCTGTTCCTCCAGTTATGCTGAGGAACAGACCGTTTTATTCGTTTGAAGGTATCTACCTGCCAGCCTCTTCACCTGTTGCCCGGTTCCCGACCCGTGCGGTTCCGGATGAAATGGGCTTCCCTACGCATCCCGCACTTTTCCATTACGCGGTAGGAGCCGTAGTTATTCGCCCGGCAGTATCATCCGCTTCCTTCCCCCTCATAAAAACAATCGGCCCCCCTCGGCTACAGTGAGGCGGGCCGTTCTATGCAAATTTCGTCAGAATGTTCTGACAAGCTCTTGGAGATACGCTTTGAAATCTGCGCCAATCTCCGGGTGCGTCAGCGCGACCTCGCAGTTTGCCTTCATGATGCCGAGCTTGTTGCCCATATCGTAACGCGTGCCGACAAAATCCACCGCTGTCAGACCGCTTTGCTTGGCGAGCGTGACCATCGAATCAGTAAAATAGACCTCGCCGCTTTTCTTGTCCACCGGGGTCTGCTCAATGATGCCAAAAATCTCTGGAGGCATAACAACGCGGCCAAGGATCGAATAGCAGGACATAATCTGATCCGGCGTAGGCTTTTCGATGATATTATTGCACTTCATGATATTGTCGCGCAAGGGTGTCACATCCAATGTGCAATATTTCGGCACATCCTCACGCGGCACTTCCTTCACGCCCACCGCACCGAAACCAAACTCCTCATACGCGCGGCAAAGCTGGCCGATGACCGGGTCTTCCGAGAGGATCACGTCGTCGCCATACAGAATGCCGAACGGTTCATTGCCTACAAAGGATTTTGCGCGCAGGATTGCATCCGCCAGGCCCTTTGTCTCCTTCTGGCGGATAAAATAAACGTTCGCCAGGTTCGCAATCGCCTTGAGCTCCTCATAGATATGCTGCTTGGAGGCGTTGTCTTTGAGGTTCGTCTCCAGTTCAAAGGCATGGTCAAAATGATCTTCTATGACGCCCTTGCCGCGGTTGGTAATAATCAGGATATCCTCAATCCCGGCGGCAACAGCCTCTTCAACGATGTACTGAATGGCCGGCTTATCCACAATATTGAGCATTTCCTTCGGCACAGCCTTAGAAGCGGGTAGCACGCGCGTGCCCATACCCGCGGCCGGAATAATCGCTTTTTTTACTTTCATCCTATAATCCTCCTAATATGATCTTATAAAATTTGGGCCAAAAGCTGGATGACCAGCATATAGGCGATGTCATACAGCACATAAGAGCTGAAGCCGAACAGCAGCGACGTTCCACCCTTCTTAAAGAGCTGGAGCCGGTATTCGCTCTCCCCAAGCGTTTGCTCATGGAGCGCGTGCAGGTCCCCCGTCGTTTTTTTAAATACAGCCGGTTGGCAATCAGCGCGCACACAACATGTAGCACAAGCTGGAGCCCCAGGAACAGGGTTGCCAGCGGCATCGCGCCCCACAGGCCGCCAAGCCGATTCCGCTGCTGCCTGGCCCTGCATAGCGGCTTGTGCATACTGAAGATAGGCCTCCATATATTGCTCCAGCGGGCCAGAGAACGCAACCGACAGCGCCAGGAGCAGCGACGTTACAACAGCGCCGGCTGCATACAGCTTTCGATAAAAAAACCAAAACGGCGAAAAGAAAAACGCGGCCCAGTTCCAGCCGATCTTTTTCTTTTCACGGTCCATGCGGAAAAATTTCGAGAGATAGCTGACCGTCCCTGTTCGAACATAGGCCGCAACCTCCGCAACCGGAATGCCGTCAATTTTTTCATCCGGCGGCACATTCGTGACAAATCGCTGCGCATAAGGCTGCCCGCCAAACGGCGAATAACCGCCCGGCTGCTGCGCACCGAGCGGCTGGCCGCAGTTTGGGCAAAAGAGGGTATCCCTTGGGCTATTTGTGCCACAGCGCGGGCAAATAATCCCGAGCTCTGTTTTCTCCTCAAATGCATTTTTCTCTTGTGGCGCCCCCTGCCACGTATATCCGGAGGCATGCTTTTTCTCATTGGCACAGCGGCCCTCACGCATCCAACAGGCACGGTGATGCGGTGTGCCACATGCCGGGCAAACAACCACGTCATCCCCCTGTGTAAAGGCCTGTCCGCAAACTGGCAGACAGCTCCTTCGTATCGGTTCAAATCAGAACCCCCTATCATTTTGAAAGATATTTTCATTGTAACCAATTCTGCATGAAAATTCAATCGCTATTTTGCATCTGCCCCTATCTTATAAATAAAACATGCGTTAAAAAATCATATGCAGCATACGGGTAACAAAATGCAGGCTGTGAAAAAACAGCCTGCAAAAAAGCTTCACAAATTTGTCTATTTCTCCATGCGCTTTGCGCGTGCCAACAGTGCCTGTGTGATCTGCGCGCCCCTTTTTTCAACCTTTTTAAAATCCATGGCGGGGATATAAAACGCCTCCAGCATATCGTGCGTCTCCTTTGCGTTCTCCAGCATATGGATTGCCTCCGCCAATAGCTCCGCCTCTGCTTTTGCATTGAAATGAAGGCGGTAACGGTGCGTTTTCATTCCTTCCTCATCCATAAAGCGGCGTGCGTGGATACGGCGCAGCGGCGCCTCCGGCGCGGGATGGAACCGGTTTGCGGTAAACAGGCAGAGCCGAAGCTTTGGGATGATCAAATGCTCAATGAGCTTGCCTGCACTCATCGGGCACAAGCAGGCCGTCACATCCAGCCCCGCCGCCAGCGCATAGGAGCGCAGCCTGTCAAGGATCAAGGAAGATACCGCCCCGTATGCATCATCCAGCACGATCACACGGTCGCATTGCTCGGCAATCAGATCAGCGCACATCACAAACCTTCGGGGTAATTGCGCTGAGGAAGCATCGGCTTTCCCGGCCGACACGCCCATGCCCCGCCCCAAATTCCCGCGCAGCAAAGCGCGAGGCGTATGCGGCAATCTTATCCGTATTGGCGCATTCCAAGGCGATGCGAAGCGTATCATTAGCCAGCGAACCGGCTGCGGAAAGGAATCCGATGCACCGTTGATGATAAGCGCTGTTTTTGAGGGCCGCGGCGCGAATTCCTTCCGCATGCACACGCAGCTGTTCCGCATCCCAGTAATCACCGAGGTTTACAAGCTCCTCCACAGCGCCGGGGAACCGCGGTTCAATCACATGAGGCGAAGTGCCGTCGGCAATACACGCGCGTATCTGCGGGAAAATAACGCCGTCTAAAGAATCCGGGTCGGAAGAGCACAACACACGTTGCGCCGTATAGCCCGCCTGCTCCAGCTCGTCTGCCACTCTGCGCATCAGCCTGGATTTTCCTGTGCCCGGGCCGCCCTTGATGATATAGGCGCGCCAATCTTCTGCCGGGTCATACAATTCATCGAACAGAGAAATAAAACCTTCCGGCGTGTTGGCCCCGAGAAACCGTGCATTGTATTTTTGCTCCATCATTCAATCCCCCATCAAACCAGTTTACACTATTGTATGCAGGCGATTCAAAATGTGACACGAAGCGTTTTTCGACAAAATCAGATCATTTGTATTGTGAATTTGCTTGACAGTTTATTTTGGCTATTCTATACTAAAATCACTTCAATATATTCTATTTTATTATTTTAATTGTAATCCAAGAAAGGGGTCATTGTATGAAAAGGCTGTTCAAAAATGCAACGATCATCGACGCAGCGGAGCCCCGGCTTTTCAAGCTATGTCATAACCGAAAAGGATAAAATTGAAGCGGTCTCCTGTGGCAAAGCGCCGGAGGGATTTGATGGAGAAGCATACGATTGTATGGGCTCACGGTAGCGCCGGGATTTATCGATGCCCACTCCCACAACGATTGGTTCGCCGCGCGGCAGAATCCACTGCCATTTTTCATCCCCTTTGCAGAGCAAGGCATCACCACACAGGTTGTTGGCAACTGCGGATTCGCCCCGTTTGGCTATGATCCTGGCACCCCTTACAAGAACCTGCTTGGAAGCGGCCTATTTCAGGTAGGGGATGCTCAGGGTGATTTTTCCACCTTCGCCGGCTGGTGTGATTCCGCCGCCAAACTGACGCCTTTGAATATGGTGCCTCTTCAGGGCCACGGCCCCATTCGGATCGGTATCTGCGGGTATGAAAACCGGCCGCTTACAGGGCAGGAAATGAAAAAGCGCGATGAAATTCTGGAGCGTTCTCTTTCCGATGGGGCTTTTGGCGCTTCTTTTGGATTGATGTACGAGCCGGACAGATATGCCACAGCCGACGAGCTGGAGGGTGCTGCACGTATTGTGGCGAAACACGGCGGTGTGCTCACCGTCCATGAGAGGGCTTGTTCCGCCGCTTCCACCTCCTACAATCCGCCCTTTGGAGGCAGGCCGCACAATCTGCGGGCACTGGATGAAATGATTGAGCTGACCAAACGAACGGGTGTCAAAATGCAGTATTCCCATCTCATCTACGTGGGCGAATCCTCTTGGAAAACAGTGGAGGAGAGCCTTGCACAAATCGACCAAGTCCGTTCAGAAGGCTATGATTTCTGCTATGACCTGTATTCCATGACCTTTGGCGTTTCGGTTATCACAGTCGTCCTGCCGAATTGGTATCTCTCCCTGCCTTCGGATCAGCGCCACACGCGCTGGACCCATCTGAAGCTGCGCGCTATGATCGGCGCAACCGTTAAAATGCTCGGATTCGGCTTTGATGATATGCAGGTTGCCTGGATTGGGGACGGCTATGAAACCCTCTGTGGGAAGCGCGTGACGGAAATCGCCCGCGAATGGGGCATATCTGATCTGGATGCATATATCAGGCTTGTCGATCTGAGCGAAGGCAAGGGCAGGCTCAATATGTACCGTTATTATAACGATGAAATTATTACCCGCTTGATTCGCCACGAGCCGTCCATTTTCATGACGGATGCATGGATTGAAGAAAAAGGCGTACAAAATGCGGCCGCTTACTCCTGTTTTCCAAAATTCCTAGCCTGGTCGCGCGAGGGCAAAGGTATTCCACTGGAAGCAACGGTTCGCAAGATGACCGGCGCTGTGGCAGATCGCTTCTCCATTGCCGGCCGCGGCTATTTAAAGCCCGGCTATGCGGCCGATCTCACGCTTTTCGACGCCGCGGCCGTCTCCAATATTGGAGACGAGCCAACGCGCCCGAGCGGCATTGATTCCGTCTATATCAACGGAAAGTGCGTCGTAAAAGACGGAAAAGCAGATGAACGAGCGCTGTTGGGCGCAGGCATGGTAATCCGAAGATAGGCAGGGCTGTTTCGTCCTCGGCTATTGCTGTATTGATTTGAAATCGATTGCTTTTAAAAAATGTCAATCATTTCTTAATAGCACTGGCGCATATCTCTGATAGAACGGCAGGCGGAGAGCTCTGATTGCCCCGCTGTGCAACGAAAACCTCCCGGGCTCGGCGGCATTTTGCCCTGCCAAAGCCTGGGAGGTTCGTTTTGAAAAAGCAGAAGGTCACTTGAACTGATCCGGTTTATAAACGGCCGGTCCATAAAAGCCTAGATTTTTGAGCCAAAGAATAACAGTCCAGCCAATACGCCTGGAAACCCCGAAGCTGCGCGCCCTGGCGGCCGTCTGTCACACGGAGCCGAATCCCATCCGCATAGGCAGCTCGAAATCGTGCGATGCGTTTATGCCCAATTGTTTCCGCCGCAAAAACCTGCTTCCAGCCCTTTTTCGTATGCGCTTCCACGGCAAACCCAAAAATGGAGTGTCCATTTGCCAATTCTTCCTCCAATACCACTGTATCAACCTTTTGGTAAGCTGGAAAAGTAAGCGTTAGGCCGTCGGCCTCCCCCTGTGCCGACGCTATGGGGATGGAAAAACGGTCGTCTATTTTTTGCCCTAGCTGTGCCAAGACCTTGGCGTCCGCTTCCGGCACACGGCCGTGCCGGTCGATTACAACCCCCAATAGCAGGTTGCAGTTTCTTCCGACTGTTTTGGTATATGTATCAAACAGCTGATCTGCGCTCATCACCTTTTTATCATGGCCATCAATATAGAACCATTCGTTATCTTTGCGGATTGGCATATCGCACTCCGCCGGTTTCCACTCGGTGCCGTTGCGGTTACCCCTGCCAAGCGCAGCGTCCTGAACCGTTCCTTCCGATTGGCTCTGATCGTTCGTGGTGGAATAGCAGTTAAAAGGAGCCTCCCCCTTCTCATTGCCTACCCAACGCAAATTATTTTTCTTCTTTAGCTTATCGCCCTGGAAGGTAATAGCGTTCGGCTGATAACGCAGGAGCAACGGGGCAATAGGAAGCCCACCTTTCTCCACAGAAAGCGTACCGCCATCAAACCAGATTTCAAACCATTCCCCATAGCGAGACCATAACTCTGTCAGTTGGGTTTCCACAACTTTATTGTAATGTTTTTGATCGCCTGCATCCTTGGTACGCACCAGCCCCGGATTATCCACATTTTCATAGGCATTGCACACGGTGGAATAGTACACGCCCGGCTTGATCCCATATTTTTTACAGGATTCTACAAAGCTTTTCACAATATCCTCCCCATAAGGCGAATTGCCACATGGTATGGATTCGCGCTGCTTGGAAATAGGGCGAAACCAGTGCAATGCTTTGCCACCAAAACGGCATATCGAACGCCTGCCTTTGCCACGGCTCTGATCCACTGATCTGTATCAAGCGCATCGGGCGCAAAGATTTGCGGGGAGGCTGATAACCCCAGCTTCTTCGAAACCGATAATCCTGCTCAAATACTGTAATATCGTAATGAAAAATTGCACCAAGTTCACAATCTGCCCACTCTAACTGCTCTCTCGTTGGTACGCACGTGACATCGACTGCCCATCCTCTCCTGCCTATTCTGATTCGATCCACAAATTCCGCTGTGTATGGCCACTTAGATAAAAACGGCTGCATAGGCGCACTGTGTGCATCTATATGAGGCCCTAAAGGCTGCTTCCAAGCCGCCTGCTCCCGTGAACAGCTGATATCTCTTAGCCCCGTGGGGTCGTAACTGGCTTTGCTTTGCTTTGTTACTCGCTTCGTAATAAAAAATCACGCGGCTTCCATCTTAAAACCGCGTGATTCCCCTACGTCATGTTGTGGCCGGCATCCGCTTAAGCACCAGCTGCAACCTGCTCTTTTTCCAACGCCTGCTGCGCCGCCTCTGCATCCCGTTCCGACTTCGTCGGCAGCATTGGGATTCCTCCGCGCGAGAGGATCGCCACTTGCAGTGCAAATACTATCAGAAACAGCGCTAACGCTATATAGATGCCAAAAGACAGCTGACCGCTCAAAATCCCGGCGAGGCCTCCGGTTTCATTGCCATTTGAAACAGTACCGTTCCCGCTACCATTGCCCCTAGGCCAATTCCCCAACGCACTGCCAGCAGAATTCCACCGCTCTTTGTATACGCCCGCAGGATCAAAATGAGGTTCAGCACCGCCATCAGCGCCCCCACCGCCAGGCATACCACGGCTGCGCACAGTCTGATCAGCGTATCTCCCACTACTGGAGAGCTAAACGCCGCAATCACGCCGCCAAAATCCATATCCTTTACAAACATCACTGTTTGCAAGATACCGTAGGACGCTCCCTCCACCATGTGGTATGGCAGTGTCACATTGATTTTTACCAACGGCAAAAACAACGCGCCAATACACAGCAGCGTTAAAATCCATCGTGCATACGCGAGTTTCGACCCGATGAACGACGTTTTAATCCCCGCCGTCATGTGATAGAGTTTCCCAAATTCTTTTTCCGCTCGTTCTGCATCCTCATCCAGGCGCGCTTCCATTCCATAGTACATAATGTTCACGCCGCAATTCCAGCAGTTCGGCCGCCAATCTGTTTTCTTCAATTTTGCTCCGCATTTCGGGCAGGTTCCCATCACTCGTTCCTCCCATATCTCTAACGGCAATTTAACAAAACCGCCATAAACGAAGAGTTATCCCCCTCATTTTTTATCTGAGTTTATCATATTTCACACTTTTATGCAAGAGGCCACAGCAAAACAGTTTTTATCGCAAACTATTTTTATCACGAAGCGTAGCGAGTAACAAAGCAAGGCCTACCATAACCCCATGGAACAAATGAGGTACGCACTGCTTAACAGGTAACAGTTTGATTACCGGCTTATTTTTTATTACGAAGCGTAGCGAGTAACAAAGCAAGGCCTACCATAACCCTATGGAACAAAGAGATACGCACTGCTTACGGGAACAGTTTGTTACCGGCTATTTTTATATACGTACGGGCGAACTGTGTTCGCCCGCAGGCCGGGATAACAGCATGGTGAATCCACATGTGTTTATACAAGGATTAAAAACGGGCGAACGCAGTTCGCCTCTACAGTGGTTCCCGCATCAACCGCAGGCCCGTTTTAGATGCAAAGCCTGCCCAAATAACACGGGGGCTAAGAGATATCAGCTGTTCACGCAAACAGAAGGCTACCGGCTATTTTTATCTGGCCGTTTTTATCGTTTTCTTTTTTCCTTTTTTAGGTAAATATTTCCTGTTGCAAATGCAAAGGAAAGGAGGAATTTTGCTGTCAATCCACTGCAAAATGTGGTATAATATCAGATATTATACAAGATAAGCGGGGGAATCGCCATATGGTGCAGCCAAAAACCGGAGCGCAAACAGACCTGATAATCGGACGCAATTCCGTTATGGAGGCGCTGCGGGCCGGCCGCGCCATCGATAGCCTTTTGGTTGCGCGTGGAGACCGCAGCGGCTCGATCAGCCGAATTCTTGCCGAATGCCGGGAAAAGGGAATCGTCATCAAAGAGGTCGATGCCAAAAAGCTGGATTTTCTCTGCGGGCAAGGCAATCATCAAGGTGTTGCCGCCTATGCTGCCGCTCATGCCTATGCTTGCGTGGCGGAGCTCTTAGCCCTCGCCAAGGAGCGCGGTGAGCCCCCGTTTTTCATTGTATGCGACGAATTGGAGGATCCGCACAATCTCGGCGCAATCATCCGTACGGCGGAGGCCGCAGGCGCGCATGGCGTTATCATCCCCAAGCGGCGCGCTGCATCCCTAAGTTTCTCCGTTTCCAAGGCTGCCGCGGGTGCACTGGAATATCTGCCTGTCGCCCGGGTTGGCAACCTTGCTACCACACTTGACGAACTCAAAAAAGAGGGCCTTTGGATCTATGGCGCCGACATGGACGCGCGCCCTACTGTGAAACCGATTATTCCGGCCCAACCGCGCTCGTGATTGGCTCCGAGGGGCACGGGTTGGGCCGCTTGGTAAAAGAAAAATGTGATTTTATCGTTTCCCTGCCAATGAAGGGGCAAATCAATTCTCTCAATGCTTCTGTCGCCGCCGGAATCTTGATGTATGAAGTGGCGCGGCAGAGAGCCGGCCTTTCCTCCGTCCGGCCTAAAAAATGAGCCGGTTTGATTCGTTTTTCCGCCAAAAAAACGTTATGTTGTTTATTTGGGGTGACAAAAATTGAACGATCGCTATGATTTAGAGCAGTCCTCTCCTTTTTCGCTGGATGATATTTTAATGGAGGCTGAATCCATGCCGGATACGGGCGCACAGCAGCCTTCCCATTTGTGGTCTCTGGAAGAAATCGAAGCCCTCCTTTCTGAACATAAAACGCAGCCGTCTGCCCAGCCAGAGCCGGAGAGATCCCCTCTCCCCGGCATAGAAGGCGACGGCCCTTCCATCGCGCTGGACAAGGCAAAAGATGCAGTGGAAGAGGAGACCTTTGAGCCGCTTCTTCCCCTGTTTGAGGAAACGGGCGATATTTTCGATCCGCTCTCCCCGCCGCCTACCGCGCAGGAGGCGCCTCTCCAGGAGGATGCTCCGCCACCCATAACCGCGCAACCGGAACCTCCGCCCGCAAAAGAACCTCCGATGCTGTCTCCCGCGGAACGCCTTGTTCAGATGGAAGAGGTTTTGAAGCCGATCACCGGCATGCAGGAGCCATTTGACCCTACAGCGGAACGCGGCGGTCTGATTGGCGGTGCGCGTGAAAATTGGGAGATGCCAAAAGAAGGGCAGCCCTTGCTGGGCGCAGATAAATATCGGGAGCGTTTTTTCCGTGAGCCCACAATAAAAATTCCAATTGAACCGCAGCCGGGGCAGGAAAGAGCGCCTCTCATCGATCGGCCCGGGCTTATTCGCAAAAAAGCGCGCTGAGCGCTACCGCCGATTTGGAACCTCTGCCCACGCTAATTGCCGCCGAAGAGGAAATCGGTGCGGTGCTTGATCAGGGAAAACGCGGGAGGTAGGCTCGCTGGACATCCTTCCCCGCAAGCGAGCGCTCCTGAAAAGCAGTTCCCCAAGGATATGGTGGATGGCCAGTTGCTTCTGGAAGGCTTTCAGGAGGA
>ENA-OUNI01001055-OUNI01001055.1-human-gut-metagenome-genome-assembly--contig:-NODE-1055-length-11439-cov-3.171853_pt1 | contig 11439 bp, 14 predicted proteins | sample MGYA00242499_ERZ504580 | MGnify/ENA primary metagenome ERZ504580 (study PRJEB26092, sample SAMD00036315) | human gut metagenome | host: Homo sapiens | study: EMG produced TPA metagenomics assembly of... | reverse complement strand
TTAAGATGTCAGCTTACAAAGACAAAACACAGGGAACCTGGTATGTGAGCTTCCGCTATATTGACTGGACAGGAAAGAAAACACAGAAGCTGAAAAGAGGGTTCAAGACAAAGAAAGAAGCATTAAATTATGAAAAGGAATTCATAAGAAAAACTGCAGCGGATATGAAATGGAGATGAACAGTTTTATTCAAGTCTATTTTGAAGATAAAAAGAATGAACTGAAAGAAAATTCAATCCGTAATAAGCAGCACATGATGAACAAGCACATTGTTCCATATTTTGGAACAAGAAAAATGAATGAAATTACACCGGCAGAGATTATCCAGTGGCAGAATGCCATTCAGGAAAAAGGATACAGCAAGACTTATGAGCGTATGATTCAGAATCAGTTAAATGCACTGTTTAATCATGCACAGAAAATTTACAATCTGAAGGAAAATCCATGTAAGAAAGTAAAAAAGATGGGGAAATCGGATGCAAATAAGCTGGAATTCTGGACGAAAGCAGAATATGACAGATTTATCGCAGGGATTGAGCCGGGGAGTGAGGATTATCTGATATTTGAAATTCTGTTCTGGACAGGAATCAGGGAAGGAGAGCTTCTGGCATTGAGTCTTTTAGATTTTGATATGAGTGGAAATCTCCTGGCATATCAATAAGACGTATAACCGGATCAGGAAAAGAGATGTGATTGATACTCCAAAAACAGAGAATTCAGTCCGTACCATTGATATTCCCAATTTTCTTAAGGAAGAGGTGCAGGAGTATGCGAAGAAACATTATGGATTTCCGGAAGATCAGCGGTTGTTCCCGATTGTGGCGAGAACACTGCAGAAACGTCTTAAGAAATATGAAGCACTGACCAGTGTAAAACCAATCAGAGTGCACGATATCCGTCACAGCCATGTGGCATATCTAATCTACCAGGGCGTAGAACCACTGATTATCAAGGAAAGGCTGGGGCACAAAGACATTCAGATGACATTGAACACTTATGGGCATCTGTACCCGTCACAGCAGAAAAAAGTTGCTGAGATGCTGGACAATAAACGTTAATACGGAGGAAAAGAAGCAAATGAAAACAAAGAAAGTAGTCGGAAAAATAATTTGATGCAATTAACTACAGTAAGAAGCTGAAAATAAGTTCCATTTTACCGGATCGGGATTCAGATTATGTGATTCTTCTTGAATTAGAGGACGGAAGCAAATTTGAAATCATTATTATTCCTACAAGGAGATTTGTGTAAGGAGCAAAAGTTATGACTACTGATAGACAAAAAGAAAAAGCCCAGATAAAATATCTGAGCAAGTTCTCTGATAATCAGATTCACTGATATACCATCTTGGCAGATTAAGTATATCACGAATTGAAAGATACAACAATTCCCGAATATCTGTTCATCGGAGACTTGCTCGGAGGGGCAGGAGGTAGAAGTGACATTATTTGAACAGGTAAAAGAATGTGTGACAGCCAGACAGGCTGCGGAGCATTATGGGATTAAAGTAAAAAGAAATGGAATGGCATGTTGTCCGTTTCATAAAGACCGGCATCCAAGTATGAAGGCAGATAAAATATATCATTGCTTTGCATGTGGAGTGGGTGGCGATGCAATAGATTTTACAGCAAGGTTATTTGGAATATCACAGTATGAAGCTGCGAAAAAGCTGGTAGAAGATTTTGGACTGGATATTAAAGTTGGAAACAGAAGCAAATATGAAAGGACGCCCCGAAACAGGGCTATCTTAAAACGAAAGCAGTCGAAAGTTGTGATGATCAGAGAAAAACTGGAACAGTGGTTGAAACATGCAACAGACGTGCTGATCAGATATCTGAAATGGATTCAGTCTGGAAAGAGTTTTACAAACCAGAACCAGAAGAAGAGTGGCATGAATTATTTACGGAGGCATTGGCAAATGAAAGAAAGATAAATGACTATCTGGACGTGCTGATGTTTGGAACAGGAGAAGAAATTGTAGAATTTTTCAAAATGAAGAGAAGGGAGGTTGAAAAAAATTGAAGAAAGAATTAACGAATATCAGCGAGAAGTCCTTGATGGAATTAGAAGATATTGTGAACGAGGAAATGCTTACAATAGAAGATGTCAATAATATGCTGGAGCATACGGATAAGGGAAGAACAAAGCAGACAATCAGAAACTGCGTAACGGTACTTCAAAATGATCCGGTACTGAAAAAAAGCGATTAAACGAAATGAGCTTTCCGGAAGAATGGACATTGTAAAAGAGGTGCCATGGGAGCGGAGAAATAACAGTCCTACGGTTACAGATACAGACGAATACAATCTGAAAATGTATCTGGAAGAGCATTATGAAATAACAAGTGAGCGTGTGATCAAAGCGGGAATAGATATTGTTTCCAATGAAAATAAATATCACCCAATCAGAGATTATCTGGAGATCCTGGTTTGGGACGGAATTCCAAGAATAGAAAATATGCTTCCACATTTTCTGGGAGCAGAAAAGAGCAAATATACAATCGGAGTAATGAAAATGCACATGCTGGCAGCGATTTCAAGAATTTATGAACCGGGAATAAAATATGATATTATGTTGTGTTTGGTTGGGAGTCAGGGAGCCGGAAAGTCCACATTTTTCAAATATCTGGCGATAAAAGAAGAATGGTTCAGCGACAATCTGGATCATCTGGACGATGAAAATATTTACAGAAAACTGCAGAACCACTGGATTATCGAAATGGGAGAAATGAAGCAACTATCACAGCAAAGAATAATTGAACAGATTAAATCATTTCTGAGCAGACAGAAAGAAACTTACAAAGTACCTTATGAAGTTCACCCGGAAGACAGACCGAGACAGTGTGTATTTTGCGGTACTTCAAATGATCTGAATTTTCTTCCGCTGGACAGAACCGGAAACAGACGATTTGCTCCGGTGATGACAAATATGTCAAAAGCAGAAGTTCATATTCTTGACAATGAGGCAGAGAGCAAAGCCTATATCGAACAGGCCTGGGCAGAGGCAATGGTACTGTATCGACAGGGAAATGTGTTCTTAGGATTTACAAAGGAAATTGAAGAAGAGGCAAAGCGTCTGCAGAAAGAATTTATGCCGGAGGATACCAATGCCGGAATCATACAGGCATTTCTTGATGACTACGATGACGATTATGTATGTACAAGAATTCTGTTTGATGATGCATTGCACCGAACTGGAGAAATGAAACAGTGGGAAGGTAAAGAGATTGCAAATATTATGAACAATGCGATTGAAGGCTGGAAACCACATGGTACACATCGGTTCGGAAAAGAATATGGCATCCAGCGGTCATGGAAACGAATAGAAGGTACTGAGAAAAAAGACAAAGACGAATTCATGGAAGTACCGGAACAATTGAAAATACCGTTTGAGTAAAGATTATTGTAAACGATGTAAACGGAACTTAAAGGAAAAACTTAAAAAGTTAACTTTTAAAATCTTTTAAGCCCTGTTTACAAATTCCGTTTACAGACAGGAATGGAGCAGAAAATAATGAAACAGGGAAGATTAGGATATAACAGCAGTAATGGAAGATATGGATTATTATCATCAGACTTATGGATTGATACAGGATTTCACTGCGGAGAAGGACTGGAAGTGCTGGTAGATGATGAATGGGTACAGACCAGAGTGGAGATGAATTTGGCAAGAGAATGGTATCTGGTAGGGACACCTTATTGTGGAGATCTGGAATATGTGCAGGCGAGGATACCAGAATAAAACAGATCTACGATCCACTTCGGTCGATGCAGAACAGACGTCCATAAGGACGTTCACGCCCGGCAGCGCAAGGGGACTTTTGATGGACGGTACGGCTGTCGAAAGTGCTTTTGCGTTACTTTTGACAAAAGTAACAAAAGAGGGGCTTGTCCCCGATACTTCTCGAACTACTAATGTTCGAGAAGGTTCCTAAATTATCGTATCCGGCGAATATTTCTTTTTATACTATAGCTGGCAAAGATACAAATTTATGTGCCATGTCTGGCACTGGTTTTAGAAAGCGGGGTGAGGAATATGACGATGAAACGAACAATCAGTGGTATGATCGGGACAGGGTCTCTGGCTCATAACAGACGAGATTTTATAGCAGAAAATGTTGATCCAGACAGAGTGCAATTAAATATTTGTTACCGGAATGAGAATCTGAAAGAAGTCTATAAAGAGCTGTTTGATGAAGCTGTAGAACGGTATAATGTCGGGAAAAGAAAAGATCGGCAGATTACAAATTATTATGAAAAGATTCGCCAAGGAAAACAGGAAAAGTTGTTCCATGAAGTGATTTTCCAGATTGGAAACCGAGAAGATATGGCTGTTGGAACAGAAGCAGGAGATCTGGCTGTAAACGTACTGGATGAGTATGTAAAAGATTTCCAGAAGCGGAATCCGACACTTCGGGTATTTAGTTGCTATCTGCATCAGGATGAGGCTACTCCACATCTCCATATTGACTTTATTCCTTATGTGACGGACTGGAAAGGAAAAGGAATGGATACCAGAGTTTCACTGAAACAGGCATTAAAAAGTCTTGGATTTCAAGGTGGAAATAAGCATGATACGGAACTGAATCAGTGGATAAATCATGAAAAAGAAGTTCTGGCAGAGACTGCAAAGCAGTATGGAATTGAATGGGAACAGAAAGGTACTCATGAGGAACATCTGGATGTCTATAACTTCAAGAAAAAAAGAACGGAAAAAAGGAAGTACAGGAATTGGAGCAGGAGAAAGAGCATCTAACTGCTGAAAAAGAAGAATTAACAGCACAAATTGCAGAATCCAGAGCAGATATCCAGAATTTAAAAGACGATAAGGAACAGGCAATCAAGGCGAAGCAAGAAGCAGAACAAAAGGCAGGGAGCGCAGAAAAAGAACTAAAAAGCCTGGAAGATCGCAGAGAACAGCTACAACCGATTATGGATAGTGTGAGCAAAGAAATCAAAGAATATGGAACGGTTAAAATGTTACTGCCGGAGGCGGGCACGCTAGAACGGGCAGTAACCTATCGAGATAAAAAAATTAAACCACTGTTTCTTCAAATAAAGAATAAGGTTGCTGTAATGGCGGATCAGGTTAAAGAACTCACGAAAGAGGTGGAAGGTTGGAAGAGAAAATATCAAAAGGTGAAACAAAAATATAATGCTATTCAGAGAGAACTGGATGATATACGTAAAGATAATCAGAAATTGTCAGAAGAAAAAGATATATTACAAGGTGTTTCTGATAGGTATGATCGTGTTGTGCGTGTTCTTGGAATAGAAACTGTAGATACAGCAGTACAGCAGGATATTCAAAACGAGAAGTCCTGGAAGAAAAGCGACGGATGGAACAAATGCCGAAGGGAAATATTCATGAAAGATTGGCATGGGGAATGAAAAAAAGCGAGATGGAGAATCAGCAGCGTAAGAAAACTAAATCAAAAAAACAGAGAAATGGAGAGATAAGATTATGGAAACACACATTTATGATGAAAAGAACGGATTAAGCTATACTTTGCATGGAGATTATTATTTGCCGGATTTGGTATTGAATGAAGAAGAACCGATATATGGGAAATATGGAATGCTGAGGAAACAGTTTCTGAAGGAACACAGATTAGCAAAATATCAATATTTGTTGTTGACTGGAAAGCTGACGGAACACCTGAATCAAATTGATCAGGAGAGCAGAGAGCAGGTGGAAATGCTTATGGAACAGATGGCAGAAAAACAGGGCGTAACTGAAGAATTAAAGGTACAGAATCGGACGAAGTGGGTTAGACTGATGAATAATATAAAAGCTAGTGCAGAAGAAATGGTGTTGAGAGAAATACTTTATATATAAAGTATTGTTTGTAAAGGACTGAACAGGAAAAGCATAATACTATCCGGCTTATTAAGATTTATTTCACATCTCTTGATTTTTATTACGGTTACTGATATAGTTATTACAGTAACCGTAATAAGGAGGGAATGCCATGAGGGATAATGTGAAAAGTGGTGCACTCACAGAAGTGACATTCTATATTTTGCTTTCACTCTATTCACCTAAACACGGATATGCTGTCATGCAGTTCATTGAAGAAAAAACAGGTGGGCGGCTTTCATTGGGAGCAGGCACTTTATATGGTGCATTAAATTCAATGCTGGAAAAGGGATGGATTGAGCTTTTCGGAGATAGTGAAGGTAGAAAAAAAGAGTATCTTATCACTGTAAAAGGAAAGGAGATAAGCTGAAAAAGAACTTATCAGACTTCGTGAACTTGTAGGTATTGCAAGCGGAATTGTAGGAGGTACACTATGAGCAAAAAGTGTTATCGTTTTTTTTTGGTGGGCTATTAACGGTACAGAAAAACTGGCTGAATAAGATGGCTGAAAAAGGTTATCGCCTTATTCGAACGGGAAAATTACTCTATGAATTTGAAAAATGTAAGCCAGGTCAAGTTCAATATTGCGTGGAGTTTATAGGACAAAAATCAAAAGCTAATGCTGAAGATTACCATGATTTCTTGGAAGAAATGGGATATTCCGTATTCTATAAAAATATCAATCTTAATTATTCTGTTGGTAAAGTTCGCTGGCGTCCGTGGGCTGAAATTGGCGGTCGTGTTGCAACAAACACTACAACATTTAACAGGGAATTGCTGATTGTAGAAAAAGAAAATGATGGAAAACCTTTTGACCTTCATACGTCCTATGAAGATAGGGCAAATTATTACAGTAATTTGCGAAATCCCTGGCTTTTATTAATGCTTATGCTCGCGGTATTTGCTACTGTAAATCGGTCTGTTATTTTAGGCATAGTTGCTGTGATTTTTCTAATCCCTGTCATTATATACCAGTTGCAAATTATGAAAAATAGGCATGAAGCGAAGATGAAGGAGTGGTGATTCAGGATAACAAGGTTGGTTTAGTTGATGCAATGTAATACACTGTCGTTTGAGGGTTAGTAGCCCGTTCTTAAACTTGTGGGCAGTTTGTTGCTGATGATATAAATATTAGAGAAAATTAATTGAAAGTTAAAAAAAGAAAGTAATAAGTAAACAAAGGCTCAATTGTAAACATGTATTGGGAACGCTATAATGGAAATAAGGACAGGAGGTGTGAACAATGCGTATTGGTGAGCAGATAAAAAACTATCGAAAAACTGCGGGATTAACACAAGAACAGGTGGCAAATTATCTGGGTGTTTCTACTCCAGCGGTAAATAAATGGGAAAAGGGAGTTTCCCATAGTTAAAGATACCACACCAAATATGATGAACCCACGCTTATACACTACCAGCTATAATAAGCCGTAAGGACAGCAATTTGACACTGCTGTCCTTTCTTTATATAAAATTGCAGTACACAGAAAAAAGCTGTAAAATAATAAATATATTTGTCCTTGTAACAATTCTCGGACATTTGCCTGTTATACTATCTGCAAAAAGAAAAGGAAGTGACAATATGAAGCAGATTTTAATTGTCGAAGAGATAATCTTTTGAATAAAACGCTTACTTATAATTTGGAATTGGACGGTTACACAATAACTTCTGTTCTGAATGCAAGGACAGCCGCTGAATCATTAAAAACAAACATTTTTGATTTGGTATTGCTGGATATAAATTTACCAGACGGAAATGGTTATGACCTATGCCGTCTTATCAAGCCAGAGCATCCTGATACAGTAGTTATATTTCTAACTGCCAACGATCAGGAAAGCGATCAGATACGAGGATATGAAGCTGGTGCAGTGGATTATATCACGAAACCTTTTTCGATTAGTGCTTTGCAGCGAAAGATCAAAGCCATGTTCGCTATGTTGGAACATCACAAACCAGCTAAGGATATTTACGAGGATGGTAGCCTGTTTCTGGATTTTTCGGAACAATTTGCAAGTTTGAACGGGAAACCATTAGCGCTTTCTGCGATGGAATATAAAATGCTGAACCTATTTCTTAAAAATCCGAAGCAGGTACTTACCCGCCAACAACTTTTGGAAAGGCTGTGGGACATTGATGAAAAATATGTAGATGAACATACCCTTACTACTTCTATCAGCCGCATTCGCAGTAAGATTGAAGCGGATGGCGACACATATATCAAAACGGTTTACGGTATGGGGTATCAATGGACAGGAGGCGAAAAGAAATGAAACTGAATAACCTTTCTGCTAAGAAAATTTGTAGACTGATTAGTGCTGGCATGGTTTTCTCTATGCTGGTAATTACCGGTATTCTCGGCGGTATAATGCAGGATATACGAATTTTCATAGCAGGTGGAACATTGACACTCTGTGCATTTTTCTGGATTTGGCTATTGGTGCTGTCTTTTGGAAAACGCCTTTCTCATTTTACTTCTAATTTGTGCCGGACGCTGGACAACATGATTGATGGAAACGAGGAATTACAAAAGTCAAATGATAGTGAAACTCTTTTTGCCCGTATCAACCACCGCTTAATCCGGTTGTATGAGATTATGCAGGAAAATCGGCACAAGGTAGACATGGAACGACAGGAGCTTCAAATGCTGATTTCTGATATTTCGCATCAAGTCAAAACGCCTGTCAGCAATTTGCAAATGGTAACGGACACACTTTTAACAAAGCCTGTTTCAGAAGAAGAACGGATGGACTTTTTGCAAGGCATACGCAGTCAGACTGATAAACTGGATTTTCTGTTCCAAGCACTGGTTAAAACATCCCGGTTAGAAACCGGAGCAATACGATTAGAAAAGAAAGACAGCAGCTTATTCCATACGCTTGCACAAGCTATGAGCAGTATTGTATATGCCGCAGAGAAAAAAGAAATTGCTGTATCCGTGGATTGCCCGGAAAATTTGATAATCTCCCATGACAGCAAGTGGACAAGCGAAGCCCTTTTCAATCTGCTGGACAATGCAGTAAAATACACTCCGTCAGGTGGAAAGATTTCTGTATCAGTGGTTCAGTGGGAAATGTACGTAGAGGTCAAAGTGACCGACACCGGCAGGGGCATTTCAGAAAGCAATCAGGCTGCCATCTTTCGGCGCTTCTATCGTGAGGAAGAAGTACACGATCAACAGGGTGTGGGAATAGGTTTGTATTTGGCTCGTGAGATTGTAACAAGGCAAGGGGGCTATATCAAGGTCGTTTCAGAGCTGGGGCAAGGCTCAGAATTTTCTATTATGCTTCCTGTAAGGTAAGATACAGCCACTTTTTTTGAAATGTCCGAGCGTTGTAACATTTCATCTCGATTTTCGATAAAAATTTTTCCTACCTCGGACATTTGTGTAACATTTGTGGTTTACAATGACTTCATCAACAGGTAGAAAGCCTTGAAAGGAGCATTTGAATATGAGCATTTTACAAACAATCGACTTAAAGAAGTATTACGGCACAGAACCAAACATCACTCGTGCCCTTGATGGTGTAAATTTTACTGTGGAACAGGGAGAATTTGTTGCCGTAGTTGGAACTTCCGGCAGCGGCAAGTCTACGTTACTCCACATGATGGGAGGACTTGATACCCCCACTTCCGGCAGCGTGATTGTACGGGGGGAAGAACTTGCGAAAAAGAATGATGATGAATTGACAATTTTCCGCCGTCGTAACATAGGGTTTATTTTCCAAAACTACAATCTGGTTCCGATTTTGAATGTATATGAAAACATCGCCCTGCCTGTGGAATTGGATGGTGATACCGTAGATAAGAAATTTATGGACGAAGTTGTGTATATGCTGGCTTTAGAAGATAAGCTGGAAAATATGCCAAACAATCTTTCAGGCGGTCAACAGCAGCGTGTAGCGATTGCACGAGCTTTAATTACAAAGCCGGCGATTGTCCTTGCTGACGAACCGACTGGAAATCTCGACAGCAAGACCAGTGCAGATGTGTTAGGGCTTTTGAAACGTACCAGCGGAGAATTTAATCAGACCATTGTAATGATTACTCACAATAACGAGATTGCCCAGCTCGCAGACCGCATTGTGCGGATTGAGGATGGCAAAATTGTAGGTTAAAGGAGGTGGGAATTATGAATTATCCTTTTGAAAATGATACAGAGAGAATAGAGAAAAGGATTGCTGAAAAGAGTGTATTCTCTGAAAAGAATAGGACATTTCTAATCAGAGTTATCATCTTGATTGCGGCATTTCTGTTGAGCTTTTCTGGTATTCTTTTGTGCAATGCAACGCTTAGTACGCAGCAGATCGCCCATGTAAATAATACAACTGAAGCAGTAGGAACTGTTTTAGGAATTGTTATTGTACTTCTTTGTACGGCAGGGCTGGCTGTCAAAAATATTCTTTATGTATCTGTACTGCAACGAGTACATGAATTTGCACAATTACGGGCAATCGGCGCAACATACCAGCAAATTAAATCAGTGGTCAAGAAAGAACGTGACAAAATAGCAAAACCTTGCATTGTGTTGGGAACAGTCATCGGTTTTCTGGTAAACATAGTTTTACCACTTCATTTTTACTGGATACCAAGCATTGTATGTGCGGTAATCTCCGGCATATTTATTTGGATTATCACAGCTTTGGCTTTTCAAGCACCAGCGAAAATGGCTGCATCTACATCACCAATAGAAGCACAACATACACAGGCAACAAACTATTTTAGAAGTGTTGGGGCAAAGCGTAAACTTACGCCTATAAGAATCGGGTGGATGTATTGTAGAGCCAATAGAAAGAAAGCTGCCTATACATTTTTATCTCTCATTATGAGTGGGATTTTAATGTTCGGTGTTTTTTCAATATTGAATGCGATAAATCCCGAAAGACTTGCGTCACAACCTTACCAGGGAAATAGTGATGTATTTGTACTACTAAATTCAACGGCTGATGAAGAATCCACCTATGATTTAATGAAATCTACACCATTTACAGAAGAAAAAAAGCAAAAATTGTATAACATTTCAGGTGTAAAAGATGTTTATGAATTGTATATGCTGGACGGCATTCTGACAAATTCAGAGGGGGAAAAATTTGAACTGTCCATTGAAAATGCTGTAAATCCAGAAACATTTAAAAATGAAATTGTTGAGGGTATGCAACCAAGTCATGAATTACAGAATGGAGCAATTCCTGTTGCTATCAATAGACAGTCTCCTTATTATCAGAAACTGAATATGCAGCTTCAAGTTGGAGATTATCTGCCGTATATCATAGATACAGGATATGGTCAAAAAGAAGTGGAGTTAGTTGTAAGCGGATTTGTAGAAAACAGCGATACTGGGCTTGTTATTTATACAAGTGGTGAAAATATGAAATCACTGTCAGAAATGAATTGTACGCTTGCATGGTATATTTGTTTGGATGATAACGGAAAAGACGTAGCAACAGAGATAATCAAAGAAATTTTTATAGATGACGACAGAGTTGATGTGTCTGTTTTGGCTGATGATGTTATGGCATTGGAAGATTACTTCCATAATGCGAAAGTCATCATTACAGTTTTGGTGGTGCTTATTAGTCTGTTTT